>MDTA01131508.1_pt1 | contig 13838 bp, 12 predicted proteins | sample 811151 | NCBI WGS metagenome assembly MDTA01 (sample SAMN05326648, study PRJNA326480) | marine metagenome | isolation source: seawater | place: Indian Ocean: South | collected 2010 | reverse complement strand
GTCTCCCAAAACTGTAATTTTATTTTTTGAAAAATTATTCATTCCTCTTGCACCGTGTTTGTTAATAGAAAATGAGGTTTTTTTAAATTTATTGTACTCATAGCCTTTTGAGTTTTTTTTTCGATCCCAACCCAGTAAATTATCAAAAGAGTTCTTATAAAAATTTTTTAATTTTTTTTTATCTAATAAAGGATATTCATCTTCATTCGTTATCAACCATTGAAATTTTTTCTTTAATATCTTGACTGTAAAAATCAATATTAATTCAATTATTATTAATATGATTATGATAAAAAAAATATTCATTTAATATTAAAATTAAATTTTGAGAAATTATGCATTAGTTTAAACATTTTTTTTTATAAAATTTATTATTTTTTTTACTCTATTTATCCAGGAATATTTTTTAGAATCCTCCTTTGCGATTTTTTTAAGGTGATCGAATTTGTTAGTTTTTAATGCTAAATTGATGTTTTTACACCAGTGATTGGTTTTATTCTCTAATAATATAGAATTATTCTTATTTTTAAGAATATGTCTGTAAACTGGAAGGTTGCTTGCAATTATAATCTTTCCTGCGGCCAAATAGTCAAACATTTTCAAAGGGGAAAAATAAGTTGCAACATTTACATTTTTAATCAATACACTAACTTTTTGCTGATAGGGCATAAGCAAAACTTTATATTGTTCGATCTTTTGGGTTAAAGCTGAGTAAGTTAAGTATCCTTTAAAATGTACATTTTTAGGTATTTTTTTCAAAATTGATTCATCGAAAATTGTCTCTTCATTTCCAAATAAATGAAAGTTTATATTAGGTAACTTTCTTGAAATTTTTAAAATTAGCTCTAGGCCTTTGCCTTTAGCAAAGCTTCCTGAATAGAAACAAGTATCACGCAAAATTTTTTTTTCACCTCTTTTAAAATCTCTATGGTCAACTGCATCAGATAAAATTATAGATTTATTTTTATGAATCTTTAGTTTCTTTCTTAAATTTGAATTAATAAAAATAAAATTTAAATTTTTCATAATTTTGCTTATTTTAGTAAAATTAAAAAAAATTTTAGTCAAACCAGTCATTTCGGTATGAATTTCTAAAGTATTTTTTATATTAAAAAAACCTAAAATTATACTTGGCACTATACTTCTTGAAATTATTATAGAATTAGTTTTATTTTTTTTAAGATAATCAATTATATCTATCGAGAAAAAAATTTTTCTTAAAAAATTAAACTTTATTTTCTTTTTAAAAAAACTTTTGATATTTAAGCCATATTTGAGTTTATAATCTTTTTTAATTTTTTTGTAAGAATATTTTTTCTCTAAATGAGGGATAATTAATTCTGTTTTTTTTCCAGTGTACTCACTAAAAGCATCACATATTTTTAAAACGTGTAAGGTATACGCAGATTTATTTGGAAGAGAAAAATCAGCAATATAAACAATTCTTTCTTTCAACATTGAATGAATTCTTTCAATTCTCTGTTTATATATTCTATTTCCTCAGATTTAAGATTATCTTTAAATTTGAATAAGTTTTTTTTTGTATGTTCTAAATTAAATTCATTTTTAATTTCAACTTCTATATCTAGTTTTGAACAAAGGTTATTTTTCTCTGATTCAAAATTAGAAAAAAAATTTTCATATTTAATGTGTATGATCTTTTTAAATTCATTTTTATCGATTTTATTCATTATTGATCTATACCATTTTACAAAAACTTTTATATCATGACCGGGATAACTTAATGAATTTCTTCTTTTCATACTCCAAAAAATACCTTTTGGATCTCTTGTTACTAAAATAATATAACTATTATTTCCATAATATTTAGTTGAGCTTATTGGATACCAAAAATTTCCCCCTTGATTTATTACTAAATTTTTTGATGTTTTTGAATTAATCTTATTAGAGAAAATATTGTTTAAATACATTTCAGAATACTCAAAAAATTTTTTTTCATCTACAGGCAAACACATATTCAATAGATTAATTGATCTAGATTGTTGACGTAATATAAGTCTTTTAAAATAAAATAAATATTTTTGAATCTTACTCATTCGATCAAAATAAAATTGAGGAGAACCGTTATAGTTCGTTTCAGTTATATTGAATATAAACTCATCGGTCATTTTTATTAGAGAATCAGTGTATAATTTATTTTTTTTATTATAATTTGAGTTTACTAATCTTTTTACAAAATTTTTGAATCGTAAAATACTTAATGCACTTTTATTAATGTTAAATTTTTCGTACAAAGCAACGTACAAATCATGAATGCCATCAGGATCATTTATTAGTCTAAATTCATTACTGTAAAAAGGGCTAATAGTATCCTCTCTAGAAAGCAGATAATCATGAACTCCACCAGCACCACTATTTCCAGACCCTAAAACTATAATTTTTTTTAAATTTTTCATATTATGAAGTTAATTTCATTTTTGACTAAATTATGACAAAGTATTAATACACACATAAATAAATGGAATTTTCATCAAAGGCTAAAAATTTATTATATTTAAAAAATTTAAAATTAAAAAATTCAATAATTCCAAAATTTTATAGTTTTTCAGTAAATGAGATAAATAATAACAAAAAAAAGATTATTCAAATTATCAAAACAAATTTAGCAAAAAAAATCTCCATAAGATCATCTTATTTTTTAGAAGATAAAGCTTCATCATCAATGGCCGGTGAATTTGATGGTTTGTATAAGGTTAATAATAATGAGACACAAATTTTAAAAGGAATCAATCATTTAATTAAACAATATAAAAAAAAAAGTAAAAAAAAAAAGTTTTTACTAAACAGTGAAATAATTTTTCAAAATCATTTAACTAATTCATCTTTAAGTGGTGTTTTAACCAATAGATGTATTAAGGATGGAACAAATTATTACATTATCAATTATGATGACTCATCTGCTTTAACAAATACTGTGACATCAGGTGGGAAGTCAGGTGGACGGGTAATAAATATCTTCAAACAAAAATTTAATGGTTTAAGGTCAATAAAATTCAAAAAGATAGTTAAATCTGTTCAAGAAATTGAAGCTCTGATAGGTGACACCGAAATAGATATAGAGTTTGCTATTGATAAGTTTAACAATGTACAAATATTTCAAATTAGACCAATCTCGACTTCTAAAAATTGGAAAAAAATTAACAATAATAATTTTTTAAAAAATTTAAGACAAAATCAAAATAAATTAAATAAACATTTTAACGATAATAAATATTTTGGTAATAAGATGGTATTTGGACTAATGCCTGATTGGAACCCTGTCGAAATGATAGGCTATCAACCAAGTGAGCTGTCTTATTCTCTTTATGAAAAATTAATTACAGATGACGCTTGGAATATTTCTAGAAGTCAAATGGGATATAAAAAAGTTAAAAAACCTTTAATGTATAAATTTACTGGCAAGCCATTTATAGATGTTAGGTTAAGTTTTTTTTCTTTTTTACCAAAAGACTTAAAATATCAAACTTCAAAAAAAATTGTTAATTACTGGTGTTCTAAGTTACAAAGAAAGCCGTATTTACATGATAAAATAGAATTTGAAATCTCTGATGGAAGCTTTGATGCTTTGTTAAAAGACAAAATAAGTAATAATTACAAGTTTTTAAAAGTTGATGAGAGAAAAAAATATTATGACGAATTAAAAAGATTTACTGAAAAATTAATAATCAATTATCAAGAAAATTTTGATATCTATAATAATCAATTAATTAAACTTGAAAAATATAGATTTTCATTAATAAATAGATTCTTAAAAAAAAATGATTTTAATTATAGTTTAGAATTAAAAAGATTAATTCACCAAATTAAAATAGATGGAACCATTCCATTTTCAAAATATGCCCGTTATGCATTTATTGGAAAAAAATTTTTAAATTCGCTTAAGATTAAAAAAATAATTTCAATAAAAACGTATAGTAATATAATTAATTCAATAGATTCGATTGCATCTAAATATATACAATTAGAAAGAAAAGCTAAAAAAGATAAAAAATTTAAAAAATTATTCTATAAATATTTTTTTCATTTAAGACCCGGCACGTATGATTTAAGAATTAATAGATATAAAAATATTCTCGATGCTCATAAAATTGATAATTTAAAGGATATTTTATCGTATAAGACAAATAGAATTAAAATTAATAAAAAAGAGTTAATTAACATTGAGAAATTTTTATATAAAAATGATTTTAATTTTGATGTTGAAATGCTTGTAAACTTTTGTGTTTCGTCAATAAAATTGAGGGAAAATTCAAAGTTTATATTTACTAGATCGCTGAGCGATTTGCTTGAATTGGTAAAAAAATTTGGAAAATATCATAAATTGGCTTCTGAAGAATTATCAAAAATTAGAATCAATAAAATTTTGAAATTAAACAAAAATAATCAAAATGATTTTAAAAAAATTAGTTTGAGAAAAAATTTCAAAAATTATGATAAAATGTCAAAGTTACCCTATTTGATTACTAGTAAAAATGATCTATTTATTGCATCAAATCTTCTTACAAAACCAAATTTTATCACAAATAAGAACATTACAGCTAATATAAAATTGATAGATATTAAAGAAAATAATCAAAGTTTAGCAAACAAAATTATATTTATTGAAAATGCAGATCCAGGATATGATTGGATTTTCTCAAGGAAAATTAAGGGGTTAGTTACTAAGTACGGTGGAGTAAACTCTCATATGTCGATAAGGTGTGAAGAGTTGAATTTACCAGCAGTTATAGGTTTAGGAGAAGAAAATTTTGAAAAGATTAAAAGTTGTACAAAAATTGTATTAAATTGTAAGAATGAACAAATTTTGGGTTTATAAAAATTAAAATGAAAATTTATATTTCTTCTAATTTTAAGAAATATTTTAAAACACATATTGATTTTACAGATCATTATTGGATTAAATATTTTGAGAGTAAAAATCATTTTTTTAGACTAATTCCTAATTCGATTAAAAATTTAAATGAAGTAATTAAAGAAAATAAACAAATTGACCTAATAATTTTATCAGGTGGAAACGATTTATTTGGTAAAGATAGATTAAGTAAAATCAGATTGAAAACAGAAACAATATTAATAAAATTTAGTATCCGTCATAAAATTCCAATACTAGGAGTTTGCAGGGGTATGCAAGTTTTAAATCATTATTTTGGAGGTAAAATCGAAAAAATTAAAGGACACATGAAGTCTAATCATTTAGTTAAAATGAAAACTGATTTTTTTAAAAAAGCTGAAATCAAGGCAAATAGTTTTCATAATTTTGGTATTTCAAAAAAAGGTGTTTCACAATCATTTAAGATTTTAGGGGTCGACAAAAAAGATAATATAGAAATGTTTGTTCATAAAAAGTATAAAATTATTGGTACAATGTGGCATCCCGAAAGAGAAAAAGATTATAGTAGATTAAATTTGATTATTAAAAACCTTATAGCAAAAAAATGAAAGCGGTAATACTTTGTGCAGGCATGGGGAGGAGAACTGGCTTATCCTATCCAAAATGTTTGTATAAAATTGATAAAAAAATATCTTTATTAAATTTAAATATAAAAAAAATAAAAAAATTAGGTTTTAAAAATTCTGAAATTATTTTAGTCACTGGATTTAAAGAAAAACTTATTAAAAAAGAAACTAAAAACTTATTTACATATATTAAAAATAAAGAATATAGATCTACAAATATGATTTTTTCACTTTTTGAGGTTGTAAAGAAATATGGAATACAATCATACTTTGTTTTTTATTCAGATATAATCTTTGATTTCAAATATATCAAATTATTATCAAAATCAAAAAAAAATATTGCCACTTTGATAGATATAGATTGGTTAAAAAAATGGAAGTTAAAGAAGAATTACTTAGATGATTTAGAGCAATTAAAAATATTAAACAATAAAATTGTTTTATTGGGAAAAAAAGTGAGAAAAATACAAGGCATAGATGGAAGATTTGTTGGGATTACTAAATTTTCTAAAATTATTACTAAGCGGTTGGTGAATGAAAACTTTTTTAAGAGATATTTAAATCAAAATAAAAATTTAGATTTCACAAATTTTTTAATGAAATTAATAAAAGATAAAGTTGAGGTTAATGTTATAAAAAGAAAAATAAATTGGTTTGAATTTGATAATATAGATGATTTTAAAAATTTTAAAAAAATTAAAAACAATAATTTTTTTTGAAAATCTTCACAGATTTAAGAAAAAGATTTTTAATATAAAAAGATTACAAGTTTCTGATAAAATTGATTTTGGGAGCAAAATAGCCAATATTTTTTTTGAGAAAAACCTTAAAAATTCAAAGTTTTATTATGAATTTGGCTCTGGATCTTCCACTTTAAAAGCCAACAAATTTAAAAAAAAATATATTTCAATTGAGTTAGATAAACTTTTTTTTGATTTAATAAAAAAAAAAACTAAATAATAATATGACAAAATATATCGATGTTGGACCAGTAGGAGAATTTTCTTATCCTTTAATTAAAAATAAAAAAAAAATTTTGAATTACATAAATTCAATAAATCGTTATTTGGAGGGAAAAGATTATCCAGATTTTATTTTAATTGATGGTAGATTTAGAGTTGCATGTTGTTTAAATTTACTAAGATATTTAAATAAGAACACCTCTAATATAATTATTTTGGTTGATGATTTTAGAAAAAGACACCATTACAAGATATTATATCAGTATTTTGATATAAAGTTGATAGGTAGAATGGGCCTTTTAAAATCTCCTAAACAAAAATTTAATATGAAAGTTTTTGATAAATATTTATTTGACTCAAGGTAAATAAAATGAATGTTTGTTATATTTCAAATTCAGCTGCACCCTCAAAAAATGCAAGTAGTTTACAAACAGCAAAACTTTGTGAGCAAATTTCAAAATTTGGTCATAATGTAAATTTGATCTTACCTAAAACTGGAGAGATTAATAGGAATTATTTCAGATTTTATAATATTAAACATAAATTTAAAATTACAAGATTAAATTATTTTGATAAGTTTCCTGTTGGATTAAATTATTATCTATATAGTTTTTTTTCGATACTCATCTCCAATATCAATAAACAAGATTTGTATGTTACAAGAAATTTTTTTTGTTCTTTGTTATTATCCTTACTAGATAAAAAACATATTTTTGAAATTCACGACGATATTTTAATTGAAGGTCGTTTAATAAAATTTATAGTAAAAAAATTTAAAATTTTAAATTTTAAACCTGTATTGAAAATTATCACTACAACTAAATCTTTAAAAAAAATATATGTAAAACATGGAGTAAAAAAGGATAAGATATATGTTTTGCATAATGCATCTTCATTTAAATCAAATTTCAAAAAGAAATCAAAAAAAAGAATTAAACTTAATATAGGATATTTTGGTTCAATATATCAGTCTAGAGGAATTAAAATGATTTTAAAAATTTCAAAAATTGATCACAAAAACAATTACTACATCTATGGAGGATCAAAAAATCAAATTTTAGAATTAAAAAAGAATGTTAAAAATAAAAATATTTTTTTCTCCCCATATATACCTTATTCTGATGTTTACAAAAAACTATCAAAAATAGATGTATGTATCTTACCTTATACTTCAAAAGTCACGGTAGCCGGTAATGTTGGGGACATTTCAAATTATACTTCACCATTAAAACTATTTGATTACATGAAATTAGGTAAATTAATTTTATGTTCAAATTTAAAAGTTTTAAGGGAAGTTTTAAAACACAACCAAAATTCAATTTTAATAAATGATTTTAAAGTAGAGAAAAATTGGAAAAGTAAGATTGATGAAATAAGTAAAAATTTTAAAAAGTACGATAAAATCAGAAAGTCCGCATTTGAATATGCTAAGTCTCATGATATAAATTGGAGAACTTCGAAACTATTATCTTTTTACAATTTTTCTGATTAAATTTTTTAATGAAAAATATCTAGTCTTAATTTTTGATAAATCATTTAACTTTTTATCATTTTTTTTTTTTATTTTACACATTCCAGTACCATCAAAATTAAATTCTAGACTGAAATTTTCTCTATTTGCTAAAAATATTTGTAAAATGATTTGAAAAGTTTCCAAATTATTTATTTCAGCATTAAATTTGTCTTTCTCCGCACCTTTTAAATATGGTATCCAACTTATATCATCAATAAAAAAACAGTGATCAACCTCTAAAAGATCATAATATCCATAAAAAATATCTCTTACGTGTTTTGCTTCATGAATAGTGTCTAAAAGTATTAGCTTAAACGACTTTGGAATATTTTGAAAAGTATATGAAAAGTTATCGTCTCTTGAATGTAAAAATTTCCAGTTTTCACTGTCAAATTTTTTCGAGTAATCATTAATGTCTATTGAAAATAATTTACAATTATTATTTTTTGTATGTTCTAGAAGTAATTCAGTTGACATTGCCTTTTCACTAACGCCAAACTCTAAAATATTGCCATCTTTTATTACCTTAAGTTCTGGATATAAAAAATTGACAAATTTTCTATGATGACGTGATTTTTCTTTGAATTTATTAATAAAATTTTCCATTAAAATTATACTATACTTAAAAAAGTATTTTTAATAATCTTGTATTTAGGTTCATTAGATAGACACATTTGTTTGTAAATTAATTGAATTATAATAAATATCAATATTAATGAAAAAGAAAATATACTATTGGGCTCCGTGTTTGAATTCTGTAGGAACTGTTATTTCAACAATAAATTCTGCTAATGCAATAAATCAATATAGTAAAACTAATGAAGCCTATATAATTAATTCATGTGGTGAGTGGAATGAATATCTTGACCAAATTGAAAATAATTCAGTCAAAGTAATAAATTTAACTTTTAATTATTTTCAATTTTTACCAAAAAAAGGATTTTTAGGTAGCAGGATTTCATATTTAATAATTTTTTTCATTTCATTCATGCCTCTTCTAATCCTGTTAAAAAGAGATAAACCAAAAGTAATTATTTTACATTTAATTACATCTCTTCCTTTAATATTACTAAAATTTTTTAGATTTGAGACAGATTTTGTTTTAAGAATTTCAGGTTATCCTAAACTAAATTTAGTAAGAAGGTTTTTTTGGTCTAAAATTGAGAACAAAATTAAGCTGATTACCTGTCCTACTAAAGATTTGAAATTAGAATTATTAGAAAAAAAAATATTTACAAAAAAAAAATTAAGATTTCTTCCTGATGCAATTTTAAGCTCTAAAAAATTACTTTTATCAAGAAAAGAATATATGATTGATTTCAATTTTAAAAAATCAAAAAAAATTATTTTGAGTGTAGGCAGGCTTACAAAACAAAAAAATTTTTCTTATCTTATTGATGAATTTGAAAAGTTTAGCAAAATTAATGATAGTTATTGTCTCTTTATAATCGGTGAAGGAGAAGAAAGAAAAAATTTAGAATTAAAAATAAGTAAAAATAAACTAGAAAATAAAGTTTTTTTACTTGGTTATAAAAAAAATGTTTTTGCTTATATGAAAAAAAGTGAGATATTTATATTAAGTTCTCTTTGGGAAGAGGTAGGTTTCGTCATTGTTGAGGCAGCAATTAACAATTGCTATCTAATATGCAGTGATTGCCCGAATGGTCCATCCGAATTTTTAAACTATGGTAAAAATGGAATTTTATTTAAAAACAATAAACCCAATCAGCTATACGAAAAGTTATTAGATTTTGAAAAATTTAAGGCAGATAGGATATTTAAAGACAAGGTAAATTTAAAAAATAATGCTCTTAAATATTCAAAGTTTAAACATTTTTTGAAAATAAAAGAAATTTTAAATTAATTTAAGATGTGCAAAGCAAGTATTATAATACCTTATTATAAAAAAAAACTTTTTATCAAGCAAACTATTACTTCAATATTAAATCAAACTTTTAAAAATTTTGAGGTTTTGATTATTTATGATGACGAAGATAAAAGTGAATTGTTTTTTTTAAAAGAATTAATAAAAAAAGATAAAAGATTTAAATTGATTTTGAATAAAAAAAATTTAGGAGCTGGAGAGTCACGAAATAAGGGAATTAAGAATGCAAAAGGAAAATATATTTGCTTCATTGATGCAGATGATCTTTGGGATAAAAATAAATTAAAGTTACAGATAAATTTTATGAGAAAAAAAAATATTGTATTTTCGCATTCAACCTACGAAATTATAGATAAAGATAATAAGGTAAGAGGTAGACGAATTGCTGAAAATTATGACAGTTTTTTAAAACTTAGTAAATCGTGTAATATTGGATTATCTTCAGTAATTTTTGAAAAAAAAATTTTAAAAGGTAGACTTAAATTTCCAAAAATTAAAACAAAGGAGGATTTTGTATTATGGTTAAGAATTCTTAAAGATGGTACAAAAATACATGCTTTTAAAAAAAATTTAGTTAAGTGGAGAAAATCTGAAAATTCTTTATCGTCATCGCCTTTACAAAAAATAAAAGATGGTTATAGGGTCTATAATTGTTATTTAAAATATAATTTTATAAAATCATCTTACTATCTTTTTATTCTTACTTTAAACTATTTTAAAAAATCAATATTAGATTTATGATAATTCTCTTAGTTTATTTAATTTCTATTTTTTTAATAAATTTAACTATTAGTAGATATCAAATAATTTTGAGTAATTCTGGTTTAAAACATCAATCGTTTGTTAATAAGTCAGTACCATTAACTGGTGGATTTTTTTTTCTTTTACCATCTCTATATTTATTTTTACCAGATTATTTTTTTTTTAGTTGTATTTTTATAGCTTTATTCATTTTAGGTTTATTGTCTGATTTGAATATTCTAAATTCTCCAAAAAAAAGATTTTTATTACAATGCATACTAGTATTATTTTTTTCATTTGTAAGTAAATTGGAAGTTACACCAACAAAAATTGTTTTCTTAGATAATTTTATCGATAATAATTTTTGGGGTTATATTTTTACATCGTTTTGCTTAATGATTCTAATTAATGGATCGAACTTTATAGATGGATTAAATGGATTATTACTTGGATATTTTTCACTCATAATATTATTGATTTTCAAACTTGATTTATTATCTTCTTTAAACTTTATAGAAGAACGACAAACATATTTTATTTTAGTCATACTATTTATTTTATTTTTAAATTTTTTTAATAAATTGTTTCTAGGCGATAGTGGCGCTTATTCATTAAGTTTTTTAATAGGTTTTTTATTAATAAAAATATATAATTTTAACCAAGATATTTCACCTTATTTCATAATATTATTACTTTGGTATCCATGTTTTGAAAATTTATTTTCTATTTTGAGAAAAATATATTATAAAAAAAATAATCCACTAGAGCCAGACACAGAACATTTGCACCAAAAGTTATTTGTCTTTTGTAAAATAAAATTCAAAATTAATAATTTAAACTCAAATATATTATCAAGTTTAATAATTATATCCTTTAATTTATTAATTTTTTATTTTGCATCAAAAGAAATTTCTCACACAGTGTATCAAGTTTGTTTGATTGGATTTGCGATTTCAACTTACTTGATAACTTATTTTATAATTTATAAAATTACAAAGGAAAACCATCACTGAGAAATTTTAAAAAAAAGTCTAACCATTCCAAACAGTATTCTCAAACCATCTTTAAAAGCATTTGGCTTTTTTATACCGCCTATCCTAGCCCTTTAATTTGATTTTGAAGTTATTAATTTTAAATGATTTCTATTTGCTTTAATTGGCAACTCAACACAGAATACAAAATCTTTACTTTTTAAGTTTAAATTTTTGACTTTTTCAGTTCTGCCTATGACAAAAGTATATAAAATGTCAGTTATACCAAGTCTAAAAAAAATATTACCAATTTTAGTAAAAATAAAATTACCAATCATTGTGATTAAAGTGTCATCATCACTTGAGCAGTTTTTTTCATATCTGCTAGCAAAAACTAAATCTGCATTATTCTTTTCTAGTATATGTATCATATTATTGATCTCAGAAGGATTGAATGAACCATCAGCATTAAAAATACAGAATAATTCATCTTTGATATGATTAATACCTTGTATTAATGCGTCTCCATAACCTTGATTTTTTTGATAAAGAATTTCACAATTTTTATTATTCGCCGCTTCAATTGTTTCTATATCCTCTTTTTCTAATACAACAACTATCCTAAAATTATAAGGCTCTAATTCATCAAGCACTTTTGATAAAGACTCTTTTTCTTTTTTTGCAGGTATAATTAAAGTTAAATTTTCCATTTAAGTTTTATACATTAGTTGTTAAGAAATAAAATAAATTAAGTAAAATTAAAATAATACTAATAAAATGAATAATTTAAATTTTTTAACGCTTTTAGTAGCATACTTCTTTATTACATTTTCAGTCTTAGGATACGGACTGTTTTTTGAAAAAATTTATGAAAAAAAATCAATCGGCAAAAATTTAGGTTTTACTGGGCTTCTAGGAATTTTTTTTTTAATTTTGTATTCTTACATTTCACACTATTTTATAACACATAATATTTATCATAACTCAATTATTATATTTATTGGGTTTGTCTTATTTTTTTATTTTTATAAAGAAATTTTAATTAAAAAAAATTTATTAATCTTGATTTCACTTTTGCTGATCTCATTTGCTTCTCTTCTTATCTATAAAACTCATGACGATTTTCACTACTATCATTTCCCTTATAGCTTTTATTTGACTCAACACTCTGCTTTAATAGGTATAGGACAATTTAATCATGGATTTAGAACACCGTCTTCAATTTTTTATTTAAATTCTTTATTTTTTTTACCAATAATCAAATATTTCTCATTTTATATTTCAGCAGTCTTATTTTTAATTTTTTCTAATTTGCTTTTACTTTCTAAAATTATTGAAAGATTTAAAAGTAAGGATGTAGACTATATTTCGTATTTATGTTTATTATTTTTTATTTTTATTAACGTCTTTTTTTATAGAATACAAGAACATGGCACGGATAGATCTGCGCAAATCCTAATACTAATTTTAGTAATTTATCTTATTTCATTTATAAACTTTGAAAAAAATTATGAAAAAAAAATTTTTAATATATTTATACTAATTGGTTTAATTATTTCCTTAAAGGCATTTTATTTATTATATTTATCTTTGTCGATACCAATTATTTATATTTTATATAAAGAAAAAAAATTTTTTTTAGTATCCCAAACATTGAAAAAATCATTTTTTTGGATATTTTTATTTCTTTTAGGAAATGTTCTTCTTGTTTATTTTATAAATACTGGATGTTTAGTTTATCCAGCTAAGTCTACTTGTTTTGATAATTTTAGCTGGTCTTTAAGTTTATCAGAGTTGGAGAGAATGAGTCTTCATTATGAAAACTGGTCGAAAGCTGGAAAAACACCAAACTTTGCGGTTGAAGATCCATTTGAACATGTAAAATATTTTAATTGGTTACCAAATTGGATTGATATTTATTTTTTTACAAAGGTATCTGATTTTATTTTTGGATTAATTTTCATCATGATTATACTTACGATTCTTTTTTTCAAAAAAAAGAAAAAAATTTTGTTTAAAAATAAATATAACTATTTGATAATGATTATGTTTTTTATTTTTTTTATTGAATGGTTCTATAATCATCCTGCGTTAAGATATGGGGGCTATTGTTTAATAACTATTCTATTTTTTCTACCTTTTTCAAAATTTCTTGAAAAATATGATAATACTTTTAGAGAAAAAAAATATAAATTTGTCATATTAATTTTTTTAGTTTTTCTAATTTTTGTTGGACGGAATATTTCGAGAATTGATGATGAAATAAAAAAATATTCATACAAACCTCT
>MDTA01210444.1_pt1 | contig 13840 bp, 10 predicted proteins | sample 811151 | NCBI WGS metagenome assembly MDTA01 (sample SAMN05326648, study PRJNA326480) | marine metagenome | isolation source: seawater | place: Indian Ocean: South | collected 2010 | reverse complement strand
GCTATTATTTGTAAAGATAATAAAAATTTAAAAAATATTTTAAAAAAAATAAAAAACAAAAATATTCTTACATACGGAGAAAGTAAAAACGCGGACTATCAAATTTCAAATATACGATATAATGTTGGTTATTCGATATTTGATTTAACTTTTAAAGATATTGACAAGAAAAACAAAAAGATAAAAAATATTTATCTTAAGTTATTAGGTAAACATAATGTTTTAAATGCTGCAGCGGCTGTAACTGTTTGTATAAATCTTGGAGTAAGTCAAAATATTATAAAACAATCTTTAAAAAAATTTTCTGGCGTACAAAGGAGAATGACAAAAATATTCTCTAATAATAAAAACGACTTTTATGACGACTATGCTCACCATCCAACTGAAATTTCTTCTATTTTGGATGGAGTAAAAAATGTTTATAAAGACAGAAAAATTATATCAGTATTCGAACCTCATCGATACTCAAGAGTTTTATCTTTAGAAAAAGAATTTGCCTCATCTTTCTTTAAATCTGACCTTGTTATTCTTTGCCCACTATATGCGGCAGGTGAAATAAGAAATAATAAATTTAATCAACTTAGCTTTGCTAAAAAAATATCAAAGTTTTCAAAAACTCAAGTAATTATATTAAATGATTACAGTCAACTGGGGAAATACTTTCAAAAAAATTTGATTAGTAATGAAATTATTATAGGTATGGGCGCTGGCGCAATTTCAAAGAGTATGAGGGAATTAAAAAGTTTTTTATGATTTTAAGCAAAAAGACATTTAATAAATATAATAAGAATATTTCTTATAATGTAAAACTATCTAATTATAGTTGGTTTAATTTAGGCGGACCGGCTGAATATCTTTTTAAACCTGAAAACAAAGATCAACTAATAGACTTTCTTAAGGAAAATAAATCAAAAAATTTTCAAGTTACAATTTTAGGAGCAGGTTCTAATACTCTTATAAGAGATAAAGGCGTAAAAGGAGTTGTTGTAAAGCTTGGTTCAAGCTTTTCGGAGATAAAGCTCTTAAAGAATAATACAATCGAAGTAGGAGCTGCAACTCATGATCGTAAAGTCTCAAGTTTTGCAAAAGATCATAATATTGGAAATTTTGAATTTCTTTCCTGCATTCCAGGTTCAATAGGAGGTGCTATAGTTATGAATAGCGGATGTTATGGAAATGATATTTCTAAAATTTTAGTTTCAATAAAAGTAATCGATATAAAAGAATGTGTTGAAAAAGAGATTCATCGAGATGATATTAATTTTTTTTATAGAGGGTGCAATTTATCAAATGATTTGATTATTATCTCTGCAAAATTAAAGGGTATCTTTGTTTCTTCTGATATTATTGAAAAAAAACAAAGTGAACTTATAGAGCAAAAAAAAATGTCACAACCTAGTCGGATTAAGACTTGTGGAAGCACATTTAAAAATTTAAGTGAACAAAAAAAAGCTTGGCAAATAATTAAAGAGTCAGGTTGTCACTTACTCAAAGAGGGTGACGCAACTATTTCAAAAAAACATTGTAATTTTTTTGTTAACAACGGTAATGCTAAATCATCTGATATTGAAAAATTAATAAAGAAAGTAAAGCAGACAGTTAAAGATAAAACAGGAGTTAATCTTGATCTAGGGATTAAAATAATTGGTGAATAAAAAGAAATTCAAAAGAGTTTTAGTTGTTCTTGGAGGAACTTCTGGGGAAAGAGCAGTGAGTTTAAGCAGTGGAAAAGCATGCATCAAAGCTTTAAAAAAAAAAAAATATGTAGTTTCTATTTTTGATCCAAAATTTAAAAATCTAAATTTAATTAATAAAACCAAATATGACGTTATTTTTAACGCATTACATGGTAAGGATGGAGAAGATGGAATAGCGCAAAGTTATTTTGAATATTTAAAAATTCCTTACACTCACTCTGGTGTAATTAGTTCTTATAATGCGATGAACAAATTTATTTCAAAAGGTATTTTCTTAGAAAATAAAATTTTAACTCCAAAATATGTTACCTTAAAAAGCATGATAAATGAAAGTCATTTAAAAAAATTACTTACTAAAAAAAAAATTAATTTTCCAGTGGTTATTAAACCAGTTAATGAAGGTTCAAGTTTAGGTGTAAAAATTTCTAAGAATTTAAAAGAATTAGTAAAATTCACTAAACTTTTACTAAAAAAATACGATCATTTAATGATCGAACCTTTCATCGGAGGACAAGAAATACAAGTTGCTGTAATTAACAATAATCCAATTGGTGCTATAGAGCTAATACCTAAAAGAAGTTTTTACGATTATAAAGCAAAGTATACTAAATCTGCAAAAACCGAACATTTAATGCCTGCAAGATTAAGTAAAAAAAAATATTTTGAGGTATTAAAAATTGCAAGAAGAGCTCATAAGGCTTTAAACTGTAGAGGGGTAACAAGATCAGATTTTAAATATTTTAAGAATAAGTTTTATCTTTTAGAAATTAACACTCAACCTGGAATGACGGATCTATCTTTGGTCCCTGAGATTGCCAAACACTCTAAAATTACTTTTCCTAACTTAGTAGAGAAAATCTTGTTAGATGCTAGCATTAATAAATGAAAAACCGATTTGTTATCGCTCTAGTTCTTTTATTAATTTTAAGCACTATTAAAATTGAAAATATTTTAAAATATAATTCAAAATTTAATATTAAACATGTTGAAATAGAAAATAACATGATTTTAAGTGATAGTGAGATTAAAGCTAGTCTTGCGTTTTTATATGAAACTAATTTCTTTTTATTAAAATCAAATGATATAAAAAGAAAATTAAAAGAAATTGACTTTGTAGATAGCTTTAAAATTAAAAAAATTTATCCAAATAAAATAAAAATTATAATTTTTGAGAAAGAGCCTATAGCTATCTTACACAATAAAAAAACTAAAAAGTATTATACAAGTAAAAGTGAAACAATTAACTTTTTTGATCTTGAAAAATACAATTATCTACCAATAGTTTTTGGAGATAAAGACAATTTTAAAAGATTTTATAATAATCTCAAAATTATAAATTTTCCGACTGAAGAAATAAAAGAATTTTATTTATATGAATCGAGAAGATGGGATTTGGTTACAAAAAAGAATCAGACAATAAAATTACCCTATATTGATTATAAAAAAAGTCTCCTAAATTTTATTGAGATAAAAAATAAGCCTAGTTTTAAAAAATATAAAATTTTTGATTATAGAATAAACGGACAACTTATTTTACAATAGGTTATGAATACTGGTTCACCTATTCTCTTAATTGAAATTAACAAATTTGAATTTATTTTTGTAGCTGTAAATGAATTGAGCGATGGTAATTTTCGTGTCATTTACAAAAACTTTGTTCCTCTTGAGGGTATAAATAAAAAAAAGATTTCAGATTATGAAAAAATTTTAAACTTATTTAAAAAGAATATTTATTTGATAGAAAAAAAATTAAATTTCACTTTTAAAGAAGCAGTAATTTTAATTGATAATTTTGAATATTTATTATCAAGTTTATCAGGATTTAAAAACTTAAATGGTTCTCAATTAGTCAAAGAGAATATAACTTTTATTTTAAATTCTCTTAAATTTAAAATAAATGAAATAGAGAAAGACAAAACTATTCTTCATATTTTTAATTCTAAATTTATTCTGGATAAAAAAGAAATTAAGAATTTACCAATAGGATTATTTGGTAATTTTTACTCTCATGAGTTGTCTTTTTTTTTAATAGATAATAATGACTTGAAAAATTTAGAAAATATTTTGAACAAATGTAATTTAAAATTAAAAAAAATAATTTCAAAGAATTTTATCGAAGGCGCTAGTCTTATAAATAATAATTCAAATTTAGAAACTTTTTTTAAGGTTGAAATAAATACTTCAAACTCAAAGATTATATATTTTGAAAATTCTTCTCTTAAATTTTCACAAGAATTTGAATTTGGCTCAGAAATAGTAATTAAAGATATTTCAAAAATAACAAATTTACAAAGTGATGTTATAAAAATTATTCTGAAAAATTCAAATTTTTTGGCTGAAAACTTGGAAAAAGACTATTTAGAAAAAGAATATTTTAAAAACCAAAGTTATAGAAAAATTAAAAAAAAATTAATATTTGATATTGCTAATGCTAGGATTAAAGAAATTTCAGAAATTATATTAATAAAAAACATTAATACTTTTAGTTTTTTAAATCGAGATACGCCGATTTTTTTAAAGATTGATGAAGATTTCAACAAGCCTCTTAAATATATGTATGAGTTATTTTTCTCTGATAAAAATAATTTTAAACTCAATATTATTGAAAAAGATATTTTTGATGACATATATATAAACACAAATAGAATTGTTCAATATGGGTGGAAAAAAGAAGCTTTACCGATTATCCAAGAAAAAAAGTCAATAATTGGAAGATTTTTCGATCTTGTGTTTAATTAATAGCTGTTATTTTTAGAAACATTAGTTGTTTTAAATATTTAGACTATTTTCAGTATAACCTCATGATGTTTTCAATTAACCAAAAAACTATAACAAGATCAATAAGTTTCAATGGAATAGGTTTACACTCAGGTAAAATTTCTAATGTAAAACTTCTTCCAGCAAAAGAAGACCATGGAATTGTGTTTAAAAGAGTGGATTTAAAAGAAAAAAATCTAATTAAGGCCAATTATAAAAATGTTTCATCAGCTAATCTTTGTACTACCTTAAAAAATGATGATGGAGCTAAAGTCTCAACCGTTGAGCATTTGCTAGCATCCTTATTTATAAAAGGAATAGATAATTTGATTATAGAGATCGATAATGATGAAATACCAATACTCGATGGTTCTTCAAGAAATTTTATTGAACTTTTAAATGAAGTTGAAACAGTAGATCAGGTAAAAAAAAGAAAATACTTAAGAATTTTAGATAAAGTTGAATTTGAAGATAGTGACAAAAAAATTTCTATAGAGCCTTGTGAAGCATTTAAGGTTGATTTTGAGTTAAATTATAAAAATAAAATTATTGGCTCACAGAGAAATATTGTGAATTTCTTGGAAGATGACTTAGAAGACATTATTCAATCAAGAACATTTTGTTTATACAATGATATAGAAAAAATTAAAAAGGTTGGATTAGCAAAAGGCGGCTCCTTAGATAATGCTATAGTAGTGGATGATAATGAAATTCTTAACAAAAGCGGGCTAAGAAATAAAAAAGAGTTTGTTAATCACAAAATTTTAGATTTGGCAGGAGATTTCGTACTATCCGGATACAACATTATTGGAAAAATAATTTGTTATAAAGGTGGACATGAATTATCAAATCAATTTTTAAAAGAACTTTTAGATAATAATAAAGAGAAATTTTCGATTGTGGAATTTGAAGAAAAAAAAGTGAAAAGAGTTACTCATAAGAATTATCCTACAAGAATAGCCGTAAACGCTTAATCTTAAAAATTTACCATTCTCCATAAATTTGCTATTAATAAAGCAATGTCTTTTAGACCTATTTTTATCTTAATATTTTTATTTTTGTTTTCATGTACAAACAAAAAAGCAGAGTACACACCTCTTCAAAAAGTTGATCCATATAAGGTTTATCAAGAGGGATTTTCTGCATTTGAAAAGGGAGACTATTTCTTTGCACAAAAAAAATTTTTAGAAGCAGAATTAAATATGGAAAAAGTAGAGTTCGCTGCAAAAGCGTCAATCATGGCCAGTTATGCTCTTTATAGTATAAACTTTTATGACGAAGCTCTTGAAAATTTAAATAGGTTTATAAAAAAATATCCTAAAAATAAAAATGTAATTTATGCTCATTATCTAATTACCATAATATTTTTTGAGCAGATTGCAGATGAAAAAAAAGATATGGAACCATTAATCAAAACAAAAAATAAAATTGATTTTTTTTTAAAAGAGTACCCTGACTCTGAATATGCAATTGATTTAAAATTTAAAAGAGATTTGATTATTAACCAAATTGCTGCAAAAGAACTATACATAGCCAGATATTATATATCTGTAAAAAAATGGATCCCTGCAATCAATAGATTGAAAATTATTGTTAAGGACTACGATCAAACAATTTTTATTGAAGAAGCGTTACATAGATTAGTAGAAATTAACTACTTTATAGGTTTTGAAAGTGAGGCAAAAAAATATGCGAATATTCTTGGCTATAATTATAATTCGAGTGAGTGGTATAAACAATCCTACAAAGTTTTAAATAAAGATTATAAATTCATAAAAAAAAATAATGTTAAAAAAGATGAAAATTTTATTAAAAGAATCATTAAAAAAATAAAATAGTCTTTAAAAAATGAATAAAAAAGAGATAGAAAAAAATTTTAAAAAAAAAATCGAAGAAATTAAAAAACACAACGACCTTTATTTTAATCAAGATAAACCAATAATTTCAGATGCTAATTATGATGAATTAAAAAAAGATATTTTAATTTTAGAAAAGAATAACAAATTTTTAAAAAGATTAAATTTATTGAATAATATCGTTGGATCTCCACCTACAAATAAATTTAAAAAAATTAAACATTTAAAACCCATGCTTTCTCTATCAAATGCATTTAGCAAGAACGATATGATTGATTTTCTTAAAAAAATAAACAATTTTTTGAATTTAAACAATGAAACAATCGAACTTTCAAGCGAACCTAAAATTGATGGTATTTCTGCCTCACTTATTTATGAGAATGGAGTTTTAACAAAAGGATTATCTCGAGGTGACGGTACGACTGGTGAAGATATTTTAGCTAATATTGAGACTATTTCATCAGTTCCAAAAAAAATTAAAGATAAAAAAATACCGAGAGTAATAGAGATAAGATGTGAGATTTTTATAGGTAAAAAAGATTTTGAAAATTTAAAAAATAAATTCGCAAATCCAAGAAATGCTGCAGGTGGATCTTTAAGACAAAAAAATCCTTACGATACAGCAAAAATACCTCTACAGTATTTTGCTTATGGTTTCGGATTAATTGAACCAATGGAATTTTTGAAACAAAATGAGTTTTTAGAAAAAATTTCTAATTGGGGATTTAAAACAAATCCTTTAACAAGAGTGGTTAAAGATATTAATGAAATAGAGAGTAGACATAATTACATTGACTCCATGAGATCCGGATTAGATTATGATATCGATGGTCTAGTTTTTAAAGTTAATGATTTAAACTTACAGACTAGACTAGGAAGCACTTCAAACTCACCTCGATGGGCAACAGCATATAAATTTTCAGCCGAAAAGGCATTTACTAGAGTAAGAAATATCTCCATTCAAGTTGGCCGAACCGGCGCAATTACCCCAGTCGCCAAGGTTGAGCCCGTAACTGTTGGTGGTGTTGTAGTTTCTAATGCAACCTTACACAATGAAGATGAAATTAATCGAAAAGACATAAGGATAGGAGATACTATACAAATTCAAAGAGCAGGTGACGTAATTCCACAAGTTGTTAAAGTTGATATTTCTAAAAGAGATAAAAAAAGTAAAAAATTTATTTTTCCTAATAAATGTTTGTGTGGAGCAGAAACTAAAAAAGAAATTAGTAAAAGCACTAAAAAAGAAGATGCTGTAAGAAGATGCACTAAAGGATATGAATGTGATTTTATAGCGAGAGAAAAACTGAAGCATATTGTATCAAAAGAAGCGTTTAACATAGATGGTTTAGGAAAAAAAGTAATTGATCAATTTTGGAATCTTAATTTTATCAAAGAGCCATCAGATATCTTTAAATTAGATTTTAAAAAAATAAATCAACTAGATGGATGGGGTCAATTATCTGTAAACAACTTAAAAAAAGCGATCGATAAATCAAAAAAAATTGCTTTAGATAGATTTATTTTTTCAATTGGCATAAGACATATAGGACAAGAAAATGCAAAAACATTAGCAGACTATTTTCAATCAATTGAAAAATTTTCAAATTTATTTAACAAAAATGAAAAAATTAAGATACTTAAAAATCTTGAAGATCTTGACGGGATTGGTAGCACGCAGGTAAAATCAATCGATAGTTTCTTTTCAAACAAAAAAAATATTAAGATTATTCAAAATTTAGTCAATAAGTTAGAAATTTTTAACTTTGAACTAAAAAAAAATGGTAAATTTCCAAATAAAAAGATTATGTTTACTGGGGGCTTCCAAAATATGAGCAGATCTGAAGCAAAATCTATAGTAGAAAATAATGGTGGAAAAGTATTAAGTGTAGTCTCAAAAAAATTAGACTTTTTAGTTGTTGGAGACAGTAAACCTACAAAAAAAAAAATTAGCAAAGCGAAGGAATTAAATATAAAGATAATTTTAGAAAAAGAGTGGAATAAAATTTTAAATAGCTGAGCAAGCTAATTTTAGTTCCTTAACTTCTTTTTTACTCATCGAATTTTTAAGGTTACCGTAAACTTCTCTATGATAATCATTTAGCCATTTCTTTTCATTACTATTTAACATCTTTATATTAATTAACTCTTTTTCAATTGGAGCCATTGTCAAATTTTTGAAATACGTCTTTTTTTTCTTCTTTTTAACATAGATCAAATTTTCAATTCTTATACCAAATTTGTTTTTTTCATAGTATCCAGGTTCGTTTGAAACTATCATACCTTCTTTAAATTTTATTTTATTATTTTTAGAAATTGCGTGTGGGCCTTCATGAACATTAAGAAAATATCCAACCCCATGTCCAGTTCCATGAGAGTAGTCCAATCCAACTTGATTTAAATATTTTCTCGCTTTTTTATCAATCAAAGCGCCGCAAGAATTCATATTTAATTTTGAAGTTGAGACAGCAATATGTCCTTTTAAGACTCTTGTAAAAATATTTTTCACTCTTTTATTTGAATTTTTTAGAGAAATAGTTCGTGTCACGTCTGTTGTTCCAAATTCGTATTGACCACCAGAATCTACAAGATAAATGTCACCTTTTTTTAAAACTCGATTAGTTTCATTTGTAGCTTTATAATGAATTATTGCACCATTAGGTCCAGTTCCTGAGATTGTTGGGAAACTTGAGAACTTGAATTTTTTATTTAATTTTCTAAAAGAATATAATTTTTGTGAAGCACTAATTTCAGTAATTTTTTTCTTTTCAAAGTTATTTTTTATCCAAAAAAGATACTTTGTTAAAGCAACACCATCGTAAATATGTGCCTTTTCAATATTTTTTATTTCTTTTATATTTTTTATTGATTTGAATTCGTAGATAGGATCAGAAATATCCAATATTATATTATTCTTAAAAATTATATTTTCGTATAAAAAGGAACAAGTACTTTTATCAATAATAAATCTTTTATCATTTATTTGAGAGAGAATTTTACTTGTTGAGCTTATATCTAAAAATTGAATATTTTTAAAATTTCTTCTAAATGATGGAGTAATTTTTTCTAAATTACAAAATAATTTAATATTTTTATTTTTACTAATTAGAATTTTGCAATAAGGAAGAGGAGTATAATTCGTATCACTTCCTCTTATATTAAGCAACCAAGCACTATTTTCACTCGCAGAAATAAAATGATAGTCTACATTTCTTTTCTTTATGTAACTTATCACCTTATTTATCTTAAATTTGAAATGATTACTTGCTGATTTTGCTGACAAACAATAAAAATTATTTTTATTCTTTTTAATTTTTCTATTCCAAATTTCATCAATAAAATTACTTCTAAATGGTTTAAATTTACAACTATTATTTTTAAAAAATATATCTAAAGTTTTTTTAGTAAATAATTTTGGATCAAATCCAATTATAAATTTTTTGTTTTTAAGAATATCTTTGGGCATTTTAGCTGGAATGGTTACAACTTTGAAATACTTCCCACTTTGATTATTTGCTTGTAATGTATATCTGCCATCGACAAATAGATAATTCATATTTTTTAGGACTAATGCGAAGCCATATGAACCTGAAAAATTAGATATAAATTTTAATCTATCTTTATCATCTGGTGTATATTCTTCAAAAAATTCATCATTTTTTGAAATTATGTAACCATCTATCTGATTTTTTTTGATAATCTGTCTTAATTTTTTTATTTTTTCCATTTTAACATTTTATTTTTTCTATATCTGTCCCATCCGGGGCTTCTATACTCACCTTCAACATCTATGGATAAATCTTGATTAAATTCAAAGTCCTCTACCTGTTGGAAATTAATTTCATTTTTTTCGACACTTTCGTCTGGTATTTCATTTATAAACCTAGAGGGAAGAGTGTCCATCCAATCACCATGGTAAGCTCTTTTCATTGCAAAAGATAAGTAAGCTTCTTTCTTAGCTCTCGTAATTCCAACGTAAGCAAGTCTTCGTTCTTCTTCTAAAGCAAAATCTCCTTTCTCTTCAAGAGATTTCTGATGGGGAAATAAACCTTCTTCCCAACCAGGAAGAAAAACAACTTCAAATTCTAGTCCTTTAGCAGCATGCATTGTCATTAAGTTAATTTTAGCACCTTCCCACTCTTGATCAATCGATGTAGCTAGAGCAACGTGTTCTAAAAAATTTTGAAGATTATCATAATCTTGCATGGCTCTTAATAGTTCTTTTAAGTTTTCCAATCTATTTTCATTTTCTAAATCTTTTTTATTTTTTAACATAGATGAATATCCTGACTCATCTAATACTAGTTTAAGCAAATCAAAATGTTTCATTTTAAGAGAATCTTTTCTCCATTTTTGAATCATGTTAATTAACTGGTTTAATGAAGTTTTTATTTTTGGCTTAAAATTTCCATCTTCTAAAATTTTAATTATAGAGTCTTCTAAGCACAATTTATTTTTCTTAGCAAAAGTATAAATAAAATTTAAAGTATTTTCTCCTATTCCTCTTTTTGGTGAACCAATTACCCTTTCTAAAGCAAGATCATCATATTTTTGGTTAATAATTCTTAAATAAGATACTGCATCTTTTACTTCTGCTCTTTCGTAAAATTTTATACCTCCTAATACCCTATAACCAATACCAAGTTGTAGAAATCTCTCCTCGAATTCTCTAGTTTGATAAATTGCTCTTACCAATATTGATACTTGGTTCAGTGAATACTTTTTTTTTACTTTTTGTTCAATTATATCACTTATTCCTTGAGCCTCTTCTTTTCCAGTTCTATAACAATTTAATTTTACTAAATCACCTTGGTTTGCAGAAGACCATAATTTTTTTCCAACTCTGTTTGTATTGTTAGCTATTAAATGGGAAGCTGTATCAAGAATATTTTTAGTTGATCTATAATTTTGTTCTAACTTAAAAACTTTACAATTTTTGTAAATTTGATCAAAAGTTAAAAAATTTTTAATTTCTGCTCCTCTCCAGCTGTAAATAGATTGATCATCGTCACCAACACAACAAATATTTTGTTTATCGTTAACTAATAAATTTAACCATTTATTTTGAATAAAATTAGTGTCCTGAAATTCATCAACTAAAATATATTTAAAATTATTTTGATATATTTCCTTTATATCTTTATTTTCTTCGAATAATTTAACACAAAATAAAATTAGATCTCCAAAATCAAACGCATTAAGATCTTTTGTTTTATTTTGATAAATTTCATAAACTTTTAAAATTGACTTTATAATTGTGCTAGATTTTTCTAATTTAATATCTTTTGGCAATAAACCTTTATTTTTCCATTGGTCTATATGATATATTATTAGCTGAGGAGAAAACTTTTTAGCATCTAAGTCCTCCGATTTAATTATATTTCTCAAAAGTTTTTTTTGATCATCAGTATCCAAAATCGTAAAATTACTTTTATACCCTAAAGCTTCTGCGTGTCTTCGTAAAAACTTAACACTAATTGAGTGAAATGTTCCAAGCCAGGGTATAGCGTTCGAACTTCCCTTGATGTGCTGCATTACTCTATTTTGCATTTCCTTTGCAGCTTTGTTTGTAAAAGTCACACATAAAATTTGACTTGGAAAAGCTTTTTTTTGATTAATAATATGAATTAATCTGGTTGTTAAAACTCTCGTTTTACCAGAGCCAGCACCCGCAACAATTAAGTTGGGTCCTTCAGTGCTCAGAACTGCTTCTTTTTGCTCCTTATTAAGATTATCAATTAAACTATCTATGCTATTCATAAGTTAGAATTTTCATTTATATACTAGTTGCAAAAATAAAAAAAATGATAAATAAAATTTACAAAACTATTAACAGCAAATTTTCCGGATTTTTTAAATTTGTTTTTTTTTTAAGATACTTATTTGTTATTTTTTTTGTCGCAACAGTGCTGTTTTTTATTATACCCCAGTTTTTTGACTATAAAAAAAAAGAAGAAACTATCAAAAATTATCTATTTCAAAACTATGATATTGAAATAAAAAAACTAGATAATATCAAATATGATTTTTTCCCATTACCTCAATTAAAAATTAAAAATTTAGCTTCGCATTATGACTCTAAGGATTTAAAACTAGAAACTGAATCACTAATAATTTTTCCTAAATTTTTCAGTATCTATAATTATGAAAATTTTGAAGCGAGAAAAATTAAATTAGAAAATAACAAGTTAGAAATTGAATTTAAAAATTTCAATTTATTATTAGAGAAACTATTTAATTTAGATAATAAAATATTTATTAAAAATTTAGACTTAAAAATAAAAGAGGGTAATAGCAATATAATTGATTTAAAAAAGATCCAATACGTAAATTTCGGTTATAAGAAAAACAAAATTGAAGGCGAAGTTTTAAATAAAAAATTTATAATAATTATAAATGACGATTTGAAGAAAATTAATTTTAAAATACCCGAAACAGGTATATCAGCCAACTTAAATATTTTAGAAAAAACACAAAATTCTTCTTTTAAAGGTGTTTTTAAAGGTAAAGTTTTAAAATCGAACTTTAAATTAAATTTTGATTATAATGGTAAAGTATTAAAAATAAATGATTTCTTTCTCAGAGACAGAGAATTATCCTTTGATAGCCAAGGTAAAATTGATATATCCCCGTTTTTTAAAATTTCTATCACTTCTGATATAAAAAACATTAATCCAAATCTTCTTAAGAAAATAGATATAAATAATTTATTAGATTTCAAAGATCTTATAAAAAAAATAAATTCTCAAAAAATTATTACATTTAAATCAAAAAAATTTAGCAGGAATTTAATAGACAATTTAGATATAAATTCTAAACTTACTTATGGAAGGTTAAATATTTCTAAATCTTTTTTTATTGGTAAAAGTAAATTTAACTGCGAAAACAATATAAACCTTCTTGAGGAATACCCAATTCTTTACTTTGATTGTGAGATAAATTCAGATGATAAAAAAGGATTACTTAAGATAATCAATATAAATTATAAAAAAAAAAATGAACTTTTCAATTTGATTGCTAAAGGTCAAATAAACGTCCTAAATAATAAAATCAATTTTGAAAGAATACAGGTTAATAAAGATTATAGTGCTGCAAAAGAAGACTTAGATTTTTTTAAAGACATTTTTGAAAAAAATGTTTTCGATGGAGATTTTATAGAAATATTTAACTTATTGAAAATAAAAAAATTTATTGAGAAAATTTAGTAATTATTTTGGTTTTGTCATTTTAATAGGGCTCATAATTTTATCGTACTCTTTTTCTTTTATAAGACCTGCTTTTAAAACTTCATGTTTTAATGTTGTTCCATTTTTATGTGCAGATTTCGCTATCTTTGCAGCTCTGTCATATCCAATTCTAGGAGCTAATGCTGTTACTAACATTAGTGAATTATCAAGAAGATATTTAATTCTTTTTTTATCAGCTTTTATTCCTTTTACGCAGTAAAGCGCAAAAGTTTTTGCAGAGTCACTCATAATTTCAATGGATTGCAAAATATTATGAATAATTAATGGTTTAAAAACATTCAAT
>MDTA01169059.1_pt1 | contig 13841 bp, 11 predicted proteins | sample 811151 | NCBI WGS metagenome assembly MDTA01 (sample SAMN05326648, study PRJNA326480) | marine metagenome | isolation source: seawater | place: Indian Ocean: South | collected 2010 | reverse complement strand
GGTTAAACTATGCTAATGCCTTTAAGTTATGAGAAATTGCAAATTGCTCCTTATCCTTCATTCCCTTTTTGTTTATTGCATTGGGGATGCGTTCTCTGCTGATTCTAAAGAGGTGTTTCAGGACGGCAATCGCAGTTGGCATTATGAAAAGGCCAATGTATATGGATGGACGGTTTATATTGAGGAACGAATTGCTGAGAATATTCCGTTGAAGGAAAAGATTCTAGGTGAATTGAAAAAGGGGGTTGAAAACTTTCTTGATAAAATACCGCGGGAAGCTGCGGACTATCTAAGAAAGATTCCCGTTTGGGTTAGCGACGAGCCCGGGTACCCATTGCGTCCAAATGAAAGGGGAGTGATACCGTTTCATCGCAGCAAGGAGTGGTTGCGCAAGCATGGGCTGAATCCACACATGGCGCCGGGTGTGCATGTTATTAATCCTGAGGCTGCATTGTTTGAGCATCGGATTTTTGAGTGGGGGCCAATGACCTTGCTTCATGAATTGGCGCACGCTTATCACAATGTGAAACTAAAATTGGATAATGAAATCATTCGTAAGGCGTATGCAGGGGCAATTGCGAGGGGGCTTTACCTCCGTGTGCCTGACCGGAAAGACAAGTCGAAGAGGGTGCGAGCTTACGCGGCAAGTAATAAGGAGGAATATTTTGCGGAGCTTACCGAGGCTTTTTTTGGCAAAAATGACTGGTTTCCGCATAACCGTGATGAGCTCAGGAAGTATGATCCGCGCGGTTATCGGATGATCGAGGTGTTATGGGATGCAAAGGCGTTCCGTTGATTAGCTTGGATCAAGCTAATCATGGGGATTAGGCTTTCAAATTGAGTCAGCTCTATTGAGAGAGCTCTTGTTGCTTGGTTTTTCTAGGAGTATAGGCAGTGGTCATTCGGTCTGCGAGGCTTGATTGGATGTTCACCTTTAAAGTGAAATGTGCGCTGTAATTCATTTACAATGCATATACACTGGATTAGGTTAAATCAGGAGGTGAGCAGTTTTTTAATCCCACAAAAATACTGAATGCATCGGGTATTCGGAAAATACAGTCTGCGCAAAATCCGTGACGAGCGGAGGAGAGGGTTCACGCTCGTTGAAGTCCTGGTAGTATTAACGATTATTTCGATACTCATGGCTCTCTCGATACCTGCGATAAAGGGCTTAACATCGACGGCGGGCATGAGCACGGCGATTCGTCATATTTCAAGTATGATGACTCTTGCTCGCAGTCATGCCATTGCCAAGAGGACCATTGTCAGATTTGGCATTGTGAGCGCATGGGAGGATGACCGTGAAGCTGCCTATCGTAAATACGGTTTATGGGAATGGGATCGTGAACGGGAGGAGTTTGTTCCTCTCAATGAGTGGAAAACGCTTCCTCCGGGACTGGTGTTTGCAGACCATCGGGTTGATTACTTGCGAGGTTCTGCTTATGCACGGGAAGATGGTAGTAGTATACGTGGGGATTTTCTGCCTTCTAAAGATGCTGAATCATTCATTGAGGAGATTCGCAATGATCGCGTAAGGATTGTCTTTTTTGAATTCACTCCTTCAGGGGGCGCTCGTTTTCCGGGAGGGGAGCATCGTAATATTTTAACGGTTGTGGTTAATGGATATTATGATTCAGCTGGCGGAGGAACTCTTGTCGATACTGATGCATCAAACAGGGACTGGAGTCAGTTCAATATTGACACTTTAACAGGAAGGGTTCGTATATACAGGCCATGATCGGGAATAAGTCAGCAAATCGGCATGGCTTCAGCCTTATTGAGATTGTTATCACTATAGGGATACTGGCAACAGTGCTCATTTCGTTGGTAGGCATTCTTCCTGTAGGTATCCAATCCGCAGAAGATGCTGCGAACAAAACGGTTTTGTCGGTCATTCTAGAGGATGTCCATAACCGATTAGAAGGAAATTTAATGCAACCCGGAGTGGTTTCCGCCAGTCCTTTTTTTTATGATCGACAGGGGCTCTATCTGGACAGTGAATCTGATGAGAAATTACAGAGGGATCGTCTCTACAGGGCGGACGTGAGGCTGGTTGATATCGTGGATGATCCGCGCTTAAAGCATACGAGTGGGCTAATTGCTGCAAAGGTTGATGTTTGGTGGCCGATAGATCCCTTGTCCGGAAAAGCCTATCGACAGGGCAACCCTCAGGAAAGCATCACGTTTTATCTGACTCCGTTAACCGGTCCAGAGTGGCCAAGGATTGATGAAGCCTATCAGCCAAAGATTGAGTTCTAGTGTCCTCTAAACGCAATATTCCTGAAGCTGCTTTTACCATTCTTGAGTTAATGGTGTCTCTGGTGGTATTTGCCGCGATACTTGTCATTTTTTCCACTCTGACTTCTGGAATCGTGAACATGTGGACAGAAGGGGAGAGCCGGATTGAAACTCATCAGAATGCACGGGGTGCACTAGAGATCATGGCTCGAGAACTGACTCCGGCAGTGGTTGACACACGCATGCAATTTGCAGTTATTGATTCGAGCGAACTTACCAAGAGGGGGGCTAAGCACCTTGTGCCAGGTTCCCCGGTTATGCTCTGGATGGCTCCTCTGGGCGAACTGGGAGGTTTACGGTGTGTTGGTTATTACCTATTTCGTGATGTTTCTCGGGGATTCTACAGACTGAAGAGAATCTACATAAGGCCTATTGCTGATAAGGAATATTTCCCGGTAATGGTGAACGAGAGCAATCCCCGGGATCCGGCTTTGCGGATCAGTGCTACTAATGCCGATTGGTTTTTACGTCACTGGGATTCGAAGGCTTTTGATGAGGAGGATCCTGCAAATGATGCGGTTGTGGTCAGTACTGTTGCAGACAACGTGATCGCTTTGTGGGTGCAGTGCCTAGATATTGCTGGCAATCCCGTGCCGTCACTGATGAAAGCGCCATACCATGGTGGTAGTGCCATGATTTATAACTCGGCTGCTTATTTCCAGATGGCGACCACGACTGCTTTTGATAACAATAAGACCACTCAGTTCATGGTTCCTGGCGGGCAGTCAATGAAAGCTAACCGGGTGCCGGCTGCAGTTGATGTGACCGTGGTTACAGTCGATTCGACGGTCGTAAATAGGGAGATGGATGTGCCTGCAGTGAAAAACATATTTGCCAAGGACGGATCACTGGACGTGGAGCAATCGATCCTGAATTTTAATCGTTCATTGCTTGAACGGAATATCAAAGATGCAAGAACCTTCACTACGAGGGTGAATTTACTCAATGGCCAATAACTTTATCGCTAAGGGAAAAAGTTTTTCGGGAGGGCGTTTTCGGCGTTCTGGTGTGGCCTTGGTTACTACCATGTTCTTGCTGGCGGCTCTTACGATCCTTGCTATTGGATTTATCGGCAGCATGTCTGTTGAATCAGGCGCTTCCGGTTCCATCCAGGATGCTCAGCGAACAAAAATGATTGCGCAAGGCGCAGTCAGCCATGCCATTGACTTACTGCGAACGAATATTCCCGCTCCTGCACCGATCAATGAGGTAGAGGCGCCATTCAATCTTGAGCAGGAAGAAATCTCGGGTAATCAGTCCAGGCCTTTTTCCATTCGCGCAAACTCGGCACCTGTGACCTCACCAAATCATTGGGTTGTGAACCCTGGACGGCTTACAATTATTGGAAATGGTGGTGGGGTAACACATGTGCCGCTTCATACCGGTGAGGTCACTTCAGATCCAAAGGGTGAGGTGACTCGGGACGCTGAGTCTGTTGACCTCAATGAGCCCCTTCCGGGGGAAGTGATGCCACCTATAGTGATGAACGGGGGAGAAGGTTCCGGCACAACAACCAATGCAAGACCGGAAATGAGAGTTCGCTGGATGCCTGTATTCAATGATCCAGGTCAACAGCCAGGAGAGGATAATCCGATGGTGGGACGGTATGCCTTCTGGATGGATGATGAAAGTACCAAGCTTAATTTCAATGTTGCTCTCGGCAAGCCATCACCTCGTGAAGATCGAGCCTTTCATCACATGGTTAAAATGGGAATGGTGACCCCGATGTTTTACAGAGGCGATGGTGCCATTACTTTTAATGCAAGAAGGAACCGGCGCCCCTGGTCGCTTGGGCATCCGCGTTCGGTGAACCTTGATGTTCTCTTCAATTCACCAGGCCAGCTTGATCATAACCGTCTACTGGCGCATAGCTGGTTGCACGGGTTCAGTCGCTACATGGAGGCAATTCTTGATTTTGTGGATGTAGCCGATCCCGAGCTTTGGCTCAACCGGCAGCGTTTCAATCTGACATTTTACAGTCGTGCTCCTGAGTTCAATGTATTCGGGAAATCTCGTCTTTTTACCACCAACTATCCGCTCTCACTTGAGGCAGGTCCTCTTTACCAACAGCCATTCATGGTCAATCCGGATGGTGATCGGGTTCTTCATCTTCATTCACTGATGGGTAGTTTCGGATTTACCCGAAGCTTTGAGGATGAAAATGGCGGACGAATCTTGGCTGGCAATATGGTAAACCGGGCTCAGTTGGAAATGTTAATGCGCTATATGAGCCGCAAGTGGCCTGGTTACGGGGCCAGTTTTATTGATAAATATGGTGAAAGGGAGTGTTTTCAGATTGCATTGAATATGTTGCTAATGGCGCGCATGGCTACAACAACGATGGGTAACGAGCTTCAGCCATTTAGCAGTGCCTATGCCCTCAGAACTACCAGTGTGAACTATGCACCACACCAGCAGGAGATGAGGGGTAACTTACCCGAGCGCATGTATTGGAGGTTTAAAACAGGAGGAGAGGAAGTGCTCATGCTACCGCAGACACCAGGCCCGCATATCATGGAAGTGCGTCTTATATTCGAGCCTGAACCCGGTCCTAATCCCGGTGAGTATTACATAACTTACCGTTATGAGACAGAGTATTACATGCCCTCCTTTGGGCCTGTTGTTCGTGCTGAACATTTCCCGACCCGAGTTGACTATCTACGGATTCGATGTTCGGGATCCGGGGTTAGAAATGAACAAGAGTTTGGTGCTCGTATTCCGGCAGATCGTCATGGTTCCAGAAACTGGAACCATGCAAGAAGTCTGGGTCAGTTGATCGCGAGACCCAGCGGCAATATTGGACCAGGTAATGCCACCGTGAGCGGCAGTGCTGTCAACCAGCGCATTGTTGCAAGTTCCGTGCCGCAGGTAATTGGCCGGGAGCGGCGCTTTATTCCTGATGAGGATGCCAAGAAGCTTGTTTTTCGTGCGACGTCGGGGTCGAGAGTGAGGTTGAGTTACAAGATAAGGTTGGGAATGGGAGTTCAACCGGACCTTCAGCGAGCAGGGAGCGGAGCCGGTCGCCCCCGGCAGATGATTCCTCTTGGAGAAACAGATGCAGATACTCTGAGTGGGGATGCCATCATTGACCTGCTAAGTGGAGATCCATTGGTGATTGCGTGGGAAATTGCCGATCCTAGGTTAAGTGGAAAGGTTAATGCCTGGGTTCAGGATACTGATGATACCGATGGTGAGTTCGGTTCTCCGGGAGAGCGGAATTCCATTGAGCCCGAGGATGGTTCGCCCGAGAAAAGCAAATACAAGTATATCCAACGTGGTCCCTCAGGGATGAGGATCTCGGGGCACCAATACAATAGAAATGATGAATACAATTCGAAGAGCCGAACTTCCTCAAAGGGGTATTGGTCGGTAATTCATACTGGGATGCAATCAGAAATACCTTGGCGAACTTGGAACTTGGGTCCATCCGATAAGCAGGATAATCCTCCCGATTGGCTGCTTCTTGAACTATTGGGCGCAACTTATCCTATGCAGCACGCCAACTGGAAGATTGATAATACATTGCCGGACAGCTTTTCGACGATTTCCTACATGAATAGCACTGCGGGGCAGGTGAATGTTAATTCTCGCATTTATCCCCGCAATCAATGGTTCAATGTTCCCGAGCGCCGCAAGCCATTGGAGGGCGTTTTTAAGCACCTGCGTTCGAATAGTGAAGTGGACCAGTTTATTGATGGGGTCATGGCGTATCAGCAAGACAATCAGTTTTTTGAGTTTATTGGTGAGTTAGCCAACGTTGATGGCTTTGATAATGGAGAGGATTCATGGAAAGCGGAGTCTTTTATGCGGAATATGGCGGGGTGCTTGACGACTCAATCTAATACCTTCGGCTTATGGGGTGTTGCTCAGACAGTGAAGAAGGTTCGTTCCAATCGTGAATATGACCGGTTTGAACAGGGAGACAGAGTGCTTGGCGAAAAGCGCTTTTTTGCGATCATTGAGCGTTATGTATGGCCGGGTAAGGATGGGGTTCCCGGCAATGCCCATTTGAATTCATCAGGTAGATGGGATCGACTGGCCTTTCCGGATTCCAAAATTAGTCTTGATGAAAATACTACTGACCGATTGTTTGGATTGCCTGGATCACCTCCACTCAGAAGGAGCGGAGCGGCTCAGAGTGGAACAAGACTGGTGCTAAACACTCAGGGCGGCTATCCTGAATATGATGGCCCCCAAGAAGTGGGGATGGACGACTTTACACGTCATTCGCTTGGTGATGTGCGTTATCAGAGATCAAGCCTTGAGGATGCCTATAATCCGCCGCAACCTGTCATTAAATATCGTGTCGTTTATTTCAAATACCTGGATAAGTAGCGTATTGTTTTGCCTGTTGATGGGATTGCCAGCGTCGCTATACGGTCAGCAGGCTGAAGTGCGCAAGCAATTGCCTGTAATGCCGCTTATGCCCTCGGAGTTATCCGCCGCGATGCCGAATGCGGTGAAAGGCTGGAAAATGAAGCAGGCAACGGCAAAAAACACATATACAAAATGGATACAAGCGAGAGCAATCCGGGTCTTTGAGTCTGAGCCGAAGCGCAAAGGGGATAAGATATTGACTGTCAGTGTTAAGTTGACTGACACGGGGCGATTTTATCCGTCTATTCAGTTTTTTGCTACCTCAAGCAAGCTTAATTCCGGGAAGGGGGAAAGTTCTGCAAGGAAGCGTGTAGCTGGTCTGAGGGGCAGTGAACAGATTTTTCCTGATGGGCGCAAATTGATCAGGGCGTTGTTTGATGGTCGTTTTATTATGGAAGTGCTCCTCCCGGCGGGGATTGATGATGCCCAGAGTGAGCTTTTTATTAATGGGTTTAAATTCGATGCCTTGAAGGGGAGGGGAGGTAAGCCTGTAAAGAGACTTCCTTCAACCTACACGATGCGTTCCATTGATGAGCTTAATCCTGAGCGCAACCGTTCCTATCAAATGGCCATAATCACGGCCAAGGAGGTACAGCAAATGCTTGATCAGATTATGGCTGTTGATCCTTCGATCGCAGAGGATGGAGATGGGTCATAGTCGCCCCCAATTGTCAGCATATTGAGCCCGCTGATTAACGGGCAGGTCCCCATACCTTTTCCAGAACCGTGTGGAGATCAGGATCATGCTTCTTGAGCTCGGCGCGCACAAACGGGTAGAAGTCATTGCGGTAGAAGTAGGCTTCAGTGCCTTCGGCGAAGTATTCCTTATGGTTGGTCATTGCGTAATGCCTGACATTCTGTCCAGTAAAAAGCATAACCCTGTCGTAACTTCCCGATTTATGCGCTTTCCTGAATGCGTCAATGATGTCCGGACGATCAAAGGTGAGGATTTGGTCATGATAAGCATGAGCTAGCTCATGCAAGATGACTGCTGGATGCTTGAGTAATTGGCCACGGGAAAAAAGGGCTTTTGCCTGTGGAATGTGAACTTTCTTAAATAGCCTAGGATCATGACCGTTTGACTTGAGCCAGCCGGCTCCGGGATGGTATTGCATAGCGTGGAGTGTCGGATGGCTGTGCTCAACCCAGATTTCGCAGGTGCGCAGTTTTTTCAGTGCTTCGCCCTGAACAAGTATCGCAATTCGCTGTAGGTGGTTTGCTAACATTGTCAGTGCTTTTTCGCCTGCTGCGGCATGCTCCCCCTTGAGCATTGCAGGGTCGACATGAACCTTCCACCCCTCGATTGTTTTGATCACCGGGTTAAAACGCACCCCCCTTTTTTGTTTCTGGGGTTCAGCTCCGGTGAAAGTTGTGGCAGCTATTAATGCAACCATCAATGCTGCGATCGCAGTGAGAGGGAAAAAATGGGTTTTCATTTTACTGATTTAATTTGAGGCTTTCTTGATGTGCTTATCCGCAAAGGCAAGGTATTGTTTCCAGTCGTATAATGTGACATCATGTTTGCCACTGCGTATGTGATATCCAATACGACCGTGAACCGGTTCATCAATAGCAGGCATATCCTCTGTGGGGAGACCGTCGGTTCCAAGGAACCGGTAAACAGGGTCAGCTCCCTTGGCTGCAAGAAATTCTCCATGCGGATCTGCCCAGAGGTCTTTTTCAGCACTTGCAACATAAAGCGGGCGCGGAGCGACAAGTGCAAGGAGCATATGCTGGTCGAAGGGAAGCTTGTCTTCCCTGTTATTGTAATTCTTGAAGTTGTCACAAAACCAGTGGGGGAAGGATGAGTTAATTCGGTGAACGGTTTCACCAAACCGTCGTTTGGAGAGTGCGGCTCCGCCACATCCTGAGTTGTTAGATATTACCGCTGCAAAACGGGGATCACTTGCTCCTGCCCATAGCGACGTTTTACCCAGTCGAGAATGTCCCATAACTATCACTTTTTTGGCGTCGATTGCTGGCTCATTTTCAAGATAGTCGAGTATTCGGCTCAGTCCCCATGCCCAAGCAGCAATGGTTCCCCATTGGTTCGGTGCGGGGACTCCGTATGCGGCATGAACTCCATTTTTGAATTTGTCATGGAAGTCGGGGTCAATGTCTCCACAATACACGGTGACGAGGGCATAGCCGCGCTTGGTTATTTCATTGATGGCCCACCTTTTCGCGGATAGTCCGCGCTGTTCCTGCGTTGCAGTGTTGTTTTTGGTTCGTGGAACCCATCCTTGGGTAAGCGCTATTGCTGGATCCTCGTGAACCGTATGATTGCCTCTGAAATTATATCCCAGAAATGCCGGGACAGCGCCTGAGATATTGGCCGGACGAACAATCATCAACTGCACCTTGCATCCGGCAATTTGGAGGATTGGCTGTGATAGGATTGCTGCTCCGTCGAGCATGCTTTTGTCAGCAACTTCGCGTGTTACCTTTATGCTGGCCTTGTCAAAGGTTGGCGCTTTGCCGAACATCTGATCTTCAAGCATTGCGAAGATCTCTGCTCTTCTTTGAGGCCAATCAGCGGTGTCAGAAACGCCTTTCAGTGGATTGGGCAGTTTGACATCGGCAACCTTTGCATCGTCGTATTGGAACTTCCTAGGTGCGCCTTCTGAAGTTGTAGTCATGGCGATCATGAATAGGCATATATGCAATGGATGTTTCATGAAATAACGCAGGTGGGGAATCTTTGGACAGCCGTTTTATTTTTGCTTTTTGGGATCCTGATCCGGCACGATTTGAATGCTAGGGCGGCGAAATTCCAGAAGGTCTTGGGATGATTTGGGTTGCTGGTTATCCGCCTGTTCATTTTCCCGCTTTAAAATTCCTCTGGCAATTTTTTGCTCATCCATCCATTCGCTGAATGCTTCGGCTTTCCGGTTTTCATCCATGCCTTCAGGGCGGGCTCCAAGAACAAGATCTATTTCAACGTCCTCGATGCCGCGCTTTAGTGACAATTTTACGGTATCTCCGGAACTTTTTGAGCGAATATACTTGGAGAGTTCAAAGTAAGCAGGTGCATTATTGTCGAAGGGCTTACCATCTAGGCGTATTATTTTATCCCCCAGTCGCAGCCCTGCCCTTGAAGCAGCTGTGTCAGGAAGTACACTCAATATTTGTACTGCGCGTTCAGGTTGAGCATTACCGCGATTATTGAGGAATGGGATAGGTGCATCCATCATGCGTATGCCGATAAAGCCTTCTTTTCTGAGAGAGGACCCAACAATACCGAACATAGCCGAACGTAAGCGATAACGTACTTCGGGGTCGTTGGACTCAAAATAGCGGTTGAGGGATTGCTCGAGGATTAACTCGCGGTTTTTCCCTGCAGCTTCCTGTAGTTTTTGCTGAGCTACTTGACGGATCGGGAAACTATCACTTCCGAGTTGGGCAAAAAGGGTTTTGAATTGTTCTTGGTCACCTTCATGGGGGGTATTTGACTTATTGTCTGCCTGCAGTGGTGATGCGAGAAGCATCAACCCCGTGACAAGTCCAGTGAGGACTGAATGTGTGCAGTAAGACATTATGCAATGATCCATGTTATCATTGTAGCGAATAGGGATCAACTGCGGGGGGGATATAATGAGCATAAAGGCACGTCCTGCTGGCAGGACGTGCCTTTATGTGGAGGGGGTGATTGTTATTTTAGAGTTTTATTTATATGACTTTTGTCACTCCTGGAACTGGTCGCTTATAACGTCCGTTTTTGTCAGGAGCCACTGGTGGAACACTGTCCCACTTGGGATCGCCGTTGTCGTATGGGAATACGTCTACCTTTGTATTCAAGCAGTCATCCAGTTTGAGCAGTTTGCCTGAGTAGGTCGCCATACGCCCGAAAATGGATGTCATGCTGCTCAAAGCGCCATTATCGCATTCGTTGAATTCCTTGTTGTTGCGGATGGCATCGATGAATGCAGTTTTATGCCGAATCTCAGAGCTTCCCTGCCCCTGACCGCGGAAGATTTCTTTGCCGTCATTGTCATAGATTCGACCTGAATTGATGATGGCATATCCTTTCGACCCATGTGCATGTTCGGAAACACTGCCAAAGCATCCGCTGATGTGCCGGCATGAGCTGTGCATGCGCACAGATGGGCCATCCCATTTCGGCCCGTAAACAAATTCGACTTGATGGTGGTCAAAGGTTTCGCCGGTATCCGGGCCATTCCTTACCTCACAGCCGCCCTTGCCCTGGGCAATCTGGGGATAGGATCCCATGAGCCAATTGCAGACATCAAGGTTGTGAATGTGTTGCTCAACAATGTGATCACCACAAAGCCAGTTGAAGTAATACCAATTCTGGATCTGGTATTCCATTTCAGTCTGACCTTCCTTGCGGGGGCGCGTCCATGGAGTGCGTCCGTCCCAATAGCTACGCATGGACACGATGTCGCCGATGGCGCCATCCTGAAGAGCTTTGATGCAGTCGATGTATTTTTGGTCGTGGCGGCGTTGGAAGCCGACCCCAACTTTAAGTCCTTTCTCCTTTGCAATCTTGTTCGACTCGAGAAGCATCCTTACGCCGCGACCATCGACGGCACAGGGCTTTTGCATGAATACATGCTTGCCCTGCTTGACGGCGTAGTCAAAGTGCACGGGACGAAATCCCGGGGAGGTTACAAGAAAGACAATATCGACTCCGGAATCGATCACCTTACGGTAGGAATCCAAGCCGCTGAATACCCGGCCTTCGCATTCCACTTTGGCTTTGTTTCGATCGGCCTGCATGGCTTTATACTTGTTTTGAACATTATTTTCAATGGCGTCGCCCATTGCCCAGAGCTTTACGCTTCCTCCTACTGAAAGAATTTGGCGGATATCGCTGGTGCCTTTACCTCCGCATCCTACGAGGCCAACTTTGACTTCCTCGCTGGCACCTGCAAAGGCGCCTGAGATACGGGGGGCAAAAGCGGTGGCTCCAGCCACGGCTCCAGAGGTTTTAATGAAATTTCTACGGTTGTTTTGTGTCGTTGGAGTGTCCATGGGTTTAATAATTTGTATGGGTTGTGAAAATGAGTCTGCCAGTGTTTCTTTATACTGCCATTAAATGATAATTCTTTGAAAGATTCTTTATTATTCTGCTGAAAGGAGCTGATCACGAGTAAAAAGGGAAAAAACAGGATATCCCGCTTTCTCGATATTTTCACGTCCACCTTCTTGACGGTCAACAAGAACCACAACAAAGGCAACTTCGCCACCATCTTTTTCGATGATATCAATGGCCTGTAGCGTGGAACCGCCGCTGGTAATTACATCATCAATGGCAACTACCCGATCACCAGGCTGAAAGCCGCCTTCTATTTGTTTTCCTTTGCCGTGCCCCTTTGGTTCCTTTCGTACGACAAAGGGCTTAAGGGGAGGGCTATCATTAGCCATGTTTGAAGCCATTGCCGTTGCCAGTGCGATTGGGTCTGCGCCCAGTGTCAGACCTCCAACGGCAGATACCGTGGTGTCCTGCTTTTTGCATTCGGTGCGAATTGCTTGTCGCACGGCCGCTCCAACTAGGCACGCTCCAGCGGGATCAAGCGTGGTGAGCCTACAATCGATGTAGTAATTGCTCTTTTTTCCAGAAGCCAGTGTGAAATCTCCGGTAAAAAAGGATTTTTCGCGTAGCAGCTCAAAGAGCCGGGTGTATGCGTCTGGATCGGGGAACTGGTCCATGGTCGGGTATTGATACAGTGTAGAATGGTTTTGCCGATATTGTGCAACAACAGGCAAGATAATGCCACATTAAGATACAGGAAATATTGCTTTCATCAAAGCAGGCGCAGTGCGGTTGGGTGCACTGATTTTCAAGGGGTCCGGATAGGTATGCCTGCTTTGATAACCTGCATGTTGGCACGAAACTTGGTCTCCAGTGCGGAATCCTGTTTTTCCCGTGCAATCAGAATGGCACGGTTCAGCGCTTTTTCGGCTTCGTTAAAGTGACCCATTTCAGCATTTGCTGCGGCAAGGGTTCCGAGGAAATGCGGGATACTGTTGTTTGTTACTTTACAAATATGGGTGGCAATCTGCAGTGCTTCTTTGCCGTCACGTAGGTTGTCCTGTTTGCTTGTTGAGAGTATCCAGGCAAGGTTATTTGCGGGTAAAACCCATCCCGGTTGTAGTTGAAGTGCAGCTCTGTAGTGTTTGATAGCCTCAGCAGCGTCTCCTGTAAGGTTGAGCAGGTTAGCCAGTTCGAAGTTTGACTCAGGTGAACTCTTTTTATCCAATGTCCTTCGATACATTTGGATTGCATCGGTTTGTCTTTTCAAGTCACGAAGTAACCGAGATGCTTGAAGCAGATGCTCATATGTAGGATTACGCTCAATCAATATTTCTGCCTCTGTTAGTGCCTCTGTTTTTCGGTCTGTCTTAATTAGGTTGGCGATTAAGTCATTACGAGCCTGGTTATTTCCCGGGGTGAGTTCCAATGCTTTCCGGTAATGGAATATTGCTTTATCGGGTTCAAGATCATCAAATGCAATGGCACCTCGGAAAACATGGCATTGGGCAAGTTCATAGAGTCGGCCTTGTGCAGCCATATGCTCACTTTCAGGTTTCTCGAGTAGCGGAATGATTTGATCCAGGTAATCACTGGCAACCTGTCGCATTCCATTATCAATCAGACGGGTTGCTATGCCCCTTGGTGGTCCGCCCTTGGGCGGTGTCAGCCATCTGCCATTGAATGGGGTCGCCCCACCGAGAATGACTTCCGATTCAGCGCCGAGAAGTTTCACGTCTTCGATAACCTGTCTGACCGTTACAGGGCCTTTATAAATGACAGCAAGTCGTCCCTTCTCGTCAATCAAGAGGCTGCTGGGAAGGGGGAGATCAGTTTGTTTGCCGATAAAGCTTTTTTGCAGGACGTTCAGTGTTTCTAGTGCTGTTGTCTCGATCCTCCCCACCTTAAAAGGATAGTCAAACGCTGCTGCTGCGGCTTTAATGCGCGAGAGATCACTGCTATCATCTCCAGTGGGTTCATCAGCACACAGAGGCAGGACAATGATATTTGACTGGTCCAATAACTGCTTGTCATTGCCCCACTGCAGCATTTCTTTCTTGCAGTTTGGGCACCAGGTTGTCCAGATGTTAATGAGGATGGCCTTTCCTTTATGTTCAGATAGTGAAACCGTTTTGCCGTCTGAATCAAGATAGTTGATTTGCGGCATGGG
>MDTA01119170.1_pt1 | contig 13843 bp, 11 predicted proteins | sample 811151 | NCBI WGS metagenome assembly MDTA01 (sample SAMN05326648, study PRJNA326480) | marine metagenome | isolation source: seawater | place: Indian Ocean: South | collected 2010 | reverse complement strand
TTCCAATATAAATTATTATATTTCCTAAATATAAGGGATTCCTAGTTCTTGCATAAGGGCCACTAGTACATAATGATGGGGCACCAATTTTAGTTGTTCTTGTTACACCACCTGCATATTGGACTGCCCATACTCTAATAGACTCACCAATTAAAACAAATCCTATACCTATAAACAGATAAAGAGGATATAGGATTGAATTATAAATTAAAAAAATTGCAATTGGAACTGGAGTATAGCTTCGATAAGAAAATAAAAAATTTCTTGTATCCATTAATTTACATCCTGAATTATTTTTTCTTGAATTTTTAAAGCAATTTCAAGAGCGTCTCTACCATCCTCTCCAGTAACGATTGGATTTTCTTGCTTTTTAATTGATAAGATAAAATTCTGTAGTTCCATTTTCAAAGCATCTAACTTTTTTAATTTAGGTTTTTGATACGAAATAAACATTTTTTTATCTTTATAATCAAATGGCACAGTCAATGTCTCATTCTGTAATTCATTTTCATCTTTAAAGACTCTATAAACCTCTGTTAAGCCAAGTAACAAATCAATTGTAGTATATAAATTTTGCTGAAATAATTTAATTTTCCTTATTTCATCTTTAGCAATCCTGCTAGACATTATACTGGCCACAGTACCATTATGAAATCGAATTCTCGCATGGGCAATATCCACAGAGTCTGTAAGTATGGATAGACCAGTGGCTTGAATTTTGTCGACTTTTGATTTAACCAAAGATAATAAAATATCAATATCGTGTATCATTTTATCTAAAACCACTGGTACTTCAGTCCCTCTTGATGTGTAAGGAGCAAGTCTTTGAAATTCAATAAATTTTGGTGCTATTTTAAATGGTTTAAGAGCAAGCAATGCGGGATTTAGTCTTTCAATATGACCTACTTGGATTAATACGTTGTTTTGTTTAGCCAGTTTTAAAAGGTTTTCTGCCTCTTCCAATGTATTGGTAATAGGTTTTTCAATAAACACATGTTTTTTATTTGTTATGCATAGTGTACCAATTTCATTATGGCTTGGTGTTGGTGTAACTATTGATAGAGCATCAGCTTTATCAATCAGATTATTTATTGTTTTAAAATATTTAACACCATATTTATCACTAATAGATAGTGCTCTATCATAATCCGTATCATAAATACCAATTAAATCCACATGTTTAAGATTTTTATAGTGTTTTACATGGTGTTGGCCAAGATGGCCAACGCCAATGACTCCAATTTTTATATGTTCGTTGCTCATTTTGTAGTTTAAAATTACATTAACGTAAGTATAGATTAAACGTTAGAAACAAAACAATATAGTAAGCTATGAAAATTCTTGCTTTTAACCATAACAAACACCAATTTTTAACATAAATCGAGGTATTAATGGAGTTTCAAAATGGCTAACGATATGAAATCTGGAGTAGGATTTCTAATTCCGGCAGCCGGCGTTGTCGGCTTTTTCGCATTCCTTTTTATAGGGGAGTTCTTAATTAGTATAATTATAGCTGTGTTGGGAATATTAATATGGTTTCTCTATATGCTAGTTATGGAATCACATATTCCTGAAGAAATGGGTAATATGATTATACTATTTGGTGTATTATTATCTCTCGGAATTTTCTTTGGTTTTGGGATTAAAGAAAATATGTGGGGAGGATTTGAATTGCAATCGGAGGGTTCAATATTTTCATTAGTTATTCTATTTTTTGCTATTCTAACGGGATTGAATTTTCGTAATCAACAGACATCGCTACTACCATCAGGAAGTACAAATAATGGTTTAACTAACGAAGATCGTGATTTGGTAATGGATGCAATAAAAAAGACACAAGAAGCAAACATATCATCAAGTCAAAGTGAACCAAAGGTAATTGTTGTAAAACAAGAAACCGATGGGCATACTAAAGATAAAAACCAAGATAATGATAAGCAGGTAGAAAGCCCATCTGAAAAACAATTAAACCCTTATGATCCTTATAATATGGCAACCAACCCATATTTTGCATATCCACCTGATTATTATTACGATGATGATGACGAAGATGAAGATGAATATGAAGATGAAGATGATTGGGAATATGAAGACGATTGGGAAGATGAAGATAGATAGTAATAAAAGACAAGCATCGTATCTGATGCTAATTATTTAATTAGATATTAAACTTGAAGAAAATACAATCTCCATCTTGAATTAGATATTCTTTTCCCTCCTGCCTTATTAAGCCTAGTTCTTTCAGTTTTTTTTCAGAACCATAATTGATGATATCATTATAATGAAAGACATCTGCCTTGATAAACCCTCTCTCAAAATCACTGTGTATTATTCCTGCGCCATTTGGTGCGGTGGCACCTTTTTTTACGGTCCAAGAACGAACTTCTTTTTCTCCACAAGTAAAAAAATTACTTAATTCAAGAAGATTAAAACTAGATCTAATAACTTTATTTAAACCAGGCTCTGTTAGGTTATATTCTTTTAAAAACATAGGTTTTTCTTTTTCTTGAAGCGATGCAATTTCTTCTTCTATAGTGCCACATAAAATAATAGCCTTATTGTTTTGCTTAGATGCATGTTTTAATACGGATTGCACAATGTCGCTATGATTAGCATTCATTAATTCTGCTTCATCAACATTAGCAATAAACAAAATAGGTTTGTTTGTAAGTAAATTAAGAGAGTTTTTTAAATCAATTAAATCATTATCTATTTTAATCATCCGACTTGGGTTTCCATTAGAACACTCTTCTATAAGATAATCAATTAGATTTAAAAGCTGTGTGTTTTTTTTATCTCCTTTTTTTATAGACTTTCTTAAACGTTCTTTCCTGTTTTCTAGTGTTGCAATATCCGCTAATAATAATTCCATCTCGATAATATCTGCATCTAGCAAAGGATTTATTTTCCCATTTACGTGCGTAATTTCTTCATTTTCAAAACACCTAATTACATGTATTATAGCAGAAGTTTGTCGAATTTGACCTAGAAATTGATTTCCAAGGCCCTCCCCTTGGCTAGCTCCTTTCACTAACCCTGCAATATCGATAAACTCAACAGTTGCCGGTATTACTTTTGAAGGTTTATATAATTCTCCCAATTTTTGTAATCGAATATCTGGAAGATTTACAAGCCCAACATGTGGTTCTATAGTGCAAAAGGGATAGTTCTCAGCGGGGACCCTAGATTGTGTTAATGCATTAAATATTGTAGATTTTCCTACATTTGGTAAACCTACAATTCCACATTGAAGTGCCATATCATTATCTATTGTTTTTACTAAAAGGAATCTAGATTTGGGTCACCACCGAAATCATAAGTTAAATTATCAAATAATCCAACTTGCAGGTTTTTAGCATAATATATAATCTTATCATTATTTGTTTTTAGAGTTCCATCTGCCCAAACCATTAATTGATTATTTCGATTCAAAACCTTTTTAATATCAATGTTGTATGTTATTTTAGTATGGTAGGGTCTTATTTGGCCTTTAAACTTTACATCGCCTACACCAAGAGCGCGTCCACGTCCTTTACCTCCTATCCATGTTAGAAAAAAACCAACAATTTGCCACATTCCATCAAGACCTAGACAACCTGGCATTACAGGGTCCTCTTTAAAGTGGCAGTGGAAAAACCACAGTTTATCATTAATATCTAATTCAGCAATTATTTCCCCTTTTTTATATTTACCTTCGCAGTCATCTATTTTTATAATTCGATCTATCATTAGCATTTGATCAATTGGCAATTTCCCTGTATCTGATCCAAAAAGCGAACCATTTCCGCTTTTAACTAAATCTTCAAATGTATATTTGTTTTTTCTATTCACAAGTAAAAAAGATTATATAATAAAATATATTAGTATCTAATAAAATCATATTTGCTACATAATAATAAAATTATTCCGGTAAATTATCGACAAAGTTATGGAGAAAAAATGTCTGAATGGGTATTATTATTGGGTGGTTCAACAGGCCATGGTGCAGAGATAGCAAAACGCTTAGCGCATGATGGTTATGGTATTATTGCTTTTCATTTTGATAGAGGTGAAGCAAAAAAGCTGGCACTAGAAACAATAAATTATGTAAATGAAATAACAAAAGGTCGTTGCCATTATTTTAATACAAACGCTGCATCAGAACAAACAATGGATAAATACATCCCAAGGATAAAAGAAATTACTGGAGGAGTGCCATTAAAATTATTACTGCATTCTATTGCCTTTGGAACAACTACAAACTTTTTTGGAGAAAAGCCTGTAACTCAAAGACAAATGGATATGACAATACATGTAATGGGTAATTCCCTATTATATTGGACACAAAAACTATACAATGATGGACTTCTTGGAAATGGTTCTAGGATTATGGGACTTACTAGTGAGGGAAATTATTTAGCTATGGAGGGTTATGGTCCTGTGAGTGTTGCAAAGGTTGCAATGGAAGCGATTATACGTCAAATTGGTTGGGAGCTTGGAGAATATGGAATAACCGCTAATGCTGTACAAGCAGGTGTTACACCTACTCGTGCTTTAACAAAAATCACAGAAAACTGGGAGATTTGGGTTGAGAATACAAAGAAACGTAATCCTATGCGTAGAACCACTACACCAAAAGATATCGCAGGCACTATATCAATGTTATTAAAACCTGAAGCAGATTTTATTAATTGTTCTATTATTTATTGTGATGGAGGAGAATCGCGGTCAGGTTCAATATAAAGGCTTTTTATGATTCTATATCTTGAGCTAGTTTATCTTCGATAAGAGTAATTAATTCATGGCAATCCTTATTAGGAGTGATGTCAAAACTGCGCTTTGCCTCACTTAAGGCATATTCCCACCATCCTTTTTTAGTATAGGCAATAGCTAATTTTAAATGTGCAGTGCCAAGTACTTGGAATTCATCGCGTTGCAAATCACTTTGTCGACCACCGTATAAACGAGACACCTCACGATATTCAATAATTGCTTCATCAACAAGACCTCTTTGTAAATACCAATTACCAAGATTTAAATGCCGTGAAGGATTTTCCTTAGTACAAGAAAAGGCTATGAATGCAATATAGACAATTTTTGCTATATGCGAATGATAAGTTCTAAAAGTAACCATAATTAGAGCCTAATTTTTGGGACTAGATAAAGTAAAATCAAGTAGAAAATCTATCATTTTTCGGATTAACGACGCAAAGTGTAATAACAATGATACTAATCATTAAGCTGAAAATAACAATAATAAGTGCAATTGTATATTGTTGCACATTAATTAATAACCCAATAACTAATATATAAAAGATAACAAAAGGGGCTAATAAGGAATCCACTAAAGCCATATATGTTTTTGTATCTCTATTTCCTGCAAAGTCATAAATCATATTCATTGCTGCAGGCATAAATGCACCTTGTCCTATACCAATAGCTATAAAAACTAGATAAACATCAAAAATATTAGAAACAAATAAAGTGATTAATGGAGCAGATAAATATCCAAGGTAGGCTAATACCATACTTTTTTTATTATCATAGTAATCACCTACAAGTCCAGAAATATAACTAGATATTGCGGATGAAATAATAGTAATAATAGTAAATAGCCCAATTTCACTTATATCGAAATCAATTTTTTTTTGACAATAAACCACATACAAGCCCATACCAGGAAAAGATGCGGAAAAAAAAATTCTAGAAATAATATATTTTTGAAAATTTGTATGTTTTACAATAATATTTTTTGTTTTTAAAAAAAAAGATTTAAGGTTTTCTTTGTGAAAGTTTTTTTTGTTGGATTTAATTTTAAATGGTAAAAAAAGGATTGTTCCAATTGAAAGTGAAAAAAATAAAATGAAAAATCCTATGCCAAAATTTTTTGGGAAAGTTATATCAAGCATGAATAAATATTTAAGTGCTATACCGCCAATAAAACCACCAATACTATTAAAAGCGAAACCTAAACCAAAAAATTTTCCTCTATGTGTATTAAGGGTACTTTGATGAATAAAATCTGTCCAAAATGGGACGACAATTCCAATTGATAGGCTATATAAAATAAAGTAACATAAATATATTTTCCATGCACTATTGACCAATGTTGGATCAATTATCGAAAATGTGAATCCCATCATAAATGCTACAAGTAATATTAAACAATGTAAAAGAATAGCTGCTTTTTTAATATTAATTATGTTTCTGCCAATTGCTGCACTAAATAGTGTAGGCAATGCGATAGCAATTACAAAGATGCCTGCACATGAAGCCGTAATATAATCAGGGGCATTTAATTCTTTTAAAAATAAAGGAACCAATGCATATATGGTATGAAAAGAGGTGCCAAACCCCCAAAAAAATTCGTGAGCTAAATTATATTTAAGATTATGATTGTGATCTTTTATTGTAAAAGTACTCATTGTAGACACACCAGTTTCTTAAAGAGAATATTATGTTTTTCCTGCAACTCCAAAATAGCATTCAGTGTCTAGACCTAAAGATTCAATGGCCTTTAACCACATATCCCCAGGAGATACATTAAAAATAAAATCTATTTCTGTTTTTTGGATTAACCAATCTCCATTTTCAATTTCTTTTTCAAGCTGCCCTTTTGACCAGCCTGCATGACCAAGTATAATTTTAAAAAGCGCATCTTTTTTTTCAATTAAACTATTTAATGTTTTTTGATTGCTTGTAATGCTAATTGAATCTGAAATTGGAATTGATTCTTTTGATTTATAAGAAGAATGATGCAATACTATCCCATTTTCTATAAGGACTGGACCACCAAAATAAATTTTACTTTTTAATAATTTATGGTCCTTATTTTTTTGCAATACTTTCAAAAGCTTTTTATATAATTCTTTATCTCTTAGTTTTTTGTTAATAATTAATCCCATTGCTCCTTGTTGATTATGTTCACAAATATATATTATAGATTTTGAAAAAAAGGAGTCTAACATATTTGGAGAAGATATTAGGATTTGGTTTTTTAATGATAACATATAAAAAAAGTAGCGATAGTCGATAAAGATATCAAGGGTATAAGATAATCAAATCAATTTTTTAGGTGTGCGTTTATAAAAAATGTAAATTGAGGGATGTTCTTTATTATAAATTTATTTTGGTTTGATATAATTATTAATAAATGAAATCAAAAAACCATATAGTTATTAGGGGTGCGAGGCAACATAATCTTAAAAACTTTGATATAAATATACCTAGAGATAAACTGGTGGTTATTACGGGACTTTCAGGTTCAGGAAAATCATCGTTAGCATTTGATACTATATATGCTGAAGGACAGCGTCGATATGTTGAGTCACTTTCTTCTTATGCTCGGCAATTCTTAGGTTTAATGGAAAAGCCTGATATGAATTCAATTGATGGGTTATCTCCCGCTATTTCTATAGAACAAAAGGCTGCTGCAAGAAATCCGCGCTCTACTGTTGGTACAGTTACCGAAATTCATGATTATCTTAGGCTGTTATATGCTCATATAGGTAAACCGCACTGCTGGAAGTGTGGAAACCTTATTCAAAAGCAAACTGTTCAACAGATAGTAGATTCTATATTAAAATTAAAATCTGGATCTAAAATACATATTCTTGCACCTATAATTAGAGGCCGCAAGGGAACACATAAAACTCGTATTGATCAAGTATATAAGGATGGTTTTTTACGGGTTCGAATTAATGGTGAAATTTTTACCGTAGGTCAAAAAATCAAATTAAATAAAAATAAAAAACATTCAATAGAGGTTGTTGTAGATAGGATTCAATTAAATAAAGACATTCATTCTCGCCTTACAGAATCTGTAGAACTTGCTTTGAAAATTGGGGATGGTTTAATTATTGTAAATCAATTACCTAAGAAAGAAATTATATATTCTGAAAAATTTTCCTGTCCTGATTGTGAAATTAGTATTAGTGAAATAGTCCCAAGAATATTTTCTTTTAATTCGCCTTATGGGGCATGTGAAGTTTGTGATGGTATTGGGTCTCATATGGAGATTGACCCTAATTTATTAGTCCCTGACAAATCTAAAAGTTTGATTCAAGGTGCAATTTTATCACTTGGCGAACAACCTAGAGATAATTGGTATGGCAATGTTTTAAAAAGTCTCGCAAAACACTATGAGTTTAATTTTACCACTCCATGGATTAAGTTAAATCCTAAAATACGTCAGATACTTCTTTTTGGGACTGGTAGCCAAAAATTTAAAATGGAATACAATTCTAATCGATGGAGCGGTACATATTCAGGAGGATGGGAAGGTGCAATTCCTAATCTTATGAGAAGATATACTCAGACTAAGTCCGGAGGAATCAGGGATTGGGTTGAACAATTCATGAGCATGCGACCATGTTCAAATTGTGAAGGCAGTAGATTAAATCAACAAGCTCGTGCAATTACCATAAACAATCTTAATATTGGTCATGTTTCTGAAAAATCTATTAATGCATTAAGTGATTTTTTTCATAATATAAAATTATCAGATATGGATATGGCAATCTCTAAGCAAATATTAAAAGAGATAAATCAAAGGTTACAATTTTTAATCAATGTTGGTCTTAGTTATTTAACACTTAGTAGGTCAGCGGTAAGTCTTTCAGGAGGGGAAGCACAACGGATTAGATTGGCAACCCAAATTGGTTCTCAACTTATGGGGGTATTATATATTTTAGATGAACCATCTATCGGCCTACATCCACGCGATAATAAACGTTTATTAAATACATTAGAAGCTTTAAGAGATATAGGTAATTCAATAATAGTTGTTGAACATGATCAAGAGACAATAGAATCCGCAGATTTTTTAATTGATCTAGGCCCTGGAGCCGGTGTAAATGGAGGAGAAATCACATTTGCAGGAAAGCCAGAAGAAATAACAAAATCTAAATCATCTATTACTGGGAAATATTTATCCGGAAAGAAAAAAATAAAAATTCCCAAAAAGCGTAGAATCAATAATGGAAAGGTTATCTACTTAAAAGGCGCAATAGGTAATAATTTACAATCTATTAACATCAAAATCCCCCTAGGATGTTTCGTTTCTATTACAGGTGTATCAGGAAGTGGTAAAAGTACTTTAATTAATGAAACGCTTTATCCTATTCTAGCAAAAAAATTAAATAGGTCTAGAGGGTATCCACTAGGATATGAAAAAATAGAAGGTTTACAATTTGTTGATAAGGTAGTAGACATAAATCAAAAACCTATAGGGCGTACACCAAGATCCAATCCTGCAACTTATACGGGTGTTTTTACACATGTTCGTGATTTATTTTCAAAATTAGAAGAATCAAAAATCCGGGGATATAAGGCAGGAAGATTTTCATTTAATGTAAAAGGTGGCCGTTGCGAATCCTGCAAAGGAGATGGAATAATTAAAATTGAAATGAATTTTCTACCTGATGTATATGTAACTTGCGAAGTCTGTAAAGGAAAGAGATATAATCGTGAAACTCTTGAAATTAAATATAAAGGTAAATCAATATCAGAAATTTTAGATATGCCTGTAGCAGATGCTTTAGGTTTTTTTAGTTCAATCCCGTCTATTTTCAAGAAGCTGCAAACCTTGGATGATGTTGGTCTTGGATACATTTTATTAGGACAGCAGGCCACAACTCTATCCGGGGGCGAAGCTCAAAGAGTTAAGCTTGCAACAGAGTTATCTAAAATGTCAACATCTAAGACTATCTATATTTTAGATGAACCCACTACTGGGCTGCATTTTGAAGATATATGGATGTTGCTAAAAGTCTTACAGAGATTGGTCGACAGAGGGAATACAGTAATTGTTATAGAACATAATTTAGATGTAATAAAAACCGCAGATTGGGTAATTGATTTAGGACCAGAAGGTGGAGATGAAGGTGGGGAAGTTATTTGCGAAGGGACACCAGAGCAAATTGCTTCAACTAAAAATTCCTATACAGGATTGTATTTAAAACCAATATTGGGAGTATAAAATGAAATCACCTATTGAACTAAAAAAAGAGTTTCATTATTGGGAAATAACAAAAGACTTAATAGATCAATGTATTGATATTATGTTAAATCTAAGACAAAGTGGGCATCCTGGGGGTTCGAGGTCTAAAGTACATGCTATGGTGGCAACTTTATTATCTGGTGCTATGAGATGGGATATTAGAGAAGCAGGAAAACGATTTGCAGATAGATTTGTTTTGGTTGCTGGTCATTGTAATCCAGTAGTTTATGCAACATTAGCAGTATTAAATGAATCGCTAAGGATTAAGTATAAACAAACAGGAGATAAAAAATATTTAAACTTTAGAGGTAGGGATTTTCAGCTCTTATGGGAAGACTTACTTACACTGCGCCAAAATGGTGGTTTACCAGGTCACGCAGAAATGGAGGGGAAAACTTTATTTTTTAAAGCAAACACCGGCCCTAGTGGACACGGATCTCCCTTTGCAGCGGGATCAGCTCTCGCATTAAAATATTCAAAAGTTGATGATGTAAAAGTTTTTGCATTTGAAGGTGAAGGTGGATTTACTACTGGAGCAAGTCATGAAACCATAAATTCTGCATGGGGATTAGGTTTAGGAAACTTGGTTTATTTTTTAGATTGGAATAATTATGGTATAGATAATAGACCTTTTAGTTCTATTATGTATGGAAGCCCAGAGGATTGGTTTGGTTCGCATGGCTGGCACGTTGAAGGAGTAGAAGATGGTGAAAATTGGGAACAATTAATAAAAGCATATTATAGATTATTAATTGAAAAACATGACCCCAATACGCCTAAAGTAATTTATAGTAAAACTAGGAAGGGTCGTGGTTATCTAGTATATGATGAAAAAAGTCATGGTGCTGCTCATAAAAGAAATTCGAAGTTGTTTTGGGAAACAAAAAAGAATTTTTTCGATATATACAATATTGATTTTGATGATTTTGGAGAAGAGGCATCTACCAATTGGGAGGGGCAGGTTAAACAAGCTGAAACTTTATTTAAAACAATTTTTTCTGTCATGTATAAAAATCAACAATATGTTGACTACCTAGCTGATAGATTAATTTCTTTAGGAGAATCTGTTCCTAGAGAAATTAAATCATGCATAGTAAAACCTGCAGTTAAAGAGAATACTAATCATATTTTTGATTTGTCATTATTACCAGAAACATTATTTGCTAACCCGGGAGAGAAAGTGCCAAACCGCATTGGTTTCTCTAAATATGCTAGTTTTTTGAATTCAACTTTTTTAAAAAAATATGACCGCCCATTAGTTCTTGCTATGAGTGCAGATTTAGCAGATTCAACAAACATATCTGGTTTTGCAAAAGGATATGGAGAGATGAAAGATCAGGGTCTTTATAATAAAAAGGATAACTTAGATAGTCCATTATTCCCACAAGGAATTACTGAATTTACTAATGCTGGGATGATGGCAGGTGCTGCAACTGTAAACTTTGCAGAAGATACATATAAAACTTTCAATGGTTATATTGGTGCGGCAAGTACGTATGGGTCATTTAGTTATTTAAAATATGGTCCATTGAGACTGTTTAGTCAAATTGCTCAGGATTCTGATTTAAAAGTAGGTAGGTTTATATGGATAGTAGGACACTCCGGTCCTGAAACAGCAGAAGATAGCAGAACTCACTTTGGGATTTTTGCACCTGGAGTTACACAGCTTTTTCCAGATGGACATATTATTAATTTATACCCATGGGAACATAATGAAGTAGCTCCAGCATTGTCTGCGGCATTAAAAACTAATGTTCCAATAATTGCATTACATCTAACTAGGCCACCAATTAGTATTCCAGATCGTAAAAAATTAAAAATGGCACCCCATATGGATGCTGCAAAGGGTTCATACATAATCAAAGATTATAATCCAAATAGGGGAAGAGAGGGCGTTGTTATCGTAAGAGGAACCAGCTCTACAAATTCTATTATGGAGCTTCTTCCAAGGCTAAAGAAGGAAGGCCCTAATATAAAAATTATTGCAGCAATTAGTTGGGAATTGTTTAAAAGACAATCAAAAAAGTATCGCAATTCAGTTATTACTGATTCAGAATGGAATGATACAATGATTATTACAAACGGTTCTATAAAGCTAATGCGGAATTGGATTGTAAACACAGTTGTAACAAAATACTCTATATCCCCTGATTATGATAATCAATGGAGAACTGGTGGTAGTGTAAATCAGATTATTAAAGAATCTAAGCTAGATTCATCTAGTATTTTACAGGGGATAATGAAGTTTACTTCAGATAGATCTAAACGGTTATCATATTTAAGGGACAATATCATTGAATAAAATTAAATATTTTATGAGAATTTTTCTTACAATCTTTACCAAAGCTATTTCAAATCGTATCTTCTAGCACTTATTTAAGCTGATTTTATATAGTTTACAGTATGACAGAAATTCACATAACAGACCCAACGCCTTTTGACGATGATATTGTAATTGAAAAATCACTTCGCCCTTCGCAATTTGATGACTTTATTGGGCAAAAAAATCTTGTAGATAACTTAAAACTATATATTGAAGCTGCAAATAAAAGAATAGATGCATTAGATCATGTTTTACTTTTTGGCCCACCAGGATTAGGGAAAACCACACTAGCAAATATTATATCAAAAGAACTTGGAACAAGTATTAAATATGCATCTGGCCCTGTTCTTGAAAGAGCTGGTGATTTAGCGGGTATGGTAACAAACTTAGCGCATAGGGATGTGTTTTTTATTGATGAAATTCATCGATTAAATAGCGTTGTCGAAGAATATTTATACTCAGCAATGGAAGATTTTTCAATAGATATTATGATAGATAAAGGTCCAAGTGCCCGGACTGTTCAATTGAATCTTGAACCATTTACATTAATTGGCGCAACAACAAGGTTAGGAAATCTGACTTCTCCACTTAGAGACCGTTTTGGGGTTGTTTTAAGGGTAGACTATTATGAAGAAGAAGAATTATTTCAAATTATTAATCGTTCTGCAAAAATTTTGGAAATAGAAATAAGTGATGATGGAGCTATGGAGTTAGCAAAACGCAGTCGCGGTACACCTAGATTAGCAAATCGTATATTAAGACGTGCTAGGGATTTTGCGCAGGTACAATATTCAGGGTCAATAAACATAGAAGTTGCAAAATCATGTCTTGAAAAATTAGGTGTTGATGAAATAGGTCTAGATAGTATGGATAGAAAAATTTTATCAGTTATCATAGAACAGTTTTCAGGTGGGCCAGTAGGCTTAAAGTCTTTATCTGTTGCTATTGGTGAGGATACGAATACAATTGAAGATGTATATGAACCATTTTTAATAAAAGAAGGACTAATAATGAGAACGCCAAGAGGTAGGGTTGCGCAAGATGCAGCATATTCTGTTATTGGTAAACAAAAAATTATAGATCAAGAAAGGTTATTCAAATGATAGGTAAGAAAAAAAAATACAAATTAGGTGACTTTAACTACCAACTTCCAAAATCGTATATTGCACAAAATCCAATTGCTAGAAGAGATTATTCTAAATTGATGGTAGTGCATAAAGATACTGGAGAGATTGAACACAGAAAATTTTACAATATAACAGACTATATGAGGAAAAATGATCTTCTTATCTTAAACAACACAAAGGTTTTTCCCGCTCGACTGTTTGCTACAAAAGATAGGACTGAAGCCAAAGTTGAGGTCTTCCTTTTAAGAGAATTATCAAGTGATTTGTGGGAAGTTATGGTAAAGCCGGCAAGAAAGGTTCGTATAGGAAACAAGCTTGTTTTTACTCCTAAATTGATTTGTGATGTGATTGATAACACTGTATCGGGAGGACGGGTGGTTCGTTTTGAATATGATGGTGATAATTTTGATGCTA
>MDTA01222181.1_pt1 | contig 13844 bp, 11 predicted proteins | sample 811151 | NCBI WGS metagenome assembly MDTA01 (sample SAMN05326648, study PRJNA326480) | marine metagenome | isolation source: seawater | place: Indian Ocean: South | collected 2010 | reverse complement strand
TCTGGTTCAGCTTCTGGTTCTGGTTCTGGTTCTGGTTCTGGTTCTGGTTCTGGTTCTGGTTCTGGTTCTGGTTCTGGTTCAGCTTCTGGTTCTGGTTCAGCTTCTGGTTCAGCTTCTGGTTCAGCTTCTGCCAGTGCTCCATCTGGGTCGTCTTCAGCTTCTGCCTATGCTTCTGCTTCGGCTTCTGCAAGCGCACCTTCGTCCTCTAGTTCCGGTTCTTCTTCCGGCTCAGCATCCGCCTCGTCACTTTCAGTCGAAATGGAAACAGGTGACTTCGGTTCTGATGATGGTTACGCCTATGCGTCTGATGTAAGCAGTCATCGTCTTGTTCCTGCTGATGTTTGTGACATTAATGGTTTGTTACCTAAGGATGCTGCTATTGACTATGACGCAATCCATGCGATTTATAAAGACGGTGTTAATTCGGTTAAGTCTGATGGGTCTGTACGCACTATTGCGGGCTTTGCTGTTGGTGAAGGAAAGAAACACGGTGTTGATACTTACTTCGGCACTGCCACACCGCTTCACGATTTCGTTATATCAGCGATAGAAGGCACAGGTGAATTCGAAGGTGAAGCTGATCTTGTTCGACGTCAGGGAATCCAAAAGGGAATTATGAATCAGATCATGGTTGCTTGGACTGTGCATGAAATTAATGCTGCACTAGCTAAGGGAGCTGATGGTAATTTCGATCCTGCTTCTGGAGCTCCTCACAATTGGGACGAAGGTTGGGCTTTTTACGCCGGATCAGAACCAGGTTGTTCAGCTTTCGCCACAGCAGATAAGCGAGGTAAAGACTTCGGAACCTTAAACGATTCGGGAGAAAGTGTCGCTAATGCCAACATCCGTGCCGCTTTCAATTCAGGTCGTGATGCTCTAGTTGGTGGAGATCTAGAAGGTGCACAAGCTGCTGCAGATGTAATAGTCAAGAATCTGACTGTTACATACGCTCAGGCAACAATGAAATACGCCAAGAGTGTTGACAACGACATTGCCGATGGCGACATGGACAAAGCACGAATCCATCAAGCTGAAGGTTACGCATTCTGGAGAGTTCTAGCTCCAATGCTTGCAGGAACAGACGTTGATGCTGCAGCTATCAACAGTGTCTACCAGTTAAGCAACCAACCAACAGCTGGCTCACATGACATTGTTGTAGCAGCCCTAACACCAGCCCTCACGAGCTTAGGAATAACTTCAAGCGAATTGGGGTCTTATTAAAGTTTTGTCTTCTATCACAAACACATAACGGTTTCCCCCGCAATGAAAAGTGATAGACGGCTTTGCCGGTGGCCACACTCAGCTGGGTGAGTGGTGGCCACCGGCCTACAAATTTCAAAATATCTGTATACCCCAGTATCTTTTATCTATGCAAGAAGTAATAGTTGGCTGGTGGGGGCTAGTGGCTTCTTTGGCGATGATAGTTATCGCCATTGGAATATCACTTTTATTACGACTCAGACTTGAACGTGATTTAACGATTGCAACGGGAAGATCTGTAGGACAACTTGTAATAGCTGGTTGGGCTTTGACTCTCATACTTAAAGATGAAACGCCAGTCATATGGGCATGGTTATGGGTTGTTGCAATGATCCCATTCGCAGCACTTTCTGCATCGAAGCGTGAAAAACGCCTCCAAGGTCTCATATGGACAACAGCAGCAGGATATATATTTGGATTGGGTATAAGCCTCTCTGTACTTTTTGCGTTACAAATTCTCCCTCTTGAATCTCGCGTACTGGTCCCAGTAGCGGGAATGATAGTTGGCAACTCACTAAGAGTTGTTGTGGTCGCTGCTACACGACTAGTTGATGCAATACGCGACTCTAAACTTGAGATAGAAGCTATGCTTTCACTCGGATTTACACGACACAAGGCTGTTCAAAGAGTTGTTTCAGAAACACTCAGACTTGCACTTATTCCACAGATAGAAACAACAAGAACAGTGGGAGTTATTTTCCTTCCCGGAATACTTACAGGTCTAATACTGGCAGGAGTAGACCCCCTTGAAGCTGCGTTGATGCAAGCAGTGATACTTTTCCTCATACTCGGTTCAGCAGCTATAACAGGTTTAATTGTTGTTCTGTTCGGAGCCCAAAAGTTTCTGACTACCGATCACCGTCTTGAACCACCGGAAAGTTAAAACTATTTCGAGCAAGAACAACCCAATTCACTTAAACACGAAATAACTTCTTTAACTGGAAGTCCAACAATGTTGTCGAAACTTCCTTCAAAAGAAACCACAAAATCCTTGCCGCCGCCCTGAATACCATAACCTCCAGCTTTATCCAGCGGTTCACCGCTCTCAATATAAGTAATGATCTCTTCTCTCGAGAGCTCTCTCCATATGACCAGAGTAGAAACAACTAAAGATTGACGGCCTTTAGGTCCACTCACAGCAACACCGGTTATTACTTTATGGGTTTTGCCAGAAAGGGTTTGCAGCATTTCAAAAGCTATTTCTGATGATCCTGGCTTACCCAGAATATTTTCGTCTATTGCAACTACTGTGTCAGCAGCTACACCGCATTCACCGTCATTTACGACAGCATCTAATTTCTCAACTGCTAAACGTTTTACAAGAGATTCAGCTGACTCATTAGGAAAAATTGATTCATCTACTTCTGGTATACGGACTTCGGGATTTAAACCAGCTTCAACAAGAAGAGACAGCCTTTGCGGGGAACTTGATGCCAGAATCAAAGTGTTTTTCAGCAAATTCAAATTTCATCCCCCTGAAACAAGAGCCTCAGCTTCAATAGGAAGAGGAGTTAAATCAGAAGGGTCATCGAGCCAGCCAGCAGGTAAAACCACAGGCTTAGGACCACTTTTATGACTTCTGGGAAGTCTCAGTGCAGAAGGATCAAATTTTCGATCAGCTCCAACAGTTAACAGAAGATCACTTAAAAGTTCTTTTAAATTATCCATATCTTCAACCATTTGGAGCGACCGCCTTGCGGCAGGCCCTGTCTGATAACCCTTCAAATACCAAGAAGTATGTTTCCGGAAATCTCTGATTCCATGAGGACCTGTCCAATCAACCAACATTTGTGCATGTTCAGTCATCGTTTCAGCAACCCCGCTCAATAACGGAGGATAGTCAGGCTCTAAACCTCCCGAAGAAGGGGCTGAGCCAAAAACAGAAGCTAACTGACCGAATAGCCAAGGCCTACCAAGACATCCACGACCTACTACGACCCCATCACATCCAGTTGTACGCATCATACGTAGTGCATCCCACGGTTCCCAAATGTCACCATTACCAAATACAGGGATCGACAGAACAGTCTCTTTTAAACGAGCAATAGCATCCCAGTCAGCTTCACCTGAATACAGCTGTTCAGCCGTTCTAGCATGTAAAGCAACAGCTGAAGCCCCAACGTACTCTGCGATACGACCAGCTTCTAAGTAGGTTAGATGATCTTCATCCGTGCCTTTGCGGAACTTCACAGTTACAGGAACAGATCCAGCAGCTTCAACAACGGAAGAAACAATCAACTCAAAAAGTTTAGGTTTCAGTGGAAGAGCAGCTCCACCTCCACGCCTCGTTACCTTAGGCATAGGGCAACCAAAATTCATATCAATATGGTCTACTCGACCCTCACCAACCAACATGGCAGTAGCGGTAGCGATACTTTTCGGCTCGGTTCCATACAACTGGATACTCCTAGGTGCTTCACCCTCAGCGAAACCGCTCAACCTTTGCGTTTTTGAATGCCCTTCTAGCAAACCTCGAGCAGTGATCATCTCGCTCACATACAAACCTGCACCAAACTTTCTACACAGAGTACGAAACGGAGCATTAGTAACACCTGCCATTGGAGCTAAAACAACTGGAGGCCAAATTTCGATCGGACCAATACTGGGTTTTTTGAATTCGTCGGGAAACGCAGTACTTACATCACGATTAATTTCACTTCTTAAACCCATACATAAAGCGTAGAGCCCAAGTAATTATCTAACGCGCTATTCGAAAACCTTGATGGCCTAAAGAACTGTCTGGAAGCAAACCCATCCTTGCTCCCACTCGATACCTGTTGCAATAACTGTCATGGCATAGATAAGAACCACCTTTTACAACCCTGTCCAAACCCATTGAAGGGCCTTTTGGATCACCAATTGGAACATCTGATTCATGACGTACAGAAAACCAGTCATTGCACCACTCCCAAACATTCCCTGAACAGTTATAAAGACCAAAACCATTAGAGGTAAAAGCATCAAAAGGACAGGTTCCAACCCAGCCATCTTCACCATTGTTGGTGTCAGGGAAAGAACCGGTAAAAATATTGCACATAAAATCTCCATCTGGTCTGCTTTCATCACCCCAAGGAAATTTTTTCTGGTTGAGTCCACCACGAGCGGCAAACTCCCATTCGGATTCTGTCGGTAGGCGACTATCAGTCCATTCGGCAAAGGCTTTTGCATCGAACCATGAAACGTGAACAACAGGGTGGTTCCATCTAGTGCATCCAGGTTCCAACTTTGATCCAGGACCTTCAGGGTGCAACCAATCAGCACCTTCAACTTGTCTCCACCATTCTGCACCCAAAACACCTCTTGTTGGTGGAAAATCATCAGGTAGTAAACCTGCAAAAACAAAAGACCAAGGAGCTTCGCCTTCCTCACATTGTTCTGCAGTTGTCACATGACCTGTAGAAGCAACAAAAGCTGCAAATTCTGCATTACTCACAGCAGTAGAGGAAATCGAAAAGGGAGACAGAACAACCTCCCTAACAGGTCCCTCACCATCTGCAGGGTAAGCATCTAGCTCATTACCCATTAGAAATGAGCCACCCGGCAACTCGATCAGATTAGCTAGTGGGTCGGAGGCAGTCATTACCTTACAAATCAAGATCAGAAATGAAATTTCTAACAGCTTGAGCGACTTCATCAGAAGCTTTTACATGCACCATATGACCAACGTCTGGAACGACTAAAGTTTCTTTGACATCGAGATACTTTTCGAAAACTGCTGCGGATGCCGCAAAACGTTTATCGCGTTCGCCTAGAACAAGAAAAGTTGGGGCTCTTATATCATCTAAGTGATCAATCACATAAGAGTCAACATGCATTGACAGTTCTTCTGCACCTTGAGCAAGATCGAGGTTTTTAGCAGCTTGTCTGACAGATTCATTCCATTCTTCGCGTGCTTCAGCTTTTCTAAAGCCTGGTCCCGCAGCCACAAGAACAAGAGCAGCAACCTCATCAGGGTTCTCTAGAGCGTATGCAAGTGAAAGATAGCCGCCCAAACTATGTCCAACTAGAACACATGGTCTTCCAACCTGATCAAGAACCGCAGAAATGTCTTTTAAAGCTTCCTCCCGTCCGTAATTGCCAGGAGGAGGAGCTCCGCTTTCCCCATGACCGCGTAAATCCCAAATCGTAACCTGATGGTCTTTGCATAGATTCTCACTTAAATCAGACCAAACATCTCTACTATTGGCCCAACCATTAATGCAAACAACCTGAGGTCCTGTACCTTTAGTCTCGCCCACAATGCTTACTTCACCATTATGGACTTCGAAAGAGGTCATATTTAACGCAACCCTCTGAAACATTCGCGGACATCTTCCACGAAAATGTCAGGAGCTTCCAAAGATGCGAAATGTCCACCTTTTGCATGTTCATTCCAAAGAATCAAATTCATTGAATCCTCAACCCAACGTTTACGCGGCATCATGAGTTCATACGGGAAAACTGATACGCCCACCGGAGTTTCGCCAGTTGCGCCGAATTCAGGCTCGAGGGTTTTAAACATCTCATAATAAATTCGGGTTGAGGAATTTATGGTTCCGGTAAACCAATAAAGAGAGACATTTGCTAAAAGCTTGTCCTTGTCAATAATGCTGAAAAGATCACCATCATTATCGGTCCATCCATAGAACTTTTCTGTGATCCAAGCCAAAAGTCCTGCAGGACTATCATTCAAACCTGTACCCAGAGTCTGCGGTCTAGTTTGTTGGATACGAAAGTAGCCGTTATCTTCTGCTTGATACCAAGCACCCCTATCCAGTAACTGTTGTTCAATATCCGTTATATCTTCCATGTCATCAGGTTTTCCAGGAGGTCCTCCAGGAAGCATGGTGATATGACATCCAGTTACATTTTTTGGCGCTACGCGGCATATTTCACGGGAAATGATTGAACCCCAATCACCTCCCTGCACGCCATAGCGGTTATAACCTAATTCATTTGCCAACTCGGCAAAAGCACGAGCTATACGTGTAGGTCCCCATCCACGCTCAGAAGTAGGTCCAGAAAGCCCATAACCTGGTAGAGAAGGCACGATTACGTGAAAAGCATCAGATTCATCTCCACCGTGATCTTGAGGATTTGTCAAAGGTCCTATTACATCTAGAAATTCGACTATTGAACCTGGCCAACCATGGCTTAGCAAGAGAGGAAGAGCATCAGGATTTTTAGAACGTTCATGGATGGTGTGTATGCGTTGTCCATCTATATATGTAGTCAAATTTTCAAAAGAGTTTAAGTAGGTTTCAAAAGAACTCCAGTCAAATTCATCTTTCCAATACTCAGCAAGGTCCTTTATTAGATTCGCATTGATGCCATAGTCCCACCCCACATCGGGCAAATTGTCAGGCCATCTTGTCTTTGCTAAACGTTCTCTGAGATCTGCTATCTCATCATCACTAACAGAGATAACAAAAGGGGTGAAATTATCGGACATTTAAACCTATTAGACGTGTTCAGCTAATTCACGTAGGCGGCCCAAAATGGCAGCAGGGTCACCACCGATGGGTGTCACATTAAGGCTTGTGACCCCTGCTTCTTTATATGCAGCTAAACGATCTTTAACATATGATTCGTCACCACACATATTAGACTTTTCAATCAACTCATTAGGAAGAGCTGCCATCGCTTCATCTCTTCTGCCATCTAAATAAGCTTCCTGAACTGCTAAAGCTTCGTCAGGAAAACCATATTGACAGCAAAGATCGTTGTAAAAATTCTTACCTTTAGCGCCCATGCCACCTATGTAAAGAGCAGCCATTGGACGGGCCATATCTCGGTACTGTTCGGCATCATCGCCTATAGCAACTAAACCTCCGGCAACAACATCAAAATCGCCCAGCCCAGGATCTCTTCTTTCCATCCCAGCTTTAATGGAATCACCCCAAACCGTGTCCATCCTTTCAGGGAAGACCATAAAAGGAAGCCAGCCATTGGCTGATGCTGCAGTTTCCTCGACACTGTTAGCTCCTAGAGAAGCAACATAAATGGGTATGTCTTCTCTAAGCATGTGATTGATTATCTTTAATGGTTTTCCTAGTCCAGTTCCTCGTTCGGCAGGTAAAGGTAAATCGAAAACTTTACCGTTGTAAGAAAGAGGTTCGCGTTTCCAGGCTAAACGGCAAATTTCCATGACTTCCCTGAGACGTGTCAAAGGCATTGAATAGGGAATGCCGTGGAAACCTTCAATTACTTGTGGTCCGGATGCACCCAATCCAAGCGTAAAGCGTCCACCTGAGAGAGAGTCCAGGCTTGCAGCTGTTTGAGCCAGAGCTGCAGGAGTCCTGCTATATGTATTTAAAATTCCGCTACCTAGACCAACTGTCTCGGTTTCAGCGGCCAAATAGCCCAAAAGGCTTACAGCATCAAAACCATAAGCTTCAGGTATCCAGATCATGTCAACGCCCGCTGATTCTAAATCTTTAGCTTGTTTTGCCGAGTCCTTCGGGTCGTTGGCGTAGTTTAAAAGAGTAGATATTCGCATAATTGAATCTTTCCAGAAGTCAAAGAAGATCGCTTAGTTGGCAATCTTTTTCTTTCAAACCCACCGTACAACAAGTTTTCAAAAAAATTTAGCTTCAAAATAGGGTAATTAGTCACAAGTGGTGATCTTGATGACATTTTCTCAAATACCATCAAAGGATGGTGAATAATTCTCAATCTGAAAAAGAAACCATAAGCATGTCTGGTTACTTTAATGAATACTCCCGTCAAGATTGGGAAGATTTAGCTTTAGAGACATTGTCAGGCAAGTCGATCGACTCTCTAAACGAAATTACTGATGACAAAATTGAAATAAAAGCAATTTACACTTCTGAAGATCAAAATTCTAAAGGCTCTACTGGAGTTGCTGATGTAACTCCTTTTACAAGAGGAGTCAAAAGAAGTGGTTATGAAACTGGGACTTGGGATATAAGAGCTTTAATTGATGAACCAACTATTGAATCAGCTAATGCAGCCGCGTTGAATGAACTTATAAATGGGTCCACCTCATTATTTTTAGATCCTGAAAAAATTGGAATTTCCTCGATTGCCGATTTAGATCACACTCTTAAAGATGTTTTTTTGAATATGACCAGTGTTTGGTTCAAGCCTAGTTTCAACTCCTCACACAAATCTGGCTCGACCGAGGTCGCGAAATGGATGATCGAATTATGGGACCAACGCGGTATAGGAGATTCTGAACGTCGCGGTGGATTAGGAATAGATCCAATAGGACTATCTATACAAAATGAAATTGGAAGCATGCCTGACAGCGATCTGTCAGAGGTTCCTGATTTAATTCACAAAAGCGGGCTTGCGAAGGTCATAAATATCGACAGCAGTTTTTTTCCAGAACGTAACGGATCAACTTCCGCAGAACTCGCATATTCGTTATCTTTGGCAGTTTTCTATTTACGGAAACTCGAAGAAAAAGATTTAGAAATTGAAACGATTACAAAAAACATGTACTTCACCTACTCTTCAAGCAGTGATCAGTTCATGACTATCGCAAAATTCCGAGCAGCAAGAAGATTGTGGGCGCAGATAACAAAAGAATGCGGATGTTCATCTGAAAATCAGACACAAAGTCAACACGCTGTTACATCCACTAATGCAATGGGTGATAAAGATCCTTGGTTCAACGCATTTAATGCGACCGTTGCTGCATTTGCTGCTGGTATTGGTGGAGCGGAAGCAATTACCGTAGTCCCGTTTTCTTTCTCAGATGAAATTTCCGGAGGAGAATCGGAAAGGCGTATGGCACGAAACGCCCAACTTCTACTAGCGGAGGAGAGTCATATAGGTAGAGTTATCGATCCTGCTGGTGGATCTTGGTTTGTTGAGCAACTTACTGAACGTTTAGCTCAAAAATCGTGGGAAATTTTCCAACAGATTGAATTTTCAGGAGGCATTGAGGAAGTTCTTAATAAAGACGGAGACACATTTAAGGAACTGTTAGGAACTCTTTCTTTGGGAAGTTCCAACGAAGGGGAAGAGGAAGATCGTGACTAAAGTTCCTAATTTTTCTAAAATTGAATTAGATCAAACTACTGGAATGAGTGGCAAAGAAATGGATCAACCCGCTTCTCTGGACGTAGAACAACGTAACGGTCAGTCATGGGAAACAGCAGAGAAAATATCAATCAATGACTATTACACCCATAAGGACACAGAAAACTTAGATTTCTTGAATGGATGGCCAGGCTTAGCCCCTTTTTTGAGAGGCCCTCATGCAACAATGTACAAAACAAGGCCATGGACTATCAGACAGTATGGTGGATTCTCAACGGCAGAAGAATCAAATGCTTTTTACCGTAGAAATCTTGAAGATGGTCAAAGAGGAATTTCTGTTGCGTTTGACCTAGCCACTCATCGCGGATACGACAGTGATCATCCTCGAGTAACAGGTGATGTGGGCATGGCTGGAGTCGCAATTGATTCTATTTTGGACATGCAAAAACTATTTGACGGTATCCCACTCGACAAAATGAGTGTTTCAATGACTATGAATGGCGCTGTATTACCAATAATGGCTTTATATATAGTCGCGGCTGAAGAGCAGGGAGTGCCAGCAAAAGCTTTAACCGGCACAATCCAAAATGACATTCTCAAAGAATTTATGGTTCGAAACACCTACATATACCCACCAGAACCATCGATGAGAATAATTTCTGACATCTTTTCATATACAAGTTCAGAAATGCCTAGATTCAACAGCATTTCTGTTTCCGGATATCACATGCAAGAAGCTGGAGCAACGGCAGATTTAGAACTGGCTTACACTTTGGCAGACGGAATCGAATATGTAAGGGCAGGTTTAAAAGCAGGTTTAGATGTAGATTCATTTTCTCCAAGAATAAGTTTTTTCTGGGGAATCGGAATGAATTTTTTCATGGAAGTAGCAAAAATGAGAGCAGCTCGCCTTATTTGGGCAAGATTGATGTCACAGTTCCAACCAAAAGATGAGCGTTCTCTATCACTTAGAACACATTGCCAGACATCGGGTTGGAGCCTTACAGCCCAAGACCCATATAACAATGTGATTAGGACCTGCATAGAAGCCATGGCTGCGACTCAAGGTCACACTCAATCACTTCATACGAATTCTTTCGACGAAGCTTTAGCTTTACCGACAGATTTTTCGGCAAAAATTGCTCGTGATACACAAGTATTTCTTCAGGAAGAAACCGATTCATGCAGAGTTATAGATCCTTGGGGTGGAAGTTACTACTTAGAACGACTTACTAATGATCTCGCAGTTAAGGCAATGGAACACATTAGTGAGATCGAAAATTCAGGCGGAATGGCAAAAGCGATAGAAGCTGGAATTCCAAAATTACGCATTGAGGAAGCAGCTGCAAGAACTCAAGCTCGTATTGATTCTGGACAGCAGTCAGTCATAGGAGTAAACAGGTATCACCCTGAGAATGAGTCAGTGGTTAATGTTCTCAGAGTCGACAACGCTGAAGTTAGATCATCACAAATTGCTCAGCTTGAAGAATTAAAAGCCACACGTGATCAAAAACAGTGTCAAATCGCTCTTGATGAGTTAACAAAAGCTGCAGAAAAAAATGAAAACTTATTAGCTGCATCTGTGAAAGCTGCCCGAGCGCGAGCTACGGTCGGTGAAATAAGTGAAGCGCTTGAAAAGATTTTTGGACGCCATAGAGCGGAGGTACGAACAATTTCAGGAGTGTTTAGTAGCGAAGTGGGAGACAGCGAAGCGGTCAAGACTGTAAGAGAGCGGGCAAATAAATTTGAATCCGATTTTGGCAGAAGACCTAGGATTCTTGTTGCAAAAATCGGTCAAGATGGCCACGACCGGGGACAAAAAGTCATAGCAACTGCTTTTGCTGACTTGGGTTTTGATGTTGATATTGGTCCATTGTTTGCAACACCGGAAGAGACAGCAATGCAAGCAGTTGAAAATGATGTCCACGTTGTAGGTGTGAGCTCCTTAGCGGCAGGCCACTTAACTCTTATTCCACAGTTGAAAAAAGAGCTTGAAAGTCTGGGACGAAGTGACATAGCCATTGTCGTAGGTGGCGTTATTCCACCTAATGACTTTGATGAACTCAAAAACGCTGGAGTCACAGCGATATTTCCCTCTGGGACAGTCATCGCCGAAGCAGCTGTTGAACTTTTAGAGAAACTGTCGTGACAGTCGACCTAGAAACATTGGTTCAAGGAGTTCTATCAGGTGATCGTACTTCACTTGGAAAGGCACTTACTCTTGTCGAGTCAAACAGGATTGAAGATCGAGAATTAGTTGAAGAACTACAAGCCCAGCTCTCACCAAAAACAGGTAATGCTCACAGAATTGGAATCACTGGGGTCCCAGGTGTAGGTAAAAGTACATTTATTGAAGCTATGGGTATAAAACTCATTGAGTCGGGTCATAAAGTTGCAGTTCTAGCTGTCGATCCCACAAGCACAGTTAGCGGTGGAAGTATTTTAGGTGACAAAACAAGAATGACGCGTCTCGCGAATGACCCAGATGCCTTTGTACGCCCTTCACCCAGTTCAGGAACCTTAGGCGGGGTAACTAGAACGACACGAGAGTCTATGGCTGTGCTCGAAGCTGCTGGCTATGACGTGATGATGGTGGAGACTGTAGGAATAGGTCAATCTGAAACAGTAGTAGCCGAGATGGTGGATATTTTTCTGATTTTGATGCTTCCAGGAGCAGGCGACGAGCTTCAGGGAATTAAAAAAGGAGTACTGGAACTGGCAGACATGATCGCTGTAAATAAAACAGATGGAGAAAATGAAGCAAAAGCTTTCGAGGCTGCAAAAGACTACATTTCTGCACTGAGACTTACGCAACCAATGAATCATGGTTGGACACCCCCGGTAGTCAATTGCAGTTCTCTGACCGGGAAAGGTCTTGATGAAGTATGGGAAAAAATTAAGGACCACAGAGAAATTCTCGAATCAAACGGTGAATGGGAAAAGCGCAGAAAAGATCAGAAATTAAAGTGGATGTGGTCAATAGTTGAAGCAAGATTGTTTGCAGACTTACATGACAACCCTGCTATAGCAGAGCAGATTCCTGAGTTAGAGAAAACAGTTCTAGAGGGCAAAATTAGTGCTACATCTGCGGCAGAAAGACTCCTTGAGGTTTTCAAGGAAAATACTTAACGTAATTCAAAGTAACCCGAATTTCACCAAAAGAGATTAGGCCATTAGTGTTATTCCATGGATCGACGTCAATTTCTTAGAAGCGGACTTATAGGTGCAGCAGGAGTTGGAATGCTGTCAACATTAGATATGGCCACAGCATCTGCTGCAGAGCCAGGAATAGGTCCCTACGGCTCTATAGAAGGAATACAACCAGACGACAACGGGATCATTCTCCCAGAAGGATTCACTTCCCGTGTGATTGCCACTTCTGGTGATCTCGTAGAAAATACAACTCACCAATGGCACATCTTTCCTGATGGTGCATCAACATTTCCCGATGGAGATGGAGGATGGTATTACGTTTGTAACAGTGAAGTTTTCAATTTTATGACAGGTTTTGAAGGACATGGAGGAGTCTCTTCGATACATTTCAACAAAGATGCTGAAATAATTGATGCTTTCCCAATTTTAGAAGGCAGCCACTCAAACTGTGCTGGAGGTCCGACTCCTTGGGGCACATGGCTTTCGTGCGAAGAAGGCTTTTTCCCTCCTTTATGGGGCAAAGTTTGGGAATGTGACCCAACAGGACAAAATGCGGCTATCTCAAGAGATGCTTTGGGATATTTTGCACATGAGGCAGTGGCGGTGGATCCTGTAGACGAAAAACTGTATTTAACTCAAGACAAAAATAACGGATTGCTCTACAGGTTTACACCAGATTCATACCCTGATCTCTCAAGTGGACTTCTTGAAGCGATGATTGTCTCAGATAACGGAGATGTGTAATGGGGAGAAATAGCTGACCCAACAGGTGCTTCCACGCCTACCGAAGAACAATTGTCTGGGGCGTTTATCACAGATGGGGGTGAAGGTATCTGGTATCACAATGGGTGGATTTGGTTTGCTACGAAAGGAAACAACCGAATTCACAGTGTTGATTTGAGAAACCAGAGGTATGAATTGATATGGGACGGTATTGATGATCGTCAACCGCTGACCGGAGTAGATAATGTCACAGTAGAAGAGGGATCAGGTGACTTATTTGTAGCCGAAGACGGTGGCAACATGGAACTTGTAGTGATAAGCCCTGAAGGGGAAGTCGCACCATTTTGCCGCCTTGCTGATCCTTTGCATAGCGACTCTGAAATGACAGGGCCATGCTTCAATCCAAATCGAGATCGCCTATATTTCAGCTCACAAAGAGGCCCATCAAATAAACAAGCAATTGAAATGGTCCCGGCATACACAGATGGTACTCATTACAACGCCGGAGTCACATATGAGATTTCTGGACCATTTAGAGGAAGATTCGTCACACCGCCACCGACTACTACAACCACGACAACAACGTTGGCACCAACCACTACTACGACAGCGGCTCCGACTACAACCACGACAGCTGCACCAACTACAACCACGACAGCGGCACCGACTACAACCACGACAGCGGCTCCGATTACAACCACGACAGCTGCACCAATTAC
>MDTA01014203.1_pt1 | contig 13844 bp, 10 predicted proteins | sample 811151 | NCBI WGS metagenome assembly MDTA01 (sample SAMN05326648, study PRJNA326480) | marine metagenome | isolation source: seawater | place: Indian Ocean: South | collected 2010 | reverse complement strand
TGCTGATAGAACTGGCCACGCTATCTTGCATACTCTTTACGGTCAAGCTTTGAAGCAACAAACAGAATTTTTTATTGAATACTTTGCTTTAGATTTAATAATGAAAAACGGTGAGTGCAAAGGGGTGATTGCTTGGAATTTAACCGATGGTACAATTCATAGATTTAGATCTCATATTACTATAATTGCAACTGGTGGATATGGAAAAGTTTATTATTCAGCTACATCTGCTCACACTTGCACTGGTGATGGCAATGCAATGGTTTTAAGAGCTGGCTTACCGTTGCAAGATATGGAATTTGTTCAATTTCATCCGACTGGAATTTATGGAGTTGGATGTTTAATAACTGAAGGTGTTAGAGGAGAAGGTGGATTTTTAGTTAATGGTAAAGGCGAAAGATTTATGGAAAGATACGCACCTAATGCAAAAGATTTAGCTTCAAGAGACGTTGTGAGCAGGTCTATGGAGATGGAAATAAACGAAGGAAGAGGAGCGGGAAAAAATAAAGATCATATCAACCTACATTTAGATCACATAGACAAAAAAGTTATAGATGAAAGATTACCCGGAATATCTGAAGCAGCAAAAACTTTTGCTAATGTTGATGTTAGCAAAGAACCAATCCCAGTTGTTCCAACAGTTCATTATAATATGGGTGGGATACCTACAAATTATAGAGCAGAGGTCTTAACTCTTAATGGTTCTGAAAAAACTGTTCCTGGATTAATGGCCATAGGTGAGGCGGCTTGTGTGTCAGTTCATGGAGCAAACAGATTGGGATCAAATTCTTTAATCGATTTAGTAGTTTTTGGAAGAGCAGCTGCCAAAAGAGCAGCAGAACTAGTAAAATCAGGTAGTCCTCATGAAGAAGTCTCAAAATCTGAAACTGATAAATGTCTAGAAAGATTTGATAAAATTCGAAACTCAAATGGTTCGACAAAAACGTCTGAGCTTAGACTCAATATGCAAAAAACAATGCAATCTAAGTGTGCAGTATTTAGAACAGAGAAAACTCTTAAAGAGGGCGTTGATCAAATTAGAAAACCATATGAGGGTATGAGCGATCTATCTGTAAAAGATAAATCTTTATTATTCAATACTGATCTAGTAGAAACTTTAGAATTTGACAATCTTATAAGTCAAGCTTTGACAACTATGGACTCTGCATATAATAGAAGAGAAAGTAGAGGAGCACATGCTAGGGAAGATTTTGTGAAAAGAGACGACAAAAATTTTATGAAACATACTTTAGCATGGCAAAAAGGTAAAAAAGTGGAGATAAAATATAGAGACGTACATTCACGAACATTAACTAACGATGTTCAGTATTTTCCACCTAAGGAGAGAGTTTACTAAAAATGGCTCAATTTAGCCTACCGCAAAATTCTAAAATAGAGGTAGGTAAATACTATAGAGATAAAACCAATTCAAAAAATTTAAAAAAAGTCAACGTTTATAGGTGGGACCCATCTACAGGAAATAATCCATGCGTTGATACTTTTGAAGTTGATATGAATAATTGTGGCCCGAAAGTTTTAGATATTTTATTTAAAATCAAAAATGAAATAGACCCGTCTCTTACCTTTAGAAGATCGTGCGCACACGGAGTTTGTGGATCTTGTGCAATGAATATTGACGGAGTGAATGGTTTAGCTTGTATAAAATCACATGAAGATATCAAAGGAGATTTGAATATTTATCCACTCCCCCATTTAAAAGTTGTGAAAGATTTAATTGGTGATCTCACAACTTTATACAAACAATATGAGTCAATTCAACCATGGTTAAAGGTAGATCAAACAGGGCAAGAAAAAACAGAGTTAAAACAATCTCAAAAAGATAGAGAAAAATTAGATGGTTATTATGAATGCATTTTATGTGCTTGTTGTTCTACGTCTTGCACAAGTTATTGGTGGAATGGCGATAAATATTTGGGACCAGCTGTATTATTACAAGCTTACCGATGGATTAATGATAGCAGAGATGGAGATAAAAAAGAGAGATTAAAAAAAGTCGCTGATGAACTAAAATTGTATAGATGTCATACTATTATGAATTGCACAAATTCTTGTCCCAAAGGCCTTAATCCAGCAAAAGCTATAGGCTCAATAAAAAAAATGCTTGCAACTAGCTAAAAGCTTATTTATTCAATTACCTCATGAAAACAATACAACATTTTGTTGGTGGTAAAAATTTTTCTGGTGAGTCAAAAAGAAGTGGAAAAGTTTATAATCCTGCTACTGGAGAGCAAAGTGCACAAGTAAAGTTAGCGACTACTAAAGATATAAATCAAGCTGTATCAATTGCAAAAAAAGCTTTTGTGTCTTGGTCAAATAAACCTCCGCTTCAAAGAGCAAGAGTTATGTTTAAATTTAAAGAATTAATAGAAAAAAATTCCGAAGAACTAACAAAAATTATTGTCTCAGAGCATGGAAAAGTTTTTGAAGATGCCAAGGGATCTTTAACAAGAGGATTAGAAGTTGTGGAATATGCATGTGGTATCCCTCAAATGTTAAAAGGTGAATTTACTGAGAATGTTGGTTCAAATGTTGATAGCTGGTCCGTAAGACAACCATTAGGAGTCTGTGCGGGAATTACTCCATTTAATTTTCCTGCTATGGTTCCTATGTGGATGTTCCCAATGGCAATAGCTTGCGGAAATACATTTATTTTAAAGCCTTCAGAAAAAGATCCCTCATGTTCAATCAGACTTGCAGAACTTCTAAAAGATGCAGGATTGCCGGATGGTGTTTTCAACGTTATCAACGGAGACAAAGAAGCGGTAGATGCTTTAATTAATAACAAAGATGTGGTTGCAATGAGTTTTGTTGGTTCAACACCTATAGCAAAGTATATTTATGAAAATTGTGCAAAAAATGAGAAAAGAGTTCAAGCTTTAGGGGGTGCAAAAAATCATTGTGTAGTAATGCCCGATTGTGATTTAGACCAAGCAGTTAATGGATTGATGGGCGCCGCATATGGTTCAGCTGGAGAAAGATGTATGGCTCAATCCGTTGCCGTAGCAGTTGGATCAATTGGTGATAAACTAGTGGACTCTTTAGCAAAAAAAGTTGAGGCATTAAAAGTAGGTCCAGGTATGGATAAGCAATCTGAGATGGGCCCACTTGTTACCAAAGAACATTTAGAAAAGGTAAAGGGATATGTTGATATTGGAGAAAAAGAGGGAGCAAAACTAGTTGTTGATGGTAGAAATTTTAAAATTCAAGGATATGAAAACGGTTTTTTTATTGGCGGCTGTTTGTTTGATCATGTCAAAAAAGATATGAGGATTTACAAAGAGGAAATATTTGGCCCAGTCTTATCGGTAGTTAGAGCGAAAGACTTTGATGAAGCATTAAAACTAGTTAATGATCATGAATTTGGGAATGGAGTAAGCATTTTTACGAGAGACGGCGACTCCGGACGATCCTTCTCAAACAAAGCTCAAATTGGAATGGTAGGAATAAATATACCTATACCTGTACCTATGGCGTTTCACAGCTTTGGGGGATGGAAGAGATCTTTATTTGGCGATCAACATATGCATGGCCCGGAAGGTGTTAGATTTTACACTAAGTTAAAAACAATAACATCAAGGTGGCCATCTGGACTCAGGTCAGATCCAGAATTTGTAATGCCAACAATGAAATAGGATTTCATGAGAAAAAAAATATCTTTAATAGGCGCAGGACAAATTGGAGGGACCCTTGCCCATTTAATAGCTTTGAAAGAATTAGCTGATGTTGTCTTATTTGATGTTGAAGCGGGTGTAGCTAAAGGTAAAGCACTAGATATTGCTCAATCATCACCTGTAAATAGATTTAATGTAAATTTAAAAGGTACAGACAATTATGAAGATACAAAAAATTCAGATGTAATTATAATTACTGCTGGTGTACCTAGAAAACCAGGAATGACTAGAGATGATTTATTAGGAATTAATCTTAAGATTATAAAACAAGTTGCGGAGGGAATAAAAAATACTTCTCCCAACGCTTTTGTAATATGCATTACTAATCCATTAGACGTTATAGTTATGGCTTTACAAAAATACTCTAATTTACCAAAAAACAAAGTTGTAGGCATGGCAGGAATTTTAGACTCTTCGAGATTTATTTATTTTCTTTCACAAGAGCTAAAAGTTTCAGTTAAAAAAATTAAATCGTTTGTACTTGGCGGTCATGGAGACTCAATGGTTGCAATGTTAGGAGCTACTCAGGTTGAAGGGAGAAACATTAATGATTTGGTAAAAGAGGGAAAAATTAAAAAAGAAAAATTAGAAGAAATCATTGAAAGAACTAAAAAAGGGGGAGCTGAAATTGTAAAACTTCTTGAAAAAGGCTCAGCTTTTTATGCTCCTGCCGCCTCAGGAGTAGAGATGGCAGAGAGTTACTTGAACGATCAAAAAAAACAACTGCCTTGTGCTGCGTATTTAAACGGTGAGTATAATGTAAAAGATTTATATGCTGGTGTCCCAGTAGTGATTGGAAAAAATGGAGTAGAAAAAATCGTTGAAATTCCTCTTTCATCCTCAGAGAAAAGTGATTTCGAAAACTCTATAAAGGCTGTTGAAGAACTTTTTATTGCTGCAAAAAAAATTGATCCATATCTTGAATAAACTTAAACATTTAGTAGATAATAAAAATTTCTATATTTTATTAATTATCATTTTATCTTTCTCTGTAAATTATTATTCAGGCTTCAGAGGCGTATTTCCAATAGATAGTTTTCTAATTTTTGACTCCGGCTATAAGGTGCTTAACAATTATTATCCTTTTAAAGATTATTGGTCTATTACAGGGCCATTTTTAGATTATATACAGTATATTTTTTTTAGTATTTTTGGAGTAAATTGGAAAACTTATATTTTTCATGCGGCTATAATTAACACTCTATTATCTTTAGTAACCTTTTTTTTCTTTAATCAAATTGGTTTAAGAAAAAGCTACTCATTAATTTATTCATTAAGCATATGTCTTCTTGGATATCCTTCTTCTGGAACACCATTCATGGATCACCATGCATCAATTTTTTCATTGATTGCACTAATGACTTTAATTTTGGCTTTAAAGAAAAATAGTAATTTTTACTGGTACGCACTTCCTTTAATTCTTGGAATTTCTTTTTTTTCAAAACAAATTCCGTCAGCATACTTTTTTATTTTATTTGCTATAGTAATTTTTATATATTTATCTTTAAAAAAATTTAAAGATATAAATTTTTTAATTTATTTATTATTAGGATCACTATCCTTTATCATTATAATTTTAATTGTTGTGAATATTAACAATATTTCAATTAAAAATATTTATATTCAGTATATTCTTTACCCATTAAGTATTGGCCAAGAAAGAGGAGAAAGTTTAAACCTTGATTTAAACAATGTTTTTCTTCAATTTAAATTTATTTATTTTTCCTTATTACTTATACCTATTCCGCTTTTAAATTTATTAAAGATAAAAATAAAAAAAAATGAAAATTTGATTGATATTTTAATACTAATTACTTTTTTAATTTCTATCATAGTATTTTTGTACTCTCAACTTATGACAAAAAATCAAATCTTAATATTTTTTTTAATTCCTTTTTGCTTAGGTCTAACTCATTACTTTTTCATCAATTATTCTAAAAATAAAGGATTTATTTATTTTTTGATTTTTATCCTTATAGTTTCGACGACTAAATTTCACATTAGATTTAACGTCGATAAAAAATTTATGGAATTAAATAATATTAATTTAAACCAAGCAATAGATGGAAAAATTTTGGACACAAAGCTCAATGGATTAAAATGGATAACAAAATATTATCCAAATAACCCAAACAAAGAAATTGTTTTACTTAAAGATGTTAAAAAGCATATAAGTAAAGAGAAAAAAGTTAAAATTATAATCTCAGATTATCAAATTTTGCCAGCAATATCAGGAGTTACAACATTTGCTCCAAATAAGTGGTTTGACGACTTAAGTGTACCAAGTGTGGACAGTAGTTTTTTTAATTATTATAAGAATTTTTTTCTTGAAAATATTAAGAGGAAAAAGATAAAGGTGATTTTTGTCGTAGGAGAAAACAAAACAAATTATATAGATAGACTTTTTATGAAAAAAGATTGTATTTCTAAAAAACAACTAAATGAAATATCTTTTAAACTCGATATTTCAAATTGCAAAGAAGCTTTATAATTTTTCAAAACTGAAACTTAGTTTTTTATTTGTAGATTTCTTTTTTTACTTTATCTAAAAATTTTCTTAACAATAAAGCATCACTTTTTTTTATAAGTTCCTCTTTCTCAACCGCCTCCTCTAATTGGTTTCTTAATTCTTCTTTAAGAAATTCAATGTTCCCTTTTGAAGTGAAATTCACTAATTTTCTTTCCAGACTTCTAAGTGCATAATTAAATGTAAGATGAAAAGCTAAGAAAACAAGAAAAAAAACTATCAAACTTTTGTAAACAAATATTTTCATTATTTAGTCCTTTTTATAAATTTCATAAATAGTTACACCATCTACAATATATCTTTTATAAATTTTAAAACTAGGATCTAATTCGTATTTTTTACTTTTTCGTATATCTACATCATATATTTTGTTAGAATACATATAGTTTGCATTAATTTTTTTCTCAAAAACAAATTCAATTCTTTTTTTATCAGATTGAGGTAGCAGTTCTTGCATTCTCCAAAGTGGGTACCATGAATTGACAGCTATTTTAATATTGAGATTTTTATCTTTACTTGTGATTTCTCGCAAAAATTCTATTCCTGACAATCCCGAGTAATCTCCTTCAAATTTATTTTTCATACTTTTAGAGATTAAATCATTAAAATAATATGATTGATAAGGGTGATAAATAAAAATTTTATAGATATTTATTGTTAACAAAAAAACTAAAATACAAACTATAGAATTAAAATATTTTTTAAAAAAATTGTATTTTATAAATTGCTCAACAAAAAAAATTGAATAAAAAATTATAAAAAAATTTAAAAAATAAAAAATTCTCCATCCGTTATATTGTTTTGGGCTCAGAAATATACTTGCAACTAAATAAACGATAAAAAGCACTAAGATAAAAAAATCTTTTTTTTCATTATTATTAGTCCAAAAGTCATATTTTGACTTTATTTTATCAATAAGAAATAATCTTTTTAAAAAAAATTTAGTTGTAGAATAAAAACCAAAAATAAATAGTGCAGTATTTAGTATTGGAGTAGAAATTAATATCCAAATTGGTAAATAGGAAAATGGCACAAGAGAGGTTTTATAAAACTTACCTAAAAAATAAACTGTATTCGGCCCAAATACATCTAGATTAAAAATATAATCTAGAAAATTATCTATTGGATTTTCCCAAAGGTACGGCCAATGTATTACTAAAAATGATAAATATAAAAACAAATATAGAATTAAAAATTTAATATTTTTTAAATCTTTTTTTTGAGAGATTACTGATAAAAAATACAAAAAAACATATACAACTGGAATGATAATTCCAAATATTCTTGTAGATGTTGCTATTGCTGAAAATAGAGAAAAAAAAATTAAATTAATATAATTTTCATTATCTACTAATTTAAAATAAAAATAGATAGTTATTATGAAAACCGCCAAAAAAATAATATCTTTATTATTATGAAATATTTCTCCAAAAACTCTTGGTGTTAAAATTAGCAAAAGACAACCGAGCAAAGATAAAAACTTACTCTTAAATCTGTTAATTAAAATTTTGAAAAGAAAAATCAAACCGACTAAAAAATATACAAATGTAAGCATATGTCTCATTTCATAAATCTTTAATGGTTCGTTAATTGAAAATAAAACTTCGATAGCTGCTGCAGGAACATCAAAAATTATCCCATAAGCATTACTCCAAGGTATCGTAAAGTCGTCTGATGAGTTGATCTTTCCTAATGATATTTCATAAATTTGATCAAAACCAAAAATATCGGCTAAATAGCTTAACCAATATAACCCACTTTTTCTTGTAAACGTTTCGTCAATATTAAATCCATAATCTTTATATATATAAAATCCAATTATTGAAAAAATTATAAAAAAGATGTAATGACAATAATCTAAAAATTTTATAGTAATAGTCTTCATTACAAAAATTATAAACTATTTTTATCACAAATAAATAAATAAATGGGTTTATTAAAATATTTCGCGATTCTTTTTTTTGATGTCTTAGATTTTTATCATCAAAGAAAAATATTAAATTACCTTAAAAGGAAAAAAATTAATATTTCAAATTTAGTTGATATTGGATGCCATCAAGGAAAGTATTTCGATTTATTCATAAAAAATTTTAAAATAAGTAAAGCTATATTAATTGAACCACAGAAAAAATATTATAAATATTTGAAGCTTAAGTATAAGAATTTTAAAAAAATTAAAATTTACAATTATGCTATTTCTAATAAAAATGGCTTAAGTAATTTTTATATAAATCATCATGATTTAACCTCATCATTGAATAAAATAAATCATAAAAATAAATTTTTAAGACTAAAATCAAAATTATTCGGTTTAAAATCGAAAAATATGATTAAACAAAAAATGAAAATTAAGGTGAAAAAATTAGATTATCTTTTAGAAAAAATTCAATTAAAAGATATAGATTTTGTAAAAATTGATACAGAGGGTCATGAATTTGAGGTTCTTAAGGGAAGCAAAAAATTTTTAAAAAAATTCAAAATAATTTTAATTGAATTCAGAAGAGACAAAGTTTATCAAAATTATCATTCTTCAAAAATACATAGATTTATCTTAAAAAATAATTTTTTTTTAACTAAAGTATTTAAGTTTCCATTTACATCATGGGAAGATAGAATATATATACAAAGATAAATTATGAATATTCACGAACATCAAGCAAAAGATATTTTGAGAGAATATGGAGTTCCTGTATCCAAAGGTGTAGTAATTTTCTCGGAAAATGAAATCGAGGAAAAAATTAAAGATATTAAGAGCAAAAATATTGTATTAAAGGCGCAGATACATGCTGGAGGAAGAGGAAAAGCTGGAGGCGTTAAAATATTGAAAAATGACGAAAACCTTATAAATGAAGTCAAAAAAATGTTTGGTAAAACTCTAATCACTCATCAGACAGGACCTCAAGGAAAAAAAGTTAAAAGACTTTTAGTCGAGGAAGCCTCTACAATTCATAAAGAATTTTATTTATCTTGCTTAGTAGATAGAGAAACATCAAAAATTGCTTTCATTAGCAGTGTTGAGGGAGGTATGGATATAGAGAAAGTTGCAAAAGAAAATCCAAAAAAAATAATTACAAATAAAATAGATTTAAATAAGGAAGGACCAAATCAGAGTGAAATTGAGAAAATTATTTCAATTTTTGAATTAAATGATTCTCAAAAAAAAGAGGCTGAGAAGTTGATAATATCTCTTTATAAAATTTTACTGGATAAGGATGCGAGCCTCATTGAAATAAATCCTCTTATTATAACAAAAGATGAAAAAATTATATGTTTAGATGCAAAGATGAATTTTGACGATAATGCAATTTTTAGAAGACCGGAAATTTCAAAATTAAGAGATTTAAATGAAGAAGAGACAGCGGAGATTGAAGCTAGTAAATACGATCTAGCATATATAAAACTTAATGGATCAATAGGATGTATGGTAAACGGTGCTGGATTAGCTATGGCCACAATGGATATTATAAAATTATACGGCCAAGAGCCTGCAAACTTTTTAGATGTTGGAGGTGGAGCAACTAAAGAGAAAGTTACTGCTGCTTTTAAACTTATTTTAGCTGATAAGAATGTGAAAGGAATATTAATTAATATTTTTGGAGGCATAATGAGGTGTGATGTGCTCGCACTAGGAGTAGTGGAAGCTGCTAAACAAGTTAATTTATCAGTTCCACTCGTTGTAAGATTAGCTGGGACCAACTTTGAAGAGGGTAAAGAAATATTAGATAAGTCAAATTTAAAAATATTATCTGCTTCAGATCTTAATGATGCAGCTAAAAAAATCGTTGAAGCTATAAAATAAATGTCAATACTTGTAAACAAAAAAACAAAAGTAATTTGCCAAGGGTTTACTGGAACCCATGGAACTTTTCACTCAGAACAAGCATTAAAGTACGGTACAAAATTAGTGGGAGGTGTGACGCCAAATAAAGGTGGGCAAAAACATTTAAATCTACCTGTATTTAATAGCGTTGAAGAAGCTAAAAATCAAACTTCAGCAAACGCTACGATGATTTATGTACCTCCAAAATTTGCAGGTGCAGCAATCATTGAAGCTATAGAGGCAAAAATGGAATTAATTGTTTGTATAACAGAAGGAATTCCTGTTCTAGACATGCTTAAAGTCAAGAAATATTTAAGAAACAGTAGATCTAGATTAATTGGACCTAATTGTCCTGGTATAATTACTCCTGATGAATGTAAAATAGGTATCATGCCCGGTAATATTCACAAGAAGGGAACTGTAGGAATAGTTTCTAGATCGGGAACACTTACTTACGAAGCTGTTGCTCAAACTTCCTCAAGTGGAATGGGTCAATCAACTTGCGTAGGAATTGGTGGAGATCCTGTAAACGGAACTAATTTTATTGATTGCTTAGAGTTATTTTTAAAAGATGATGAAACTAAATCTATAGTTATGATTGGAGAAATAGGTGGTTCCGCAGAGGAAGAGGCAGCTGAGTTTATTAAAAGACAAAAAATCAAGAAACCTATAGTTGGGTTTATTGCAGGTTTAACCGCGCCATCTGGTAGAAGAATGGGACATGCCGGAGCAATCATATCAGGAGGCAAAGGTGGGGCTGAAGATAAAATTGAAGCAATGAAATCTGCAGGAATAACTATATCAAAATCTCCAGCAGATATTGGCAAAACTTTGTTCGATAAACTTAGTGGTTGATTCCTGTCTATTTGTGTTAAAATGAATCATTAATGTCTTCTTCAGATAATAATATAACATTTAAAAAAACCTCTTTTTTATCAGGTATAAACTCAGAATTCATAAATCAATTTTATTCTGATTTTTTAACTGATCCAAAATCTCTTCCGGAAGGCTGGAAAAAATTTTTCGAGGGTTTAAGTGAAGATGAAAAATTAGTGTTAAATGATCTAAATGGTCCAAGTTGGTCTCCAGAGAAAAAAATTAAAAATTTAAATTTTTTAAAAACTGATAAAACTGATCAAGACGAAGAAAATAAAGAAGTTAATTTAGACTCTGTTAAAGAGGCATCAAAAGACTCTGTCAGAGCTATAATGTTAATAAGAGCTTATAGAATTAGAGGCCATTTAATTGCCAACTTAGATCCTTTATCTATTCAAAAAAAAGAAGAACATCCTGAACTTAAACCCGAAACTTATGGTTTTACTAAAAAGGATTTTAACCGAAAGATATTTCTAGATGGTGTTCTAGGGCTTCAATATGCTGATTTAAATTTAATTCTCAAAATTTTGAAAAAAACTTACTGCTCTACCATCGGTTATGAATTTATGCATATGGGAGACCCAGATGAGAAAGCTTGGATTAGAAACAGAATTGAAGGTCCTGAAAAAGATATAACTTTTACAAAAAATGGTAAAAAAGCAATTTTAAATAAAATTATTCAAGCAGAGGGTTTTGAAAAATATTTGCATGTAAAATTCGTAGGAACAAAAAGATTTGGTTTGGACGGTGGAGAGTCATTAATACCCGCGTTAGAGCAAATAATTAAAAGGGGAGGAAATTTAGGTGCAAAAGAAATTAAAATTGGTATGCCCCATAGAGGAAGACTTAACGTTTTGGCAAATGTGATGGGAAAGCCTTTTAGAGCGATCTTTAGTGAATTTTTTGGAAAATCAGTAAGCGCAAGTAAAGACTTTGAGGGTGATGTTAAATATCATCTAGGTGCGTCTTCTAATAGAGAATTTGATGGAAATTCTGTTCACATTAGTTTGACTGACAATCCTTCTCATTTAGAAGCAGTTAATCCTGTAGTTTTAGGTCAAGTAAGAGCTAAACAGTTTTTCCATAAAGACAAAGAGAGAAAAAAAGTTATCCCAGTTTTGATGCATGGCGATGCAGCTTTTGCTGGCCAAGGTATTGTTGCAGAGTGTTTTGCGATGTCAGGTTTACCAGGTCACAATATTGGAGGAACGATTCATATAATTGTGAATAATCAAATAGGGTTCACAACAGCACCTAGATTTGCTAGATCATCACCTTACCCTTCAGATGTGGCAAAGATTGCCCAAGCACCTATATTTCATGTTAATGGTGATGACCCAGAAGCAGTAGTTCATTGCGCTAAAATTGCAACTGAATATAGGCAGAAATTTAATCGTGACGTTGTTATTGATATGGTTTGTTATCGTCGATTTGGACACAATGAAGGAGATGAACCTTCATTTACACAACCTATAATGTATAAAAAGATTAAATCTCATCCTACAACACTATCATTATATGGAAAAAGATTATCTAAAGAGGGACTTACATCAAATGAAAAAATTCAAAAAGAAAAAATTAACTTTAAAAATTTTTTAGAAAAAGAATTCGTTACTTCAAAAAATTACAAATCAGAGCTTAAATGGTTTGATGGCGCCTGGTCAAGATTTAAACCAGGACTAGGAAAAGATAAAAGAGGTGTTAGTGGTGTAGACGTAGAGAAATTAAATAAAGTTGGAAAAAAAATTTTTAATATTCCATCTAATTTTAAAGCTCATAAAACACTTGAAAGAATATTTGAAATGAGAAATCAAATGCTTTTATCTGGTAAAATTGATTGGTCTTCTGCAGAAAGCTTAGCTATTGGCACGTTATTAACAGAGGGATTTTCAGTAAGGTTATCAGGTCAGGATTCTGGTAGAGGAACATTTAGTCAAAGACATGCAATTTTGAGGAATCAAGAAAATCATGACAGATATATTCCTGTAAATAATATCAAAAAAGACCAAATGAAATTTGAGGTGATTGATAGCTTACTTTCAGAGCTAGCAGTATTAGGATTTGAATTTGGATACTCTTTATCAGAGCCAGAAACACTAGTGCTATGGGAAGCACAATTCGGTGATTTTGCTAATGGAGGTCAAGTGATAATTGATCAATTCATTACATCTTCGGAGTCTAAGTGGGGAAGAGCAAGTGGACTCGTGATGTTGTTACCTCATGGATACGAAGGTCAAGGCCCAGAGCACTCTTCAGCTAGATTAGAGAGATTTCTTCAACTCTGCGCAGGAGAAAATATTCAAGTAGTAAATTGCACAACCCCTTCAAACTATTTTCATGTTTTAAGAAGACAAATGCACAGAGAGTTTAGAAAGCCATTAGTGATTATGACTCCAAAATCTTTATTAAGACATAAACGATGTGTTTCAAAAATTTCTGAGTTTACATCTAAAAGTTCTTTTCATAGAGTTTTAGAAGATGACGCTTATCTTAAAGAAAATAAACTCATCCGAATAGAAAAAGATAGAAATATTAAAAAGGTAGTTATTTGCTCTGGAAAAATTTATTATGATCTAATAGAAGCTAGAGAGAAGATTAATAATAATAAAGTAGTAATTATTAGACTCGAACAACTATACCCTTTCCCAGCAAAAACATTAGCAAATGTATTAAAAAGATATAAAAATTCTGAATTTGTATGGTGTCAAGAAGAACCAAAAAATATGGGAGCATGGAATACTGTTAGAAATTACATTGATCGAACGCTTGAAATAATAAATTTTAAAGATATCAACGTAAAATATGTAGGTAGAAAGGCTTCTTCTTCTACTGCGACTGGAAATGCCAATAAACATCTTGCACAACAAAAAGAAATATTAGAAAAGATACTTAAAGATTAAATGTCAGAAAAAATTACAGTTCCTACATT
>MDTA01135425.1_pt1 | contig 13845 bp, 12 predicted proteins | sample 811151 | NCBI WGS metagenome assembly MDTA01 (sample SAMN05326648, study PRJNA326480) | marine metagenome | isolation source: seawater | place: Indian Ocean: South | collected 2010 | reverse complement strand
TCACTATTTCCTTCCACCTCTCAAGGTTAAGTACAGTCAATCCCTCCTGCTTCTTAAACTCTCCCATTAGTTTAGATATTTCCATCCTACCACTAAGTAGTTCCATTAATTGCTCGTCTATCGAATCCATCTTGATTCTAAGAGAGCTGAGATCTCTATCAGGTACTGAATCCTTATGATGGCTTGATCTGATCTCAAGAGCATTTATCAATGATGCCAAATCATCAGGAGTAATCTGCTGAGATGCATCGCTAAGAGCATTTGAAGGGTTAGAGTGGGTCTCAATCATAAGGCCGTCCATACCGAGGTCCATTGCCTTTTGGGATACTGATTGCAGAAGATCGGTGTTGCCGCAAATGTGGCTGGGGTCGCAGAACAGGATGGTATCTGGCAGCTCTGCCTTCAAGCCTATTGGAAGCTCCCACATGGGGGCATTTCTGTATTTTTGCTGTGTGTAGTTAGAAAATCCACGGTGCAGAGCAGCCACTTCTCCCTTAGTTGAAGCTGAGAAACGCTCGATGGCGCCTAACCATAAGCCAAGGTCAGCGTGCATGGGGTTCTTTACCATTACTGGGACTGAGGTTCCCTTGAGTGCATCTGCTATGTTTTGGACTGAGAAGGGACTCACTGTCGTTCTTGCGCCTATCCACACAGCGTCTATGCCCGCTTTAAGTGCTAATTCTGCGTGTTCCGCATTTGCCACTTCTGTCATGACAGGAAGCCCTACTTCTGAGGCCACTTCTTTAAGCCAAATCATTCCGTTTTCCCCCACGCCCTCAAAGCTATTAGGCCTTGTTCTAGGCTTCCATAATCCGGCCCTAAAGTACTTAACATTAGGATTCTTCTTCAATTCTCGAGCGGTCTCAAGCACTTGATCCCTATTCTCAGCAGAACACGGTCCAGCAATCACAGTAGGCCTTTTATTTTCTAGATTAAAAGACATCCCCTACCCAAACGATTGTAGTTCAACAAGCTTCGAATACGCCCCTCCTTTAGCCATAAGCTCATCATGGCTTCCACTCTCAACAACTTTCCCCGCGTCAAGAAGCACGATTTTATCAGCCTTCCTTACAGTTGAAAGTCTATGAGCAATAACAAGAACTGTTCTTCCTTTCATTGCTGCATCAAGCGCTTCCTGAACTGCGTGTTCAGAAGCTGCGTCTAATGCTGAAGTTGCTTCATCTAAAATGAGAAGTGATGGGTCTCTGTAAAGAGCACGGGCTAGCGCGACTCTTTGTCTTTGGCCTCCGCTAAGTTTACCTCCACCATCTCCAACCATTGTATCCAAACCATCAGGCATTTCTTCTGCAAACTCCAAAACATGCGCCGCTTTAGATGATTCGAGAAGGCGAGTCATATCTGGATTAGGGTCTGAGAGAGCTATGTTAGATGCTATGCTATCATTAAATAGGATCGCGTCCTGAGTAACAACACCCAGAATAGACCTCCACTCATCAACCTTAATCGAGGCAAGGTCCACGCCATCAATTTCAATAACACCAGATGTAGGGTCGTCAAAACGAACTAGTAGGTTACTCAATGTTGTCTTACCAGAACCAGACGCACCCACCAAAGCAACTACTTCTCCTTTATTTATCTCTAGATCAACAACGTCTAGGACTAGAGAATCTGAGTAAGAATAACTCACCTGCTTCAAGATGATGTATTTTTCAATTCCAGTTATCCCTTCGACACCATCCTTCAAGATTTTAGAGCCCTTATCATCCTCAAACATCTCCTCAATTCTATCGAGTGACGCAACTCCTTTGCTCACTTTAAACCACCCATCGCTTAGAGCTCTTGCTGGGGGGATAATCTGAGAAAACACAACTAGATAACCTATAAACCAATCGCCCGTAAGACCTGTATCACCTGCAAGAACTATCTGTCCACCGTACCCCAGAAGAAGGGCCATCACAGCAAGAGAAATCACTTCACTCAATGGAGAACTCATGAACTGTCTTTGGAACATTTTGCGCATTGCTTTGAAATGCTCCTGGTTCCTCACTCTATACCTTTTTTCGAATTCTTTTCTAGATCCAAAGGCCTTGATGATCTTCATCCCAGAGAGAGTTTCCTCAAGTATGTTGCTCAAAGACCCCAGCTCCTCTTTACCTCTAAGAGCGGATTTCTTAAGTTTTTTAGCAACCCTACTTATAACAAGGCCGCTAACAGGAAGGAAAAGCATAGCAAACAAAGTCAGCTCCCAGCTCAATGCCAGTAATACGCCAAATGAAATGAAAATCATTAGTGGCGATTTGAACATCACCTCTATTGAACCAACTACACTGACCTCTACTTCGTGAAGATCAACAGTAAGTCTGCTCATCAAATCACCCTTCCTAGAATCAGTAAACCAGTTCATCTGCTTTCCGAGGATCTTCTTATAGGTGTTATTTCTCAAATCCCTACTTACTCCTGTTCTGATTGTAGCCAGGCTATACATAGCTAGGTAGGTAGTGAGGTTTTTAAGAATGGCCAGGACAACTACTGAACAGCAGATAACTGTTAATGCATTGAATTCTCCTACATCCTTTACAAAAAGATCAAACATCTCTCCTATCATCCCGGGCAAATCGTTAACTACAGAAGATTCGTTTGAAGCTCCGCCAAAAAGAATTCGCAAAAAGGGAACAACACTAAGGAAAGTAAAAAGCGAAAGCACTGCACCCAATGCATTTAAAAGCGCATTAGCCAGAAGATTCCAGCGATACGATATAAGCAGTGGTAATAATACTTTGAGTCTTTTCAATTTTTACTAGAATTAAACTAGTGATGAAGAGTAACCAGTGTAAGATGAAGGGGTAATAGCCCTTAGCTCTTCTTTCACTGAGTCGCTAACGTCAAGATTGCCAATGAAATTACTCATTGTCTCAGCTGTAATTGCTTCTCCTGTTCGAGTAAGAGTCTTTAATGCTTCGTAAGGCTTAGGGTAGCCCTCGCGGCGGAGTATAGTTTGGACTCCTTCACTAACAATCGCCCAATTTACTTCAAGCGCATCTTCGAAAGCAGCTTCATTTAAAAGGAGTTTACCCAGCCCCTTCTGCAGAGACTTAAGAGCAATAATTCCATGCCCTAGAGGCACTCCTACATTTCTTAAAACTGTCGAATCTGTCAGATCTCTCTGCATTCTAGAAATAGGTAGTTTTTCAGCAAAATGACTAAGAACGGCGTTAGCCATACCCAAGTTTCCCTCCGAATTTTCAAAGTCAATAGGATTCACCTTGTGAGGCATAGCAGAAGAACCAACTTCACCTTTAACGATTTTCTGTTTGAAATAATTGAGGCTTATGTAAGTCCAAATATCTCTGTCCAAATCAATCATTACAGTATGCGCTCTTCTAAGAGCATCACACCAAGCTGCTAGGTGGTCGTAGTGTTCGATTTGGGTTGTAACCTTCGAGCGGTGAAGCCCCAAATTTCCTTCTACAAATGAATTACTAAAGCTTACCCAATCAACTTCAGGGTAAGCAACCTTGTGTGCATTGAATCCTCCTGTCGCACCGCCAAACTTAGCAGCATAAACAGAAGAGGCAATTGCATCTCTTTGGATTTGAAGCCTATCAACAAAAACCTTAAATTCCTTTCCTAAAGTAACTGGAGAAGCAGCCTGACCATGAGTTCTAGCTAGCATAGGCACAGACTTCCACTCTGTAGCAAGCTCCTGCAACTTTGCAAGAACCTGGTCTAAAAGCGGCAAATAAACATCATGAGTAGCCCTCTTCAACGAAAGAGGAATAGCGGTGTTATTCACATCTTGAGACGTTAGGCCAAAATGAACAAACTCACTCCACTTACCCAGACCCATCTTTTCCATCTCTTCTTTAATCCAGTACTCGACTGCCTTTACGTCGTGATTAGTAGTAGACTCCATCTCCTTGATTCTTGAAGCGTCTGCTTCAGAGAAATTGATAAACAGCCCTTTTAGATCAGAAATCTTATCCTGTGGGAAATCTGCCAACTGAGGAAGTGGAATACCAGCTAAATCTATAAAGTATCTAATCTCAACCTCTACTCTATGGCGAATAAGCCCTAACTCAGATAGTAGTGGGGCAAGAGGTTCAGTGTGTCTGCGGTAACGGCCATCAACTGGCGAAATAGCATTCAATGTAGAAAGAGGCATTAGTAAAATATTTCAAAACACAAAGGTACAAAGAGAGGCGCGGCCCACTACCTTCGTAACATGGAGCTTTACACTATTCACAACGGAAATTTTAAGTTAGACGGCGGTGCGATGTTTGGGGTAGTTCCTAAGAAGCTTTGGGAACGAACAAACCCTGCCGATTCTAACAATTTGTGTCCATGGGCAATGCGCTCGCTTTTAATAGAAAACGGCGACAAACTTATTCTCATCGATTGTGGCTTAGGCGACAAGCAAAACGAGAAATTTTTCAGTCACTACCACCCTCACGGTGATGATGCGCTTGAAAAAAGTTTGAAAACTGCCGGGTTTTCTAAGAACGATATTACTGATGTATTTCTGACTCACCTGCACTTTGATCATGTGGGAGGCGCCGTGGAGTGGAACGAAAATAGGGATGGGTACAGACCGGCGTTTAAGAATGCTACATTTTGGAGTAATAGACGCCATTGGAATTGGGCAACTAATCCCAATGCTAGGGAACGCGCTAGTTTTCTTTCCGAAAACATAATACCACTTGAGGAGAGCGGACAGTTGAAGTTTATTGATGCTGCTGAGGATGCAAAGAGAATTGAAACTGGTCTGGGATTTGATGCATTCGTTGTTAATGGACATACCGACGCTCAGATGTGCCCCATAATTGAGTACAAGGACGAGACTTTAGTTTTCATGGCTGACCTACTACCTTCTATAGGCCACATTCCTATTCCTTATGTGATGGGTTACGACACTAGGCCCATTCTAACTTTAGACGAAAGAAAGCGCATTTTTACTGAGGCTGCTGATAAGGGATATCACCTGTTTTTGGAACACGATGCTGCTAATGAGGTTTGCACTTTACAGCACACTGAAAAAGGACCTAGGCTCGACAAAGTCATTTTATTGAAGGATATGTAAATGAAGGCTCTTCTGATTATAGCAAAGATTTTCCGTTAAGACCCTTAATAATCTTGCTAGCAAGAGCTGGTCCTTTGTAAACCATACAGCTATAGACTTGTACAAGACTTGCTCCAGCTTCTAGCTTTTCACGAGCAGCCTCTGTACCATCTATTCCTCCAACACCTATAATAGGGAAAGCTCCACCTGACTGTTCACTTAAGTAACGTACAACTTCAGTTGAACGTTTTCTTACAGGAGATCCACTCAAGCCTCCTGCTCCCATATCGTCAACAACTAAAGATTGAGTTGATAAGCCATCTCTACTGATTGTAGTGTTTGTTGCAATAACTCCGTCAACACCTACCGACTTAACTATGTCTACTATATCGTCTAGTTGATCGTTTTCCATATCGGGTGCAATCTTCAGAAAAATAGGTCTCTGAACTTTTTTAGTTTTATTCGCCTCAACGACTGATGAAAGAAGCGAAGTTAATGGTTCCTTATCCTGTAACTCCCTGAGTCCAGGAGTATTAGGAGAACTTACGTTAACTGTGAAATAATCTACATATGGATGCAAGGCCTCAAAACAAATAAGGTAATCGTCTACAGCTTTAGCATTAGGGGTTACTTTATTCTTTCCAATATTACCGCCTACAATTAGACCCTCAGGTTTGTTTTTTAATCTCTCAACTGCATCGTGAACTCCACCGTTATTAAAGCCCATCCTATTTATAAGCCCATTATCCGATGGAAGGCGAAATAATCTTGGCTGAGGATTACCATCCTGAGGAAGAGGAGTAAGAGTTCCTATTTCAACGTGCCCAAATCCAAGAACGCTTAATTCTCGAAGCCATCGTGCGTCTTTATCAAATCCAGCTGCAAGTCCAACGCAATTAGGAAATTTCAATCCGCATACATCTATAGCTTCAGTTTCCGTGCTTGAGTTAAAGTAACGCTTTAAGAGAAAATGCATTCCAGGAATGCGGATAGCTATGCTCAATAACCCCATTGCAAAGTAGTGTGCTTTCTCCGGAGACATTAGAAAAAACAGGGGCTTCAGGACTTTCCTATACATTACTACAAAGATAAGTACGGAAAATCTAAAGCACGCAAATTGTGAATAACCCTGTTAATAGCGCATACAAATTGCACTTACATAACCCTAAAAATCTCGTTTAACTTTGATTTTCAAGTATGAAAAACCTGGGATTACTTAGCTGGCTTTCTAAACGAAAACTCACCGACGAACAGGTGGCAAACATTTTCGTGAACACATCTTTCGAGACTGTTGAGCTTGGTTGGCCAGAAGTATCATCACTCCTAAATGTGATGCCAGAGTTTGAAAAAGCCCCTGAATTAGATCCAGAAGATTACGGCAGATTCTTAATGATTTTGGTCGCAGCTAATCTTAGCCACGTACCTAAGCACTTTGCAAACGGCGTAGACAGATCCATCATCAAGCGTTGTGTTGCAAAATTTGCATTAGCTCTAGGTGTACCTAAGGACAAATTCGCAAAGAAGATAAAAGAGTTCAAAGCCTTTATGAAGGATGTGAATAAGCCTTCAAAAAACACAACAACGGCTATGACCAGAGCGGTGATCTACAAGTATGGTTTAATTGAATGTCAAGACGCATACTTTAGAGACATGAATGTCCCAAATCCAATAATTCAAAAAGCTTTACGCGACGTAATGGTAAACTTCATTTGGGATTGGGATGAAATCAGCGACAACTACAGAGTTGAAATCACGCCAGATGTAGTAGAAATCGCTAGCTAAGCAATCTATCTATATCCCTCTGCACGTCCATTTCCTTAATCGACGCTCTTTTGTCGTGCATCTTCTTACCCTTTGCAACTCTAAATTTAAGTTTGGCATATCCACTCTTAGAAATAAATAGCAGAGTTGGAACAAGAGTCACTCCCACATTCTTTAGCTTTTTATCAAGCTTTTTAATTTCTGTCTTAGTTAGTAGAAGTTTCCTCTGCCTGCGTGGCTTCTGCACGATATAGCCCGCGTTAGGATATTCAGCAATGTACATATTCATCACCCACATCTCCCCTTTCTCCATCTTGCAGTAAGCTTCAACTATACTTGCCTTACCGTTTCTAATGGATTTAATCTCACAACCATTTAATTGGATACCCGCAGTGTACTCATCTTCAAGAAAATAAGTAAACGAAGCCTTTTTATTCTTTATCTCCACGGACATATTGCGAAGGTAAGCTAACTTCGGATGATGATTTCAAGGGTAGAGGACAGACATTTATTCAAAATACCTAAAGTTGAATTACACTGCCATTTAGAGTTAGCGTATAGACCTAAGACATTAAAGTCTTGGGCTATTGAGGATGGAGATCTAAGCGCTGAAGCTACAGATGAGGATTTTAAGGCTCGATACATGGTCTTATCCCCCATGGCTGACCTTCCAACTTTACTTGCAAAGTTTCTAGTGACTAGGGATAGGCTTAAAACCCTTGAGAGAATAGAGCAATTAACCTTTGAGGCATGTGAGGACATGTATCTGATTTCAAATGTTAGAATCCTAGAACTTAGATATGCTCCCAGCTTCATCTTAGAAGTTTACCCAGAATTGGATGCAGACAAAATGCATGAGGCAATTATGATAGGATGCTCTAGAGCTGAAGCTAAATATCCCATGGCTGTAGGTTTAATATGCCTTTTGCAAAGAATCAAACCTGTCAAAGAAAATGAGTACTGGTGCGATTTTGCCATAGATAAAAAGGGAGAAATACTTGCTGTTGATTTGGCTGATGATGAAGTAAGCTATCCTCCTGATGTATTTAACGGGATTTTTATGAAGGCCAAATCCTCTGGGCTAGGCATCACTATTCACGCTGGAGAACCATCAGTACCAGAAGCCCTTAGAAACATTCTGGTATCAATAGAAAAGCTTGGAGCTGATAGAATTGGTCACGGAGTCCAAGCAATTAAAGACCCTAAGGTTATAGAGCTACTTAAAACAACAGGTATCCCGCTAGAGCTATGCCCTACATCAAATGTGCTAACTCAAGCAGTTCCAACAATAGAAGACCACCCATTAAAGAAGTTGATGAATCTAGGAGTTAAAACGACTATCAACAGCGATGATCCAGGAGTAATGGGGATTACTCTTATGCATGAATACCACAAGGCTCACCACATTTTAGGAATGTCATTAAAAGAACTTAAAACATGCAACCATTGGGCAGCGGAAGCGTCGTTTATTTGCAATGAGAAAAAGGCAAATGTTTGGCCTAAATAACATGAAATATCTTCTTCTTTCTTTAGCATCTTTTGCTCTTGTGTCTTTTGCTGTAGCCCAAACCCAAACCGTGGGCGTTTTCACCAACTCTGAAAATTCATTCGACGGATACACACTCTACGCGCCCATTCCAGGATTTGATTCATTCCTAATCAACAACTGTGGTGAGGTCGTAAATCAGTGGACAAGCGAGTACAGGATAGGCCTATCAGCATACTTACTTGAGGACGGTTCCCTTTTAAGAACAGGCCAGCTATCATCAGGCGCTATCCCAGCATTTTCAGGTGGAGGCACTGGAGGAAGAGTGGAGAGATTTAATTGGGAGGGAGAACTGGTTTGGCACATAGACTGGGCTGACGACACCAAGCACCATCACCACGATATTGAGATGATGCCTAATGGGAACATTCTACTTATCTCTTGGGAAAGTCATAGTTATGAGGAGGCAGTTTCTCTAGGCAAAAACACTAACAACACACAGAACCCAGTTTGGTGTTGCACAATTGTAGAGATTGAGCCAACGGGATCAGAGGGAGGAAATGTGGTTTGGTTTTGGAGCGCATGGGATCACATGGCTCAGGACACTGACCCTAACAAGCCTAACTACGGCGTTATCTCTGAGAACCCACGCAAATTCAACATCAATTACACGAGCGGACAAGGACCTAACAACGGCGCAGGAAACTCGGATTGGATGCACTGTAATGCTGTTGACTACAACGCTGAACTAGACCAAATCGTTATCAGCTCTGCTAAATTCTGCGAGTTCTGGATAATAGACCACAGCCTTACTACTGAGGAAGCTGCAACTGAAGCTGGCGACCTGCTTTACCGATGGGGAAATCCTAGAACTTATAACAGAGGCACAGCAGCAGACCAAATGCTTTACCACCAACACGACTCATACTGGACAGAGGGTGGAGATATTATGGTCTACAACAATGGAAAGAACAGACCTGAGGGCGAGTACAGTACAGTGGAGATAATAACGACTCCTCTTTCAGAAGATCTCACCTACCCTATATCAGAAACTGAATCTTTCGCTCCGTCATCATACAGCTGGCGCTACCCAGAGGATTTTGACGCGAACTTTTACAGCCAAAACATAAGCGGAGCTCAAAGACTTTCTAATGGCAACACTCTTATTTGCGAAGGAGCAAAGGGACACATCTTTGAAGTGACTCCTGAGGAAGAAATGGTTTGGTCTTACATAAGTCCTATCACAGCGTTTGGCCCAACAGTTCAAGGCGAAGAACTTGGAAACACCTCAGTATTCAGAGCCTACAGATACGGCCCAGACTACCAAGCTTTCGCGGGAAGAGATATGACTCCAGGAGATATTATAGAATTAGATTCTTGGGACACAGGGTGTTCAACTGTAGAAGTTATAGCTCCATCCAACTTTACATACCCAAGCGTATATCCAAACCCTTCAAACTCTAGCTTCACAGTTTATACTGATCATGCAGGACTCGCAAGCATATACAACATTCAAGGTCAACTTGTTGAATGTATCAAGATTAATTCAGAACAGCAGGTTCAAGTGGGCGAAAAACTTCAAGCAGGGTATTACCTAGTTATATTCAAAGATTCAAACTCTGGACTTTCAACAGAATCTAGAATTGTAAAAATCTAACCTCTTCAATTTTTAGAAATGGCTGATTCAATCATTATCGAAAACACTGGTGCCGTAAGAATTATCACTCTAAACAGGCCTAAAGCATTTAATAGTTTTGACAGAGATATGGGTTCTGCATTCCAAACTGCTTTAGACGAAGCTGGAAGAGACGACAGCGTTAGATGCATAGTGATTAAAGGAGAAGGAAGGGCATTTTGCGCAGGCCAAGACTTAAAAGAGGCAACTGCTCCTGACGCTCCCAATTTCAAAATCATTGTAGAAGAGACATACAATCAAAGTATTAGAAGAATTTGCTCAATCAAAAAGCCCATCATTGCTGCTGTAAATGGTGTAGCCGCTGGAGCTGGAGCAAACATCGCTCTTTCTTGCGACTTAACAATCGCAGCTGAAAGCGCTTCATTTATTCAAGCTTTTTCTAAAATTGGACTTATTCCAGATAGTGGAGGCACTTACTGGCTTCCTCGTCTAATTGGAATGCAGAGGGCAAAAGCTATGGCTTTCTTTGGAAACAAAGTAAGCTCGGCAGAAGCTGAAGAAATGGGACTAATCTATAAGTCAGTAGCAGATGAGGATTTTGCTTCAGTAGTTGAAAAAACAGCAACTAAGCTATCTGGAATGCCTACTTTAGCCTTGGGCCTAACTAAGGCGGCCTTCCACGAAGGCTTGAACTCTGATCTTAATGAGCAACTAGCACGTGAATTAGATTACCAATTCATTGCTGCTGAGTCTGTCGATTACGCTGAAGGTGTTGCTTCGTTTTTAGAAAAGAGAGCACCAGAATTCAAGGGCAAATAATCAAGTACTAAGCCTGTAGAGACCTAAAATAGGTAACCGCGACTATTCCCGCGGTTTCTGTCCTCAACCTACTATCTCCAAGGCTGATTTCACGAGCGCCTTTTTCTAAAGCAAGCTCAACTTCCTTCTTGGTAAAATCACCTTCAGGGCCAATAGCGATAACCGCATCCTGCCCTTTTTCAAGACTACTCAACAGATGCTTCTTATCGCCAGCAATTGCTAGCATACAGTGAGCAATGTTTAGTCCTGAAGAGAATTCTGAGATGGCTTCAGCAAATGGTTTGGCACTAGAAAGCTCGGGTAAATAAGACCTACCACTTTGCTTCATAGCAGAGACTAGAATCTTTTTCCATCTCTCATACTTTTCCACCTTTCTCTCAGACCGACTAGTCCAAACCGGAACTATCCTATCCACCCCTACCTCAACCGCCTTCTCTAAAAACCATTCAAACCTATCTGTCTGCTTTGTAGGGCTAACTATCATTGTGAGCTTAGGAGAAGCCTCAGCCTCTTGAGTGATAGACTCAACTTCAACAGTGCAATTACGCTTGCCTACCTCAACAATTTTTGCATCAGCAGAACCGCCCACACCATCGATTAAATGGAATGAATCCCCTACCCTTGCTCTAACAACTTTGACAGCATGAAGCGCCTCGTCTTCAGGAAGCTCAAAGCGTCCCTTTTGAAGGCCTGGAACGTATAGAAGTCTCACTTAGCTTGCACTTACCGCAACACGAGGGCCTCCTGAACGCATAGCGTCTGTAGCAGTTTCGTTAAATTGTGAGAAGTTGGTCACGAATCTCTGCGCAAGATCCATTGCAGCAGCATCGTAAGCACTCTTATCAGCCCAAGTTTCACGTGGGTTTAACACATCAGATGGTACATCTTGACAAGAGTTAGGAACCTTTAGGCCAAACACCTCATCAATCCTCATATCATCTTCACTCAACTTACCCTCAAGGGCAGCAGTAATCATAGCACGAGTGTATCGCAGCTTCATTCTAGAACCTACACAGTAACCACCACCAGTCCAACCTGTATTCACAAGCCAAATCCTAGCACCATGCTTTTCAATTCGTTCACCAAGCATTTCCGCGTACTCCGTTGGAGCAAGTGGAAGGAAAGGTGCGCCAAAGCATGCAGAGAACGCCGTTTGTGGTTCAACTACTCCTACCTCTGTACCAGCAACCTTTGCAGTATATCCGCTAATAAAGTGAAACATCGCTTGGTTTGCGTCAAGTCTACTGATCGGAGGCAGTACACCAAATGCATCACAAGTCAGGAAGAAAACATCAGTTGGGTGACCACCCATTCCGTTTTCTACAGCTCCAGGGATGTGGTTAATAGGGTATGAAACACGAGTGTTAGGCGTAATGCTATCGTCCTCGTAGTTAGGCGTAACTCCGTCTTCCAGAAAGCCAATATTTTCTAGAAGAGCGCCATACTTAATTGCGTTAAAAATCTGAGGCTCGCTTTCAGGGCTAAGATCAATAGTCTTAGCGTAACATCCACCCTCCATATTAAACACACCATTATCTGACCATCCGTGCTCATCGTCACCAATTAGGTGACGAAGTGGATCGCTACTAAGAGTAGTTTTTCCTGTTCCGCTTAGCCCAAAGAATACAGCAACGTTTCCTTCCTTGCCCACATTTGATGAGCAGTGCATTGGAAGAACAGCGTGCACCTCAGGAAGCTCAAAGTTCATAACAGAGAACATTCCCTTCTTAATCTCACCAGTGTAGCCTGATCCAGCAACAATAATAACCTTACGAGTAAAGTCAATTGCGCTGACGTTAGCTTGTCTACAGCCGTGACGCTCAGGGTTTGCCTTAAAATCCGGCACACAGATAACTTGCCATGCGGGGTCAGAATTTTCAATCTGCTTAGCGCCAAAACGAAGGAACATATTATGTACGAAAAGGCAAGAGTAAGCCTTCTCAGAAATCACTCTTGTGTTAATGCGAGTTCCTGGATCAGCACCTACCGCACCGTCTCTAACATATACATTCTTACCTGCTAGATAGTTTTGAGCGTCTTTTAAAAGACGGCCAAAGTCTTCGCTGGTAATGCTTTGGTTTATATCACCCCAATCTACTCTAGCAGTAGTCTTATCATCTCCAACGATAAATCTATCTTTAGGAGAACGACCTGTAAACTCACCTGTATTAATAGCTAAGGCACCAGTATCAGCTAGTTTGCCTTCTCCATTCAGGATGCATTCAGTGATTATAGTTGAGGGAGGAAGATTCCATTGCGCACTAGCTACTCCTTCAAGGCCAATCGCTTCAAGTGACGCGTTCTTAGGAGTAATACCTGTATGCTTCATGTGTTAGAGGAAATATGTTAAAAATTCCTGATGTAAAGATACACTTTACCCCCTAGCAACCACGTAAAATTGTTCACAACCTACTAACTTATGTTTTTATCTTTACTGCATGAGAAAATTTGAGACTCTATTAATGTGTATTGCTTTAATTGCAATTACTTCATGTTCAAACAAAAACGCTCCATCAGATGATGATGCTAGTAAAAATCCACTAGGAAGAGAAGTTACTGATGCAGAAAAGAGAGGAATGAGGCTGTTAAAAAGTCGTCAGGAATCTAAGAAAAACATGACGACAGACAAATCACAAAATAAAACCTCTGCTTATAGATATTTAATCTCATCTGATGAATATCCAATTTTTACTAACCTAGTAAAGAAATCTAGAATGAATAAGCATATTCATTCTGGAGATGTTACAGTACTTGCACCAGTAGATAGCGCATTCAACGACTATCCTAATTACAAGGACTTAATGCTACCTGGTAATGAAGAATTACTAGACGAATTTATCTCATACCATATTGTAGATGAATCTATGGAGTACAAGCAATTTTCTGATGGGGTTAATTGGACTGTTCACGCTGGCCCCACCCTCTCATTAACAAAAAAAGGAGGAATTCACTTTGGTAGCGCTCACGTTAGATCAGGTTCAATTGAAACTGACTTAGGGACAATTATTGGAATGGATGATTTGATCTACTTCCCAGAATTCGAGAAATAATGCGCAAGGGGTTAGTTACACTTTGCATTTTATTTATTCAATTATCTGTTTTTTACGGACAATGGGATTATGGCTT
>MDTA01035063.1_pt1 | contig 13851 bp, 13 predicted proteins | sample 811151 | NCBI WGS metagenome assembly MDTA01 (sample SAMN05326648, study PRJNA326480) | marine metagenome | isolation source: seawater | place: Indian Ocean: South | collected 2010 | reverse complement strand
GCCCCCATCCCCGGCTTCGCCGGTACTTCCCCCGTAAACGGGGGAAGAGGATCTGAGCAATGTTGATTCAAAACACGTTCATAAAAAACGCCCGGCGATAAGGCCGGGCGTTTCCGTCTTTTCGTTTTCAAGCCGCTTTATGCGTCGAAACGGTCGGCGTTCATCACCTTGGTCCAGGCGGCGACGAAGTCATCGACGAACTTCTTCTCAGCGCCGTCATAGGCGTAGGCCTCGACAACAGCGCGAAGTTCCGCATTGGAGCCGAAGACGAGGTCGACTTGGGTCGCGGTCCATTTCGGATCGCCGGTCATGCGGTTGACGCCCTCAAAGACATATTCCTCGCCGGATTTCGGCGCCCACAGCGTCGACATATCCAGAAGATTGACGAAGAAATCGTTCGTCAGCGTGCCCGGTTCGTCAGTGAAGACGCCGTGATCGGCGCCGCCGACATTGGCGTCGAGGGCGCGAAGACCGCCCACCAGCACCGTCATTTCCGGAACCGTCAGACCGAGCGTGTCGGCCTTGTCGACGAGCATGTCCGCGGGTGATCTAAGGGCCGCGCTCGAATAGTAGTTGCGGAAGCCGTCCGCCGCGGGTTCTAGCACCGCGAATGATTCCACATCCGTCTGTTCCTGAGAGGCGTCAGCGCGGCCGGGCGTGAAGGGCACGCTGACCGAATGGCCGGCATCCGCTGCGGCTTTCTCGATGGCCGCCGCGCCGCCAAGCACGATCAGGTCGGCGAGGGAGACTTTTTTGCCGCCCGACTGGGCGCTGTTGAAGTCTTCCTGAACGCCTTCCAGCGTTTCAAGGACATTGGCGAGTTCGGCCGGATTGTTGGCGGCCCAGTCCTTTTGCGGGGCAAGGCGGATGCGCGCGCCATTGGCGCCGCCGCGCATGTCCGTGTCGCGATAGGACGACGCCGCCGCCCAGGCCGTGCGGACGAGTTGCGGCACGGTGAGATCCGTCGCGAGGATTTGCGACTTCAGGCTCGCAATATCGCTCGCATTGATGAGCGGGTGATCCACGGCGGGAACCGGGTCCTGCCAGATCAGCTCTTCGGATGGCGCCGCATCGCCAAGATAGCGCGCGCGGGGGCCCATGTCGCGGTGGGTCAGCTTGAACCAGGCGCGGGCGAAGGCGTCCTCGAACTCTTCCGGATTGTCGCGGAAGCGCATGGAGATTTCGCGATAGGCCGGGTCCTCTTTCAGCGCGAGGTCCGTGGTGAACATGATCGGCGCATGACGTTTGTCCGGATCATGGGCGTCGGGCACGAGATTAGCGGCGGCTTCATCGGTCGGAATCCACTGCGTCGCGCCGGCAGGGCTCTTGGTCTGTTTCCACTCAAAGGCGAACAGGTTCGACAGATATTGATGCGTCCATTGCGCCGGGCTTGAGGTCCATGCGCCTTCAAGGCCTGAGGTGATGGTGTCCTCCGCATTGCCTTTGCCGCAATTGTTGACCCAGCCGATGCCCTGGTTCTCGACATCGGTCGCGGCGGGCTCGCGTTCAAGACATTCATCCGGCTTGTGCGCGCCGTGGGCCTTGCCGAAAGTGTGCCCGCCGGCGATCAGCGCAACGGTTTCTTCGTCATTCATCGCCATGCGGCCGAAGGTTTCGCGAATGTCTTTCGCGGCGGCGAGGGGATCGGGATTGCCGTTCGGGCCTTCCGGGTTGACATAGATGAGCCCCATCTGCACCGCGGCGAGGGGGCGTTGCAGATCGCGGTCGCCGGTATAGCGCTTGTCGCCAAGCATTTCCGCTTCCGGACCCCAATAGACAAGCTCCGCCTGCCAATCGTCTTCGCGGCCGCCGGCGAAGCCATAGGTTTCAAAGCCCATGGATTCGAGCGCCACATTGCCGGTGAGGACCATCAGGTCCGCCCAGGAAATGGCGTTGCCGTATTTCTGCTTCACCGGCCAGAGGAGGCGCCGCGCCTTGTCGAGATTGGCGTTGTCCGGCCAGCTATTGAGCGGTTCGAAACGCTGCTGTCCGCCGCCGGCGCCGCCGCGCCCGTCGATGGTGCGATAGGTGCCGGCGCTGTGCCAGGCCATGCGGATGAAGAACGGACCGTAATGACCGTAATCGGCGGGCCACCAGTCCTGCGAGGTCGTCATAACCTCTTCGATGTCCTGCTTGACCGCGTCGAGGTCGAGCTTGGCGAACTCCGCCGCATAGTTGAAATCTTCGCCATAAGGATTGGAGAGATTGGTTTCATTCTGGCGGAGTTGCGTAAGGTTGAGAGTCTCGGGCCACCAGAACTGGTTCGATTTCGGCTTGCCGGGAACCGTTGTCTCAGGCTCGTTCATGGCTTCGGCCCTGCTGTCGGGCGCATCGCCGCGCGCATCCTCTGCAATCTCCGGCGTCGGCGTGTCGACAGTTTGCGACTCATTTTGCGGGGCGGCTTGCGAGTCGCTTTGCTGATTGCCGCATCCCGCGACAAAGGCGAGCGTCAGCGCCGCCGTGGTCGCGAGCAAAACTGATTTGGTGGATCGCGTCATGGTTTTCCTCTCCGGTGCAATGTTGAATAGGTCTTGTGGAAGCGTGGGCGCGCCCTCTGCGCCGTGGTCGCCACATGAAACACGTTTTACGTGTGTCCTTATTATATGTAAAAGTGATAATCTTTATTATTATGATTGAAAAAATCGATCACCTTCGCCATCGCGAAAGGCGTTTCGGCATGTGCAAAAAGCGCGGGCTTGGCCGCGAAAAGCCCTAATAGCCGCCGCCGAAACGGTCATCGGCGAGATTCGAGAATTTCGTGAACTTCTCTTCGAAATGGAGATCGACTTTGCCGATGGGGCCGTGGCGCTGCTTGCCGATGATCACTTCGGCCGTGTCGCCCACCTGATCCATTTTCGCCTGCCAGGCGATATGCTCTTCCGTGCCTTCGCGCGGTTCGGACCGGCCGAGATAGTATTTTTCCCGGAAAACGAAGAGCACGACGTCGGCGTCCTGCTCGATGGAGCCGGATTCCCTGAGGTCGGCGAGCTGCGGGCGTTTGTCCTCGCGCTGCTCCACCTGACGCGAGAGCTGGGCAAGGCCGATGATCGGAACGTTCAGTTCCTTGGCGAGCGCTTTCAGCCCTTGTGAGATTTCTGTCATCTCCTGCACCCGGTTGTCGCTGCGTTTGCCCGACCCAGTGAGGAGCTGGATATAGTCGATGATCAGAAGATCGAGGCCGTGCTGGCGTTTCAGGCGCCGGGCGCGCGCCGCGACCTGCGCAATGGAAAGCCCCCCCGTGTCGTCGATATAAAGGGGCAGCGTCTCAAGCTCGCGCGTTGCGTGATAGATCTTGTCGAACTCTTCCTGTTCGATTTCGCCGCGGCGGATTTTCTCCGACGGCACGCGCGCAAATTCCGAAATGATCCTTGTGGCGATCTGTTCGGCGGACATCTCCAGCGTGAAAAGGCCCACCTTGCCGCCTTCGACGGTTTTCATGGAGCCGTCCGGCTGCTTTTCCGCGCGCCAGGCTTTCGCCGCGTTGACGCCGATATTCACGCCCAGCGACGATTTCCCCATGGAGGGGCGCCCGGCGAGGATGATGAGGTCGGAGGGATGCAGCCCGCCAAGCTGGCGGTCGAGGTCGCGCAATCCGGTGGAGATGCCTGCAAGCCCGCCGCCGCGTTTGATGGCGGCGTTGGCGATTTCAATGGCTTCGGTGAGCGCCGAGCGGAGATTGACGAAGCCGCCGCCATATTTGCCGGTTTCGGCGAGCTTGTAGAGCGCCTGTTCCGCGTCCTGCAATTGCTGCGTCGGCGAATCGTCTAGGGTCGCGATTTTCGCGCGCTCGGTCATTTCCGAGCCGATGGACATGAGGCCGCGGCACACGGAAAGATCGAAAACGATTTTTGCGTAATCGGTCGCGCCCGCCGTCGAGGGCACGTTTGCAGCCAGGGTTTCGAGATAGCGTTTGCCGCCCGCGTCGAGATAGCCCTGTTTTGTTGCGAGATAGGTGTCGATGGTGACCGGCGAGCCGAGCCGGCCCGAATTGATAAGATCGCCCGCCGCCTCGAAGATCATCTGGTGGACAGGATCGAAAAAATGTTCGGCCTTCAAAAAGGTCGAAACGCGATAAAAGATTTCGTTATCGAAAAGGAGCGCGCCGAGGATCGCCTGTTCGGCGTCGAGGCTGACGGGGAGCTTATCCTCCGTACCCTGATTTTTGTTAGGTGCATTGGTTGCGCCGTCGGCCATCCCGCTCTTAGATCAAAAAAAACGCCGGCTGAGAAGTCAGCCGGCGCCTGAATTTTTCCACTGTCATGTGGATGGCTTTTCGCTTTCGCGAAAGCGTCTTATTATTGTTCAGTCTTTTCCTGTTCCTCGTCCGAAGACTCAACAGCGGCGCCGGCGCCTTCGTCGAAGAATTCAGGCGCGGCTTCCGCCGCTTCCGTTTCCTCTTCGGCGGCCTGATCTTCAGGACGCGCAAGCACGTTTTCGCCGCGCGCCTGACGTTCGGCTTCGTCTTCGGAACGGGCGATGTTGACGTTGATCTTCACATCGACTTCCGGGTGCAGCACAACGCGAACCGGGAAGACGCCAAGCGCTTTCAGCGGCTTGTCGAGACGCACCTGGGCGCGTTCGAGTTGCACGCCGCTTTCTGAAGCGGCTTCCGCGATGTCGCGCGTCGACACCGAGCCGTAAAGCACGCCGAGTTCCGACGACTGGCGGATGATGACGAAAGACGAACCGTCGATTTTCGAGGCGGCCTGTTCGGCTTCCTTTTTGCGTTCGAGATTGCGCGCTTCAAGCTCGGCGCGCTGGTTCTCAAACACTTTCTTGTTGTCGTCATTGGCGCGCAGCGCCTTTTTCTGCGGCAACAGGAAGTTGCGCGCATAGCCGGACTTCACTTTGACGACGTCGCCCATCTGGCCGAGATTTTCGACCCGTTCGAGGAGAATGACTTCCATCGTTCTTACTCCGATACATAGGGAAGAAGCGCAAGGAAACGGGCGCGCTTGATGGCGCGCGCGAGTTCGCGCTGCTTCTTGTGAGAGACGGCGGAAATCCGCGACGGAACGATCTTGCCGCGTTCGGAAACGAAACGCTGCAGGAGCTTGGGATCCTTGTAGTCGATCTTCGGCGCGTCATCGCCCGAGAACGGACAGGTTTTGCGGCGGCGGAAAAACGGTTTTGCCATGAGTTATGTCCTTTTCTCGTTAGCGGCGGTCGCCGCGGTCGCCACGGTCGCGGCGATCGCCCTTGTCGCGATCGCTTCTGTCGCGGCGCGACAGGACCGGCGAGGGCTCTTCATTGAGTTCGTCGACGCGCACGGTCAGCGCGCGCAGAACATCGTCATTGATCTTTTCCTGACGTTCGAGCTCATAGATGGCTTCGCCCGGCGCTTCGATATTGAAAAGGCTGTAATGGCCTTTGCGGTTTTTCTTGATTTTGTACTGGAGATTGCGGAGGCCCCAATATTCGGACTTCTCAATCTTCCCGCCATTGTCGGTGACGATTTTGGCGAGCGTTTCGGTAAGGCCCTCGACCTGCGCGGGCGAGATGTCCTGACGCGCAATAAAGATGTGTTCGTATAGCGGCATGAAGCCAGCTCCTTTTAGGGCGACGGAGACGCTTTTCTGTCTGCTGGCGACAGGAAAGGCCTTCGGCTCATGACGCTAAGGGACCATCCCTTGAACCAGCGGAACTGGCGCGCATGACCGTCGCTCGTGAAGGCGGCGGATGTAACTTAGGGGGCGCCCCTTTGCAAGGCCCAAAAAACCGTTATTTCGCGCCAAACCAGCGCTCTAGCAGCGCCTCGAAAAAGGCCACTGTCCGGGCCTCACTGCATTGCGCGGCCGCGAAGTCCTGAGCCGCCTCTCCGAGCCGGGCGGCGAGCGCCGGATCGGCCTCAAGGCGGCGGACCGCAGCGGCGAGGGCGGCGGCGTCTCCAGCGGGGACCAGAAGTCCGGTTTCACCGTCTTTAAGGTAATCGGCGGCCCCGGCGGCGTCGGTGACGATCTGGGCCTTGCCGAGATGCATGCCGCCCACAAGAGACACGAGCCCGCATGGGGTTTCGCGCGAGCGCAGGGGCACAATCGCCGCCCGCGCATGCTGAACGATCCCCCAGGCCTCTTCGAAGGGCAGGTTGAATCGGACCTCCAGGTTTTTGGGCGGGTTGAGGCTCTCGAAATTATGGGGCCGGGCGACGGCGACGAATCGGCTCTCAGGCAGGGCCCGGGCCGCTTCGCAAAGAACGGCGTAATCGCGCGCCTCGCCGCCGAGCGCGGCGAAATAGGCGCCGTCGATGGTTTTGGGTTGCGGCCCGTCGAGGGGCGGCGCCACACCCCAGGGCGCGCGCAGCAACCTGTCTCGCTCAATGCTGAAGTAATCTGCGTAAAGCCCTTGTTCGGCATCGGTAAAAACGGCCAGCCCGTCCGCCTGCCTGAAGGCCTTGCCCATGACCGCCTTGCGGGGATTTGCGGGCAGGTCGGTGAAATTGAAGGAAAAGCCCAGATGCTTCGCGCCGTTCTTTTGGGGGCCGGCGATCCATTCGGTCCAGGCGGTGATCCAGGGGCCGTGGCTGACAATCAGATCATAGGGCTTTTTGCTGGAATCGCTCGCCAGCCGCCGCGCGCCGCGCCAGCGGGCGCGCCAGCGCATATCGCCGTCTTCGGGGGCCATGGAATAGGCGGTCCATTCCAGCCGACGCCCGCCGACCTCGAAACCGGCGGGCATCAGATCGCGGATCCACCCCCAGTCCGGGTCGGGAATGTCGGAGATATTGGCGATGCGGATGGGCGGCGGGGTCATTTGAGGACTTTAGTCAGGGAATTGCGCCGGAAATCAAGCGCTGAGAGAAAGCCCCGCTCCACCTTTAAGGGGGTCTAAAGGGGCCCCAACCCCTTTAGACGGGTTGGGGTGAGGGGGACGAAAAGCAGCGGGATTTTTCCAATGGAGATTCCACCCTCACCCGGCAAGCACAGCTTTTCAGCTTTGCTTGCCACCCTCTCCCGCCAGCGGGAGAGGGTGAGTACGGCGCATCGCCGCCTTGCCCTTGCGGGCCAGCGTCGCTATGTCCGCGGGCCTGATTAACTTTATGGAGCGGCGGCGCGGCAATGACGCGAGCTTTTGTATTTCCCGGTCAAGGCAGCCAGGCGGTGGGCATGGGCGCGAGCCTCGCCGACGCATTTCCGGCGGCGCGTGAAGTCTTCGAGGAAGTGGACGACGCGCTCGGCCAGAAACTCTCAAAGCTGATGCGCGAAGGCCCCATGGAGGAGCTGACGCTGACAGCGAATGCGCAGCCGGCGCTGATGGCCCATTCCATCGCCGCAATGCGCGTGCTCGAAACAGAGGCTGGCGCCGACATCTCCAACGCTATGTTCGTCGCCGGGCATTCTCTCGGCGAATACTCAGCGCTCTGCGCGGCCCGCGCCATCAGCCTCGGCGATACTGCGCGGCTTCTGCGCATTCGCGGCGAGGCCATGCAGGCGGCTGTTCCCGTCGGCAAGGGCGCCATGGCGGCGCTGATCGGCGTTGACTTGAGCGCGGCGCAAAAGGCTATCGACGCCGCCAAAGGCGACGGCGTGTGCGAAATCGCTAATGACAATGCGCCGGGCCAGGTCGTTATTTCCGGCGATAAAGCCCGCGTCGAAGCTGTCTGCGCCGGGGCGAAAGAATTCGGCGCCAAGATCGCGAAATTGCTGCCGGTTTCGGCGCCGTTTCACTCGTCGCTGATGGCGCCGGCCGCGGAACGCATGAAGGAAGCGCTGGCCGATACGAAGATTGTCGCGCCGGCGACCACTCTTGTCGCGAATGTCACGGCGAAAGACGTGGCCAATCCGGCGTCGATCCGCGACCTGCTCGTGAAGCAGGTGACGGGCCGCGTGCGCTGGACCGAAAGCGTCACGCACATGACTAAAGAGGGGTGCGAGCTCTTCATCGAAGTCGGCGCCGGAAAGGTTTTGTCCGGGCTTATCAAACGCATCAACCGCGATGTTGAAACGCTCAATGTGGGCGAGCCGGGCGATATTGAAGCTTTCACGAAACTCTAAGACGAAGTCCCCGCAACGATAACGCAAAGCAGAAGAAGAAAGGCGGACGGCATGTTTGATCTTACGGGCAAGCGGGCGCTTGTCACCGGCGCCACGGGCGGCATCGGCGAGGCGGTGGCCAGAGCGCTGCATGCGCAGGGCGCGTCCGTAGCAATTTCCGGCACGCGCGCGGAAAAACTCGAAGCGCTTGCAGGCGATCTGAAAGAGCGCGTGCATGTGGCGCCCTGCAATCTGTCCGATCTCGAAGCGGTGGACGCGCTGCCGAAAACAGCGTCCGAAGCCATGGGCGGCCTCGACATCGTCGTCTCCAATGCGGGCGTCACCCGCGATACGCTGATGATGATGATGAAGCCCGACATGTGGGAGGACGTCATCAAGATCAATCTCACCGCCTATTTCCGGCTGGCGAAAGCGAGCCTCAGAGGCATGACCAAGCAGCGCTTCGGCCGCATCATCGGCGTCACTTCTATTGTGGGCGTCACCGGCAATCCCGGGCAGGCGAATTACGCGGCTTCCAAAGCCGGCATGATCGGCATGTCGAAATCCCTCGCCGCCGAAGTCGCAAGCCGCAATGTCACGGTCAACTGCATCGCGCCGGGCTTCATCGCGACGGCGATGACCGACGCCCTTAACGATGAGCAAAAGCAGGCGATTCTCGGCAAAATCCCCGCGGGACAAATGGGCGCGCCGGAGGATATTGCTGCGGCTGCGATCTATCTTTCCTCCGACGAGGCGCGGTATGTCACCGGACAGACGCTGCATGTGAATGGCGGCATGGCTATGGTCTAGGCCCATGGGGCCTGAAACGCGGCGGTTTTGGCGTTGCAACAATCTGCAATATGCCGTAATTCGCCCCCCGAACCCGCCTGGAGACTGCTCCAGGCGGCCCGTTTAACCCCCGCTGGAAAACCGCTTTCCGGTTTCCGCTGAAAATCGTAAATAACCGTTTTACCCGAAGGAGCGTTGAATGTCTGATCTTGCAGAACGCGTGAAAAAAATTGTTGTCGAGCATCTCGATGTGGATGCGGCCAAGGTCGAGCCGAAGGCCAGCTTCATCGACGATCTCGGCGCCGACAGTCTTGATATTGTCGAACTGGTGATGGCGTTCGAAGAAGAATTCGACGTTGAGATTCCCGATGACGCCGCCGAGACCATCCAGACGGTCGGCGACGCCATCAAATTCATCGAAGAACAAAAGTCGTAACGGGCTGTTCTTCCCGGTAACGAGCCAATAGGGCCGTTTCGCCTTGGCGGCGCCGTTTGACGGGTTTTCAAAAACCGTAATCGGCGTGCGCCCGAAAAGCGCGAAAGGGCCCGCGGCTCACAAAAGCTCGGAGCCCTTTTATGCGCCGCGTCGTTGTCACAGGACTTGGTCTCGTCACGCCTCTTGGCGCAGGCGTCGATCCTGTCTGGCGCCGGCTCATCAATGGGGAGAGCGGCGCCGGGCCGATTGAACAGTTCGACGCGTCGAACCTGCCTTGCCGCATTGCGGCGTCGGTGCCGCGCACGGACGGCAGCCGCGGCGGCGACAAGGCAGGGGACGCAGCGTTCAATCCGGACGATTTCATCGAGCCGCGCGAACAGCGCCGCCTCAATGAATTCATCATTTTCGGCATCGCCGCGGCGCAGATGGCGTTCGATGATTCCGGGCTCGAACTCAAAACCGAAGAAGAGCGCGACCGCGCCGGCGTCATGACCGGCTCCGGTATTGGCGGGTTGTCCGGCATCGAGCATGAAGTGCTGGTGCTGAACGAGAAAGGCCCGCGCCGCGTGTCGCCTTTCTTCATCACCGGCAATCTCATCAATCTTGTTTCCGGACAGGTGTCGATCCGTCTCGGCATGAAGGGTCCCAACCATGCGGTGGTGACGGCCTGTTCGTCGGGCGCCCATGCGATCGGCGATGCGGCGCGGCTGATTGCGCTCGATGACGCCGATGTCATGCTGGCGGGCGGCGCCGAAGCTGCGATCTGTCCCATCGGCATTTCCGGCTTTTCCGCCTGCAAGGCGCTGACCACCCATTTCAACGACACGCCGGAAAAAGCCTCGCGTCCCTATGACAAGGATCGCGATGGTTTCCTCATGGGCGAGGGCTCCGGTTTCGTCATGCTTGAAGAATATGAGCATGCGAAAGCGCGCGGCGCGAAAATTTACGGCGAGATCGTCGGATACGGATTGTCGGGCGACGCCTATCACATCACTTCGCCGGCCGAAGACGGCAATGGCGGTTATCGCTCCATGGAGATGGCGCTGAAACGCGCCGGGATCGAGCCCAAAGACATCGATTATGTGAATGCGCACGGCACCTCGACGCCGGTGGGCGACGAGATCGAACTGAAAGCGGTGGAGCGCCTCTTCGGCGACGCGGCCGAAGGCCTTGTCATGTCGTCGACCAAATCTTCCATCGGCCACCTCCTGGGCGCCGCCGGCGCAGTGGAGGCGATTTTCTGCCTCCTCGCCATGCGCGACGGCCTCGCGCCGCCGACCCTCAATCTCGACAATCCCTCGGTGGAAACGCCCATCAATCTGGCCGCGAAAGAAGCCGTTAAAAAGCCGATTAATATCGCCCTGTCCAATTCCTTCGGGTTTGGCGGCACTAACGCCTCTCTGGTGATGCGGCGCGTTGACGGCTAAACTCCCCCTGAATCAAGCGGGAGCTGGCGGTAGACGGGATGACCGGTAAAGAGCAGGCGAGAGCGCGCCAAAAAGGCGGCGCGATAAAATCCTTTCTTTTGTTCATCGGCGGTCTCGCGCTGCTGGCGGCGATTGCGCTCGGCGTCGGCGGCTGGCTCGGCTATCGCCAGGCGGTGAAGCCGGGTCCGGCGCGCGAGGACGTCATCGTCCTGTTGCCGCAAGGGAGCGCCGTCTCCACCATCGCCCACCAGCTCGAAGATGAAGGCGTCATCGAGCACCCTGAGATTTTCATCGCCGCGGTGCGCATCAAGGGTGTGCAAAGCGACATCAAGGCAGGGGAATACAACATCCCGGCGCGCTCCAGCGTTATGGAGATCATCGACCAACTTCGCGAAGGTAAAAGCATCCTTCATTACTTCACCGCGCCGGAAGGGCGCACCACGGCGCAGATCCTCCGTCTCCTGAATGAAAATGAGGTGCTCGAGGGCGAGATCACTATCGAACCCGGCGAGGGGGAGTTGCTGCCGGAAACCTTCGCCTTCACCCGCGGCGAGACCCGCGACAATCTCGTGCGCCGAATGATGAAGGATCAGGATGCGCTGATCGATGCGCTCTGGGACGACCGCGCCTTAGAGCTTCCGTTCTCCACGCCGGAAGAAGCCATCATCCTCGCCTCCATAGTCGAAAAGGAAACCGGGCTGCCCGAAGAGCGCCCGCGCATTGCGGCGGTTTTCGTCAATCGTCTGAAAAAAGGCATGCGCCTCGAAAGCGATCCGACGATTATCTACGGGCTGACCCAGGGCGAGCCGCTGGGCCGGGGGCTACGCCTCAGCGAGCTCAGGAAAGAGACGCCCTACAACACCTATGTCATTCGCGGCCTGCCGCCGACGCCCATCGCCAATCCGGGAGAGGCGTCCATCGAGGCTGTTCTCAATCCCGCCGAGACCGAGGATTTGTTTTTCGTCGCCGACGGCACGGGCGGCCACGCCTTTGCCGCCACCTTGCGCGAACACAACGCCAATGTCGCAGCGTGGCGCAAAGTCGAGCGTGAACGCGCAGCCCAGGAACGCGCGACTCAGGACGGCAAATGACCGGCAAGCTTTCCTCCATGACCGGTTTCGCCCGCGCCGAAGGCGCGTATGAAGGCTGGCGCTTTGTCTGGGAAGTGCGCTCTGTCAATGGCCGCGGTCTTGAATGGCGCGCGCGCCTGCCTGCCGGGTTCGAGGCGCTCGATCCGGAGATGCGCAAGCTTGCAAAAGCGAAACTGGTTCGCGGCACGCTTAATATCGGCCTTAATTTGCGCCGGGATGCGGCGAGCTCCGGCTATGCGATTAATCAGGCCATGCTTGGCGAAGTGATCGCCATGGTCGAAAAAATCCGTTTACAGACGGAATGCGCGCCGCCGCGGCCAGACGGTTTGCTGGCGCTCAAGGGCGTTATCGAACAGGCCGAAGAGGAAGTGAGCGAAGAAGGCCGTGCGGCGCTTTATGAAGCGTTGCTGGCGACCTTCGGTGAAGCGATAGATGCGCTCGCCGCCGCGCGCCGCAAGGAAGGCGAGGCTATGGGCGCAGTGCTCGCCGGTCATTTCGATATGATCGAGAAACTGAACGCCGCCGCCGCGGATAACGCCGCGGCGATGCCCGCGGCAATTCGAGACCGTATCGCGGGACAACTCAAAGAACTGCTCGAAAGCGCTGTCCCCGACGACCGCCTGGCGCAGGAGGCTTCGCTCCTCGCCATCAAGGCCGATGTGCGCGAGGAGCTCGACCGTCTCGCCTCCCATATTGAGGCGGGGCGCGCCTTGCTTGAGAAAGACGGCGCCGTGGGCCGCGACCTCGATTTTCTGACCCAAGAGCTCAATCGCGAAGCTAATACCTTATGCTCCAAGGCCCAGGACATGGAGTTGAAGCGCATCGGACTTGACCTCAAGCGCGTGATCGATCAGGTCCGGGAACAGGTGCAGAATATTGAGTAGGGACGAGCCATGATCGGCGGCGATCTCAAAGTGGCCCGCCGGGGCCTGATGTTCATCCTGTCGAGCCCGTCGGGCGCCGGCAAGACGACGCTCGCCGAGCGGCTCCTGACAAAAGACGACGAAATGGTCCTGTCGATCTCCGCAACGACGCGCCAGCGCCGTCCGGGCGAGGCGCATGGCAAGGATTATTATTTCGTCTCCGAAGAAGAATTCACTCGCATGCGCGACAATGGCGAATTCCTCGAATGGGCGAATGTCTTCGGCCATTATTACGGCACGCCGCGCGCGCTTGTGGAGGACGTGCTTCGTCAGGGTAAGGATGTTCTGTTCGATATCGACTGGCAGGGCGCGCAGCAGCTCGATGAAGTCGCCGGCGAAGATCTCGTCAAGGTTTTCATTCTGCCGCCCTCTCGCGAGGAGCTTGAACGGCGGTTGCGCCAGCGCGCCCAGGACCCGGAAGAGGTCGTGCAAAAACGCATGGCGAAGGCCGACGCCGAAATGTCACACTGGGCCGAATATGACTATGTCATCGTCAATTACGATCTCGACGAGTCGGAAGAGTTATTGCGCTCGATCCTCTTCGCCGAACGCCTGAAACGCCGCCGACAGATTGGGTTGGCGGCGATTGTCAAGGATATGATCGGCGAGGGGTGAGTTACGACGATTATCAAATTTAGTCTTAATAATTGTGTAGGTCTGAAGTGTCATTTTGGATTCGGTGGTGCGCCAAGAGGTTGATATTTCTCATTGGTTTGTATGAGTTGATGGCTATCCTTATCGGAGGCGCTCGGTTCAGTGAACAGGCCAGTCTATTCCAAACCCTTGTCGACGCTAATGTTTCGCTTTTTCGATGGTTGAGAAGTGACCCTTGGGGGCCAACACTTTTAGAAGTGCTGTTTGTCACTCTCGTAGTTCAAGGTGTGGCGACCACGAGAACAAAGTCAAATAGAAAAGATGCTATAAGATTCTACCTTATGGGCCATCAAAATAGGATTACGGCAGAAGTTGAGCAGCTTAGGGTGCTGTTGGATCAAAGCACGGAGACAAAAGACAAGGTCGATAGTCTAATAGCATCGCTTCGGCGGTTGTCGCGTGAAGTTGCAAGCGCAGAAAGTACCATAGAGCAAGTCGACTTGACGTTGTTCGAGCGCCACCTGGCCTGTCCCCGGTTTGAAGGACACCGAGATAAGGTGTTTCACTCGAACTGGAGGCTATCATGGGAAGACGAAGGACGCACAGCGAGGAGTTCAAGCG
>MDTA01223110.1_pt1 | contig 13852 bp, 14 predicted proteins | sample 811151 | NCBI WGS metagenome assembly MDTA01 (sample SAMN05326648, study PRJNA326480) | marine metagenome | isolation source: seawater | place: Indian Ocean: South | collected 2010 | reverse complement strand
TCAATGGAACCAATGATAATGATACCAGAGGGAAATCCGGGAGCAGGAGGCTATAGAGAACATGATATTTTAGTGATTGGTAAAAATGGTGCGGAAAATATTACAAAATTTCCGTTTGGCCCTGAATACAACATTATTAAAAATTAACATAATGAGTGAAAACAAAATAATTGTAAATAGTTGGAATGAGTGGGATCCTCTTAAACACGTAATAGTTGGAAGAGCTGATGGAACATGTATTCCAGCACCTGAGCCAGCATTAGATGCAAAAGTTCCGGAGGATAGTGACATGAGAGGTAAATTTGGTCCAAGAACTCAGGATACTATTGATAAGGCAAATCAACTTTTAGATGATTTTTCAAATATGTTAGAGAAAAGAGGAATTAAAGTTGATAGACCAACTCCAATTGATTTTAATCAAAAAACATCCACACCAGATTGGAAAGCAGAGACAATGTTTGGGTGTATGCCTCCAAGAGATGTTTTATTAACTGTAGGAAATGAAATTTTAGAGGCAACAATGAGTTATCGTTGCAGATGGTTTGAATATCTATGTTATAGACCGTTGTTGCAGGAGTATTATAACAAAGATCCTAATATGAGACATGAGTCTGCACCAAAACCAAGATTAACAGATAAAGATTATCGAAAAGATTATTTATCAGATAAAATTGGTGTTCAAAAAAGATTAGAATGGACTGAAAAAAAATATTTTGTAACAACAGAAGAGGAGCCATTATTTGATGCTGCAGATGTTTTAAGATTTGGTAAAGATTTGGTTGTTCAACATGGGTTTACAACTAACTTAAAGGGTATTGATTGGTTAAAGAGACATTATAAAGACCATAGAGTTCATGCAGTAAATTTCCCTGGAGACCCATATCCCATTCATATAGATGCAACTTTTACACCAATTAAAGAGGGACTAATTATAAACAATCCTCAAAGAAGATTACCAAAAGACCAAAGAAAATTATTTGAAAATAACGGGTGGGAAATCCTAGATAGTGCACAACCTGCTCATAATGAACCACCAGCGCTTTGTTATTCATCAGTATGGTTATCTATGAATGTTTTAGTGTTAAATCCCAAAACTGTGTGTGTTGAAAAAAGTGAAGTTTATCAAGCTGAACAGTTAAACAAACTAGGTATGGAAGTTATTCCTGTAGATTTAAGAGATGCATATGCATTTGGTGGCGGGCTTCATTGTTGTACCGCAGATGTTTATCGAGAGGGCACATTAAAAGATTATTTTCCTAATCAAAGTTTTTAATTCGGATTTTTTTTCAAAAATTCAATATACTTTACAACTTCATCAAATTTTTCATCAGGTATATCTTTATAACTTAGATTAAAAGTATCTTTTACACATAACGCAATATGAGCATAAGAATTTCTTCCTTTTGGATGATGAGGATGATCAGGTAATTGATCTTTTAAATAATCACCTGCTTCTTGAATAATTTTCCAGAGTTTTTTTGCATTATCTGGGGTCATGATATCTAAAATTTAAATTTTTTTATTTTTATATAACAATTCCTTCAGAATTTGTGCAGATCTAAATGATGATTTATTATCTGTATATTGGTGCCAAATATTTTTAGATAATTGCCTTTGATTAGCAAATGGGTCTTCACCTTTTAAAATATCTTTAACTTCGTTAATTAAACCTTCTTGCGTTTCAATTTTAGGTCCTGGTGTCCATTGATTATAAGGAGTATATAAAAAACCTCTTGTTCTTTCATAATCTCCTAAATCAGTGGGATTGAAAATAATTGGTCTATTAAGTAATAGATAATCAATAAAAATTCCTGAATAGTCAGTTATTAGAATGTCAGCGCAGTTCAAAATTTCATAAAAATCAAATTTATTATCTGATAAGACTTGATTGTTCAAATGGTAAGAAAATTTTGGATCAATTAAATCTTTGTAATCATTAAAATACTTTTCTTCATTTGGATGTAATTTATAAACAAAAAACAAATTATTTTCTTTGAGAAAACTATTAAAACTTTCACTTTGAAAGTTTTTGAATCCAAATAAGTTATTAAAATTTTTTGATCCCTGAATTTTTGAATAACCCTTTCTAAAAGTAGGAACGAACATCAAAATTGTTTTTTTTTCTAAATTTTTCCCTAAAATTTTTTCAAGATTACTTCGCCCATTAGAATCAAACAAAAAGTCATTTCTTGGAGCTCCTGTAATCTTATGGCGATAAGGATTTGTCATAGTACAAGCCACTAGTAGACTTAAGTATAGTTGAGAATAAGATAAAATCTTATCAACTTTCCTAAAATTACTGTTAATTTGGGTTTTAATAGAAGGATTTTCCATAATTCTTACTGATTTGAATAGTGGACCATGCCAAGTATTAAGTTCAACACGATTTGGTAAAGAAATTGGTCCGTGTGTTGTGACTAAAACTTTTGCTAGAGAGAGAGTATAAATTCTCCTAAAATATTCAAAGAGAGTTAATGGGCGTCGTTTCCATTCATCATGATATAGCTCTATGGCAACTTCACTTTCATTCTTTTTAAAGTATTTAAATAATGCATAAGAATTACATCCAGATGGACCAACACTTATAAAAATAATTTTTTGCTTTGGAAAAACAAATAAAGGCAAAATATATCTGATTATCAAAAAAATGTATTTTCTAATTAAACTAAACATTTCTATTATTTAATATGTTCATTATTTTTGTAAAATTTCTAATTTAAAATTATTTATAATCTTTTATATTTTTTATAACGTATTGATCTCGACCTTTAGTTTGTTCAAATATTCTTGCCAAATAAATTCCCATAATTCCTAAAGTAAATAGTAATATTCCTGAAAAAAAACTAATTGCAATTATAATGCTTGTTAATCCAGGCACTGCTAGATTATTAAATTTTAAATACAAAGCAAAAATTATCAATAAAAACGAAGTTACCATAGAAAGAAATCCAAAAAATATTCCTAAGTATAATGGTTTTAAAGAATAACTTGTAACACCATTAATAAAATCAACTACAGGACCGTCTGACATTAGAGGCATTTTAGATATCCCAGAACCTCTAGCTTCTCTCTCATAATAACAAAAAGTTTGCTTAAAACCTACCCAAACTGATAAGCCCCTTACATAAGGTCTAAATTCTTTCTGATTTAATATATTTGTAAGTGCTTTCCGGGAAATGAGTTTATAGTCACCAGCTTCGATGGGAAGATTTATATCAGACAACAAGTTGATAATTCGGTATGCAATACTAGTTACAAACATACGAAACTTTCCTTCACCTTTTCTTTTTGTTCTTACGGTATGTACTATTTCAAAACCTTCTTCATGTTTCTTAATTAAATCTGAGATTACTTCAGGAGGATCTTGTAGGTCAGAATGTAAATAAATAATCGCATCACCTTTAGCATTTCTAAAACCTGCCAAAACACATGGATCTATTCCAAAGTTTCTGCTCATATTAATTATTCTAATTGGATATTTCTTTTGTAATTCAAGCAAGATATTTTCTGAATTATCAGACGAGTCATCATTAACAAATATTGCCTCATAATTCCAATTTGTAATTTTATCTAAACAAGTGTGAACTCTTTCAACAAGTTCTTTAAGATTTCCTTCTTCGTTTCTGAAAGAAAAAACAATCGATAAAAGCTTCATTTTTAAAATAAAAGTTTCAGATAGTTATATACTACTTTTATCAAAAATTACTTTAAATAAATTTTTATTTTTTTTTGTATAATTATGATAAAAATAATCGATATTTGTTATGCTTATTTATTCACATAAAAAATTAAAAGAAGTTAAGTATTTTAAGGTGAATTCTTTTAAAGATATTAGGGGTCAGATTTGGACTACCTGGGATAAGAAATATTTTAAAAATATAAATTTTAATAGAGATAAATTTTCTATATCTAAGAAAAACGTTCTTAGAGGGTTTCATGGAGATAAAAAAACTTGGAAACTAATAACTTGCCTTAGAGGAGAAATATTATGTGTTGTAGTAGATTACAGACCAAATTCAAAAAATTATCTAAAACACGCATCTTTTAAATTGAATGATAAAAATAAAATGTCCATACTTTTACCACCTATGTTTTTAAACTCTTTCCTTTGCCTATCTAAAGAAGCATTATATAGCTATAAATTATCATTTAAGGGTAGTTACGTTGATTCTAGTGATCAATTTTCTGTAAAATGGAACGATAAAAAAATAAACTTCAAATGGCCAATAAAAAAACCTATCTTGTCTAAGAGAGATAAATAACTAAAATTACTAAAAGATTAATTAAAATATATCATATACATGAAGAATAAAATTTTGAATGCAATTAGATATTTAATACTAAAAAGTTGTTTTGAAACTAAAGAAGGTCATATTGGAAGTTCATTTTCTATTTTAGAAATTCTTTTTGTTATTTTCAAAAAATATAAAAAAAAAAATTTTTTTGTTCTAAGTAAAGGGCACGCATCTATTGGAGTATATGCAATTATGTATCATTTTAGGTTAATCTCAAAAAAAATATATAGTTCTTTTTGTCGAATTGACTCAAAACTAGGTGGACATCCAGACTCAACAAAATTACCTATATTAAATTTTTCTACTGGTTCCCTTGGACATGGTTTGCCTAATTCTGTTGGCTTTGCTTACGCTTTAAAATTAAAAAAAATAAAAAAAAAAATAATTTGTCTTTTAGGCGACCAAGAGTTAATGGAAGGAACAACCTGGGAAAGTTTGCACGCAATTGATAACTATAATTTAAAAAATATAGTTATAATTATTGATAGAAACAATTCTGATTTTAGAAGTATAAAGTTTTTGAATCTTAAAAAAAGACTTTCAATATTTAGCGATAAAATATTTGAAATTAATGGACATAATCTTGATGAGATAGATAAGGTTTTAAAACTTTGCACGAAGAATAAATTATTTAATATAATAATCGCAAACACAATTAAAGGTTATGGTATTAAATCAATAGCTAACAACCCTGCTTGGCATCATAGAGTGCCTACAACACAAGAATTAAGAATTTTCAAAAGTGAACTTAAAATATGAGAAAAATATTTCCTAAAACAATTCATAATTTAATGAAAAAAGATAAAAGAATATTCTGTTTATTGGGAGATATAGGAGTTTTTTCATTTAGAGATGTTTTTAAAAGATTTAAAAGTCGAATACTTAATATGAGCACAATGGAACAAACAATGATAGGTTTTAGTGCTGGTTTGTCTAAAGCTGGATTTATACCTGTTGTGCATTCAATAACTCCATTTCTCGTTCTAAGAGCTTTAGAGCAAATTAAAATTGATTTAGTATATAACAAGCTAAGTTGCAATATTGTATCTGTTGGAGCCTCTAATGATTACTCAAAACTAGGAACGACCCATCATTGTTTTGAAGATATAAGCACTCTATCTAATTATAATGATATAAATTTATTTTTACCCTCTAATCCTCAGGAATTACAATATCTGTTGCAAAAAAATTATAATAATAAAGAAATTAATTACTTTAGAATTTCAGAAAACGTAAATAGAAAAAAAGTAACAAAAAATTGCTATCTAAAATTTAATAAACATAAAAAATTAGTAATTATTGTAGGAAATGCAATTAGTGAAAGATCTTTAATTAATAAAAAAAATGACATTTATTATATTAATAGTTTGACAAAAAATATGAATTTTAACTTTATAAAACGTTATAAAAAAATCATTATAATAGAACCCTATTTTGGAAATATTTTAGAAAGAAAGATTAGAAAGAAAAATATTCTAAATAAGAGAATTTTGACAATAGGATATAATGAAACAATTATTCATAAATATGGAGATAAAAGAAATCAAGACACGTTTTTAAAATTTAATGAAAAGAATATTTTAAAAAAGATTAATGAATTTAATTAAAGAAAATAATAATACGAAAAAAATCCTGATTAATCATTTAAGTGATTTTAATCTTTCACAATTAAAAAATAGTGAAATTAATATTTTTAAAAATAAAAAAATTTTAATTACTGGTGCATCGGGAGTAATAGGAATAAATTTATTGTTTTTTTTAAATAAGATAAATATTAAAAAAAAATTAAATATTCAAATTGATGCCACATATAATACTTCAATTTTTAATTTTGTTGTGAATTATTTCAAAAGAGATAAGAAAATAAAATTTATTAAAATAGATTTAACAAATAAAAAAATTAAAAAAGAAAAGAAATATCACTTTATTTTTCATTGTGCAGGATACGGTCAACCAGCTAAATTTTTAAAGTTTAAAAGTTCAGTTTATAAGTTAAATTCGAATGTAATAATTGATTTGAAAGATAACCTCAAAAAAAAAGGAAAATTCATTTATCTAAGTACAACAGAAATTTATTCTGGAAATGAAAAAAAATGCAATGAAGAAAGTGTTGGTTACACTGATGCTACTCATCCTAGATCTTCATACATAGATAGTAAAAGATTTGGTGAGTCTTATGTTATTAATTGTATTAAAAATTATTTAATCTTTAGAGCATGCTTAATTTATGGTCCAGGGACAAAGATGAATGATGAACGTGTTTTAAATCAGGTAATATTAAGAGCTATTAAAAATAAAAAAATTGACGTTTATGGAGGATTGAAACAATTTAGATCAAATCTTTTTGTAAATGATGCAATTATAATGATGATTAAGTCATTATCACATAAAAAAAATCAAATATATAATTTAAATAATCATACTATGATTACATTAGGGAATATTTTTTCAATGATTAGTAAGATTGTTAATAAAAAGCTGGTTAATCATAAATCAAAAATACTTGGTTCGCCAAAAATAATTAAGATTTCAAATGCTAAAATATTAAAAATTATAAATTACAAAATATCGATTAATATACAAGAAGGTCTCTTAAAAACGATTAGTTGGTATAAATATTTAAATTTATTAAGTAAAAAAAATTAAGTTTATTTAAAAAAACTTAATTCTAAGGTAAGATTCTTTTAAGTTAGACTTAGTTTTTATTCTATTTAATTTGTTGGTTTCATTTGATTCCCTGTATGGTTGATATATAAACCAGTTTAAAAAAATTTGGCAAAAAAAAATGTTCATAAAATCTTTTATAGACATATTCTCAAATTATCATCATTCAAGAATAGTTAGATATATTAAAATTAATAATTTAAATTTCGATAAATATGTTGATATAGGGACCCATGAGGGAGAACTATTAGAGCATATACTTAAACTTAAAAAAAAAAAAATTTTTTGTGTTGAACCACAATTGTCATTATACAAAGCGCTCAAAAAAAAATTTAAAACAGCTAAAATTTTTAATTGTGCACTAGACAAAAAAATTTCAAAAAAATACTTTTTTATCAACAAGCTAGATGGAACATCTACACTTTCAAAATTTAATGAAGATTCTTTTTTTCTAAAATTTAAAAACTTGATATTAATGCAAAAAAATAATTTCGAAAAAAAAACAAAGATTAAAACTAGTACTATGGATACTTTGTTTAAGAATATATCATTAAATAAATCATTCTTAAAAATTGATGTAGAGGGATATGAAATAAATGTTTTAAAAGGAGCTAGAAAAAAATTAAAAGAGGTTTCATTTGTATTAATTGAACACCAATTTGGAAATCATTATAAAAATGTAAATTTTGCTTTAGTTGACAAATATCTTAAAGATAATAATTTTAGAGTCATAAAAGATTTTTATTTTCCAACTTTACATTACAAAGATATTTTATATAAAAAAAATTGATATTTATAAAAAACCTAATCAATTCTATATACTTTGTATTTGTCGTTTATTAATAAATTTAAATCTAAATTCCAATCTTTAGGAACAATTACTGTATTCAAATTAAAATTATTTTTAAGACTATACCATTCACCAAAACTTTTATTTTCATAAATTTTTTTAATTTCAATTTCACTTATACCACCTAAATTTTTATACTTTAAATCATTGTAAGAGATATCCAGCACATCATCAGTCATTTCTCTAATTGGTGAGGCAAGTTTTGGAATTAAAGGTATAATATCCAATGCATCAAAACAAAATAGAATTGGTAAATTACCATAAATAATTGTTTTGTTGCAAAGATCATTACTTGTTAGAACATATCCATTAATCTTTGAGTCTTTGACTCTTTCCCAAAAAAAATTTTCCTTAATTTTGTCTTCTTTTATATTTTTTATGTTAGTAAATCTTTTTTCTACAACTTCATGTTGTTGAATAATATGTAGTATTATTACCAGAGCAATAAATCCAAGTGGGAGTTTTTTATTAATAAAAAACTTTTCAAAAAATCTATAAAATATTGATATCATTATAGGATATCCAACCACAGTGTGAATTAAAAAAAATCTTTGTGGAATTGTTCTTATTATGATTTCGGGAAAAATTTGTGGAAAAATTTTATATGCGAAATAGATAATGCCCGAAGAGATTATAGAAATTGCCAATGTTTTAAAAAAAAAATTATTATTATTTTCAACTTTTGAAAAATTTAACATTAAATAAATAAATATTAAGGTAAGTAAAATGAATGATTTTATAATGTAATCGAAATATAAATTGCTTAAATCACCATAATTGGTTCGATGAGCCTCTATATTGTAAAAATAGTTATCATAATCATTTTGATTAAATTCGAAAGGAAGAACACCAGCATAATTAGAAAACCAATAAAAATAAAATAAAACTACAATCGTAAAAACAAATATTATGAAACTAATTTTTTTTATATTTTTTTTTCTTAAAAAAATAAATGAGGATAAAGTTATTATACCAAGCATCCAAAGCCCAATTGTTAAATGAATAGATAAAAGAAGAAGGCAAAGTAAAAAAGAAAATAGTAAATTTCGTAGTGTTAATAAACCTAAAATAAATGTGCTTAAAGAATATGCTAATAAGCCAGCAGTATGCCAACTAAACATTAAAACAGGATAGTCAATATCTCCTAAATTTTTTGTTAAAAAAATCGCAGTTGTAGAAATTAAAATACTTAAAAAAATTGAGGAAGTTATAAATTTACAAATTAAATAAACACCTGACAAGTTTAATAATGTAGCAATAAATGTTAATGACATATTTATCAGATTTATTGAGAAACCTATTTTCATTAAAAAATTAATTATTAAAAACAAAAATGATGGTGAATTAGATTGTATTAAATAAAATAAATTTGTCTCATCTTTATAAATTTCGTTATTAAAAAGCACTGAAGTATTTACAATCGCTAAGTGATCAAAATAATAAGTGTAAGAAATTAAAAATGAGCCAAAAACTAATATTAAAGATATAGCAACAGCGTTTACATTATTTGTATATTTCATCGAAAAAATATTATAATTAAACAATTAAGTTGGTAAATAATAATATTTAATTATTTAATCTTTAATAAAATAGTCTATTAAAACTTATGACTAAATTGAAAAAATTAATTATTGCTTGTGATGGAGAGTCAGCAAGCGGTAAAAGCACTGCGGCAAAGCTAATTTCAAAAAAATATAAACTTTTATTAATTAACTCTGGCTTAATTTATCGCTACTGTAGTAAGCTTATTATCAATGAAAATCCTAAAAATATTGTTCCTTTTTTAAGAAAAAAATTTAAAAGAGTTTCTTATCGTGTAATTATTAAACAGAAACTTCATTCTGAAGAAATTTCTAATCATGTTGCAATCCTTGCAAAGAAAAAAAAAGTTAGACAGATTGTTAACAAATTTCAAATGAAAATTATTAAAATGAATAAAAGAATTTGCGTTGAGGGTAGAGATATAGCTAGTAAGATTTTAAAAAAAAATCCAAAATACGATGTAGCTTTTTACTTTAAATGTAATTTAAATATAGCTGCATATAGACGATGGTTAGATTTAAAAAAATCAGTTGAATTAAAGGAAGTCAAAAAGTCTCTCAAAATAAGAACTTCTTTAGATAAAAAAAGAAAAAATAGTCCTTTAATTAGGGTCAAAGATGCGATCTTAATTAGAACTGATAAGCTCAATAAAAAGCAAGTATTAGCCAAGATGTCAAAAGCTATAGATAATATTAATTTATACTAATTATTATTTTTATCATTTTCAAAAGTCTCATTTTTATCATCTGATAAAATTGTTGTTGCCTGTATTGAAGTTTCAGGTTCTTGTATTGGCACAGTTTGAGGGTTTAATTCCATCCCTACAGGCGTAATACTTTCGGGCATTGCTGTGAATTGAGAGTCAGGATTTTCTTGAACGCCAGTTCTCACTTTCATTCTATAAATTCCAAATAAACCAATTATTGAGTGAAAAAATGCCAGAAATACCCAAAATCCATTTATACCAACAATATTCATGAATAAAGAACACATAAAAGGACAACTTATCGCACCAATACCAAAGACAATTTGTAATCCAGCACCCGCAACTACAAATTTTTCCTTTGGAATGTAATCATTTGTATATGCAAGTATAATTGCAAACATTGGTAAACTTAAAAAAGAAAAAAGAACTACACATAAATAAAACCAAGTTTTTGATGTTGCTAAACCATCTGGCAAGTACATTTGTCTTGATGCAAGAATTGCACAGATTGCAAAAAAAGCTGCACCAAAAGTTGAATAAATAATCACCCTTCTTCTATCAAAAAAATCTGAAAGTTTCCCAATTGGCCATTGAGACACTGCTCCAGATACAGCAAGCAAAAATGTAACAATTGAAATTTCTAAAATCGTGAAATTCATTGACGCTGCATAAACAGCTAGTAACGTAAATAATGCAGATTGCACAGCACCATAAATTAATGCACTTACCATTCCAAGTGGAGAAGTTTCGTAAAGTTCTTTTAAACTCATCCCTTTAATCTTTTTAAAAGTAGGTGCTTTTCTTTTAGTCATCAGAATTGGAATTAGAGCAATTGACATCAATAAAGAAACAAGAATAAATGGTTCAAAATTTTCAGGGGCACTAAAATTTAAAAAAAACATTCCCAGTCCCATCGACCCATAAAGAATAACCATGTAAATGGATAAAACACTCCCTCTGTTTTTATTTGAAGATCGATCATTTAACCAACTCTCTGCTATTGTATAAATAGAGGCCATACTAACTCCTGTAATTGCTCTAAGCAAAAACCAGGTAAAAGGATTTACGATCAAAGAGTGAGCTAAAATTGCCACGGATGCTGCTGAAGCAAATGCAGCAAAAGATCTTATATGACCAACTCTTCCAATAATATTTGTAATAAATTTTGCTCCTATAAAATATCCAACAAAATATCCTGACATCATAAAACCAGTCGCTGTAAGACTAAATTCTTCTTGTACAGCTCTTACTCCAAGCAAAGAACCTTGAAAACCGTAGGCAAGCATTATGAAAGACATACCTAAAAATAAAGCCCAAGAATTTTTCAAAATTTTATTCATATTTTTACGCCTATTTATGCGGAGTAAATATTAAATCAAGTCTTTTATGTTATAAAATTGTTAGGCTTTTCTTAACTTGAGGAATGAGTGAATCGCAATCGTAATTAATATTATAGTTCCTCCCTGAATTGTCTCAAGACTAGGCTGTTCTTTGATTACAAGCCAAACCCAAAATGGCCCAATAATCGTCTCTAACAAAAAAAACAAATTAACTTCATCTGCTGGTATAAATCTTGGTGCAATAGTTACCATAACAAAAGGGATAGCAACACACATTACACACATTAATGGAACAATAAATAGATCTTGGTTAGCTAAAACATAAGATTCTATGAAAAACATTGCAAATATTGCTACAAGCAACTTGCCAATTACGGCAGCTGGAACTAAATTTTTTTTTTTAGCAGATCTAATTGTTACCGCTCCGACAGCAAGACCAACAGCCGTGATAAAACCTAAAATATCGCCATAAATACTCCCTAATTGAAAAGAGTCATAGAAGATGTATATGACAGCCATCAATGTTATAAAAATTGCTATCCAAGTCTTTAAATTAGGAATTTCTTTTAAGAAAATTGCGCCTAAAATAGCAGAGATCATTGGGGCCATTGCTATCATTATTAAAGTATTAGCCACGTTGGTATTTTGAATAGATACCACAAAAGTAATATTTGTTATTGAAAACGTAATTATATAAATTAATCCATGATGCCCACTGGTAAAAAGCATCTTGAAAAAGTTTAATTTATAAATGATTAACATTCCAATTAAGACTGTTACAAATGGAATTATTCCCCGATAAAAAACTAAACTCCAAGTATCTATACTGGATAATCTAATGAATAAACTATCTGGAGTTATAAAAATTACTGCAACAAATGCCAATAAAGACCCTTTTTGTTGGTCTGTAAGATTATTCATGCTTTAAGCTCTTCCCAAAATAGTTTTGCTAAATTAATTCCTGATAAATCATAAAGTGTTTTCAGCCCAGTAGGAGAGGTAACATTAATATCTCCATTAAGTTTTTCATCAATGAAGTCTATTCCAGCAAAAAAAATATTCTCTTTTTTTAAATCTTTTGCAACCAAATTACATATTTTATTTTCTTTTTTTGATAATAGAATATTAATTGGTTTGGCACCTTTACTCATATTACTTAAAAAAGACCCTCGTTTGGGCACTCTGGATATTGCTCCACAAACTTTGCCATTAATTAAAAATACCCTTTTATCTCCTTTGCTAATTTTAGGTAGAAACTTTTGACACATAATATGATCATGTTTTTTGATGTAATTTAATATAAAATTTTTATTAAATTTATTTAAAAGATAAATATTATTTCCACTATGGCCATGAATTGGTTTTATAATTACTTTTTTATTAGTCTTAAAAAATTTTTTTATTTCTTTAATATTTTGACTAAAAATAGTACTTGGCATAAATTTGTGAAATTTAGTTGAGTAAAGTTTTTCAGATATATTTCTTATTGAAGTTGGATCATTTATTATCTTAACTTTATCCTTAATTGTATCAAGAATGTAGGTTGATGAAATGTATTCTAAATTAAAAGGAGGATCTTGACGAATCAAAATATATTTACATTTAGTCAGTTCTAACTTTTGTTTCTTTAATGTCTTAAAGATTTTTTTTGTTGAATAATCAAACTTAACAAAAAATCCTGTGGCTACAACCTTTGATCTGATTATCGATAAATCTTTTGGCTCATAATAGAATATCTTATATTTTTTCTTTTGAATCTCATAAGCAAGAAAAATGCTAGTATCTGTAGTAGGATTTAGTTGAGAGGGACGATTTCCTTGTATAGCAATTATTTTATTTATCATATAATTCATTTAAATCTTCATTTTTTGAAAATTTAGTTATCATATGATCTGCATTTGTAGTTTTATTAGCAATTACTTTTTGTAAATGATTTAAAAATAAAGTTTCATTTTTTCCTTGTTTATTAAGTATATCTCTTTCTTCTAATCCCTTTCTTGACAAATCTAATAAATTAGATGACCAGTAATGAAGATCTTTTCCCATTAATTGAGTATTAAATCCTTTTTTTGGAGCTTCAAGATAAGCATTAATTATTTTATTTTTATCCCACTTAGAAATTAAGTCGTAAACTTCATCAAGATTCCCATAAAGTAGTCCTGTATAAAAAGCTGGACCAGCGCATAAGCAGTCCCAACCACATGTATCCATTGATCTTAGTTCTATATATTTTTTTAATCTATTTTCAGTAAAAATTGTACTTAGGTGATTTGTTAAGTCTTTTATATTTGGTAATCGATTATTTATTTCTTCAATTTTTCCATTCATAAAATCTTTAAATATATATTTTTTTCCAGAGATATAGTTTTCATCTTCTTGAATGAATAAAATTGGAAAATTGATGATAAAATCAGCATATTTTTCAAAATTTAATTCTTCGAAAAATAATTTTGGT
>MDTA01052262.1_pt1 | contig 13852 bp, 15 predicted proteins | sample 811151 | NCBI WGS metagenome assembly MDTA01 (sample SAMN05326648, study PRJNA326480) | marine metagenome | isolation source: seawater | place: Indian Ocean: South | collected 2010 | reverse complement strand
TTATGAAGTTAATGAAATTAATAAGTCATTCTTTTATTTTAAAAATTTTTTTTTATTTTTTGTTATTTTTTACTCATTGAAAGAGAATTTGCATAAAAAGATTTTTCTTTATGTAATCTTGTTTTGCTGTTTATTTGTGGCTATAGATAATTTTTTTCAATATTTTGTTGGTTATGACATATTCGGTATAAAAAAAGCAACAACAAGATTAACAGGCCCTTTTGGAGACAATGAATATGTTTCTGGTTCTTATATAGCCAAGTTCTCAATATTCTTTTTACCTTTATTATTTTTTAAGAAAAAATTAAATTTTTTAATTCCAAATTTTTTAATTATTCTTTTTTTTCTTTCAATATTGATAACAGGAGAAAGAGCCAGCACTCTTATCTTTATTTTTGGAACTTTGTTATTTTATTTTTTTAATACACGAAATATCAAAAAGATTTTTTCATTGTGTTTAATATTTATTATTTTTTTAATTTTGATGATAAACTTTAATGAAAATACTAAATATAAGTTTTTTCAAACAAGCTATCAAATTGGAATTCTTAAATATTTTGATAAATATATTGATAGAATACCAGAAACATTTAATGATTACGAAACGAGAAATTTTCTAGATTCTAATCATGGTGCCCATTTTTTAACAGCAATTGAAATATGGAAAAAAAATAAATTTTTTGGTGTTGGAACGAAAAATTTTAGTCAGGAATGTGGAAAAAAATATTATGAAAAAATTAACTCTTTAAGCTATGAAAAAAGATGTTCAACTCATCCACACAATTATTATCTAGAACTTTTATCAGAAAATGGAATTTTTGGTTTGATTTTGTTTTTATTGATTTTATTTATGATTTTTAAATCATATTTAAGGTCAGAATTTAAAAAGAATCCATTTCTTAATTCTTCTTTAAGTCAGAATATTGTAATATTATGGCCAGTTATTTCGACTGGATCGTTAATTTCTAATTTTAATGGTACTTTTGTATGGATAAATTTAGCTTTATTGTTTTCAATTTGTAAATATGGATTTGAAAATGAAAAAAAATAAAAAAAAAATCTCGGTAATAGGATGTGGATATGTTGGATTACCATTAATAAATAATTTAGGAAAATATTATAAAGTAATAGGGTACGATATTGATAAAGAAAGAATTTTAGAATTAAAAAAAAATAAAAATTCCAATGAAGTAGAAAAAAATTTTTTCAAAAAAAATAAGAATGTTACTTTTACCTCGAATTTTAATGATATTAAAAATTCAAATGTATTTATTATTACTCTTCCAACTCCTTTAAACTCAAAAAATTTGCCTTATCTTGATGATATTCGAAAAATCTCAAAAAAAATTTCAAAGATATTAAAAAAAGGAGATTTGGTCATATATGAATCAACAGTTTTTCCAGGCGCTACTGAAGAAATATTTATCCCAGATTTGAGAAAGTATAATAAATTTATGATCAATAAAGATTTTTGGGTAGGATATTCACCTGAAAGAATTAATCCAGGAGATAAAAAAAACACTTTAGAGAGTATTAAAAAAGTTACATCAGCCTCAGATTTTATAGGATTAAAAAAAGTTAATAGCATTTACTCTAAAATAATAAAAGCAGGTATACACCCTGTAAGTGATATTAAAATTGCTGAATTATCAAAAGTTTTAGAAAATACTCAGAGATTTGTTAATATTGCATTAATTAATGAGATCGCTGTACTTTGTGATAATTTATCAATTAGCTCAAAAGATGTTTTAAAAGCAGCATCAACTAAATGGAACTTTGTAAATTTTAAACCTGGTTTAGTAGGAGGTCATTGTATCGCTGTAGACCCTATGTATTTGTTATTTAAATCAAATAAGTTTAAGTTTCCTAATGATATAATTTATTCATCACAAAAAATTAATAAATTTATGTCAAAATTTATAATTAATAAAATACCTTTTGAAAAAAATAAAAATAATTCTACTTTAATTTTAGGTTTAGCATTCAAACAAAATTGTAAGGATACAAGAAACTCTGGAGTTTTTGATTTGATAAAAAATTTAAATTTAAAAGGAATTAATCCCGATGTATATGATCCATTAATTTTACATAAACCAGAAAATAAATTGAAATATAATTTTTTGCGTAGACTGATTAAAAAAAATTATAAAAATATAATTATTGCTGTTGCCCATGATAAAATAAAAAAAATGGGCATAGAAAGAATTAAAAGTTTATCTATTAATAGAAGTGATTTAAAAATTTTTGATATTTCATCACATTTTGATAATAAAAATTTATTTTTTCAATTATGATTTATTTAAAAACTTTAAATAATCATTAATTCCTTTTTTAAGGCTAGTGAATTTTTTTTTATATCCACTTTTTCTTAATTTAGAAATATTAGCTTTAGTATAACTTTGATATTTTCCAGCTAAATTTTTGGGAAAATTTATATAATTGATCCTAGCTTTTTTATCTTTGTAAAAATTTAATATTGTAAAGGCGACTTTATTAAATGTATTTTTTTCACCAGATCCAACATTAAATATACCTGATACATTTTTTTTAAAAAAATACATATTTACGTCTATACAATCATTAACATGAATAAAATCTCTTTGTTGTTCACCGTCTTTATATCCATCATTTCCCTTAAAGACATTTAATATTTTATTTTTTTTATATTGAAAATTGAAATTCATCATTACACTACCCATTTTTTTTTTATGAAATTCGAAAGGACCATAAACATTAAAATATCTTAAACCAACAATTTGTGAATAATTCTTTTTTTTTAATATTTCTTTTACATATTTATCAACCATAAATTTTGATTGGGCATAATAGTTGCCTGGTTTTAATTTCCAATTACTCTCAACAAAATTTTTATTTTTAATACCATAAGTTGCTGCTGATGACGCATAAATTAATTTAATCTTATTTTTTTGACAAAAATCTATTAATTTTAGAGAGTAATAATAATTTTGTTGAAAAATTTTTTTTTTATTTTTTTCAGTAGTTGATGAGTTCGCACCTTGATGAAATATAAATTTCGTATTTTTTGGAATATTTTTTTTTAAGTTTCTATAAAAGTTTTCAACCTTTATAAATTTTTCATATTTGAGCATTTTTATTGGATTATTTTTTTTATTGTAATCAACAATAATAATTTTTTTTTTATTTAAATTATTTAATCTTTTTACCAAGTTAAAACCAATGAAGCCAAGAGCACCTGTTACAATAATCATAATTTCTTTATCTTTTCTATTATTTTTGTTGTAGATAAACCAGGCAACATTTTAATTAACTTAATTTTTCCATCGAATTTTTTTATAATTTTTTCTCCAGCTAATTCTTTTATTCTGTATTCAGAGCCTTTAGTCAAAAAGTTTGGTTTAATTATTTTGTATAAACTTACAGGTGTCAGAGAGTTAAAGGTTACTAAGTAATCAATATACTTTATAGAAGACAATAATGATAATCTGTCTTTAATTGAAACAATCGGCCTTGAACGACCTTTTAACTTTTTAATAGAATTATCTGAATTGACGAGAACAATTAGTTTATCGGCAAGAATTTTAGATTTTTTAAATATTTCTATATGTCCCTTATGAATTATATCAAAACAACCATTTGTTACGACAATAGATAATTTTTTTTTTTTTAGATTTTTAATTAATTTTTTTAATTTGTTATTTGAAATAACTTTAGCCACTAGTAGAGTTTTCTTTTCAAATATATGTTATTAATTTTTAAAGATCTGTATTTTTTAATATTCTCAAAAATTAAATCAGCTATTTCATCTGCACTCATGAGATTATTAAAATCCTTTCTTTTTTTTGTAATTTTAGATTTAAATGCACCAGGATAGATGTTCATAATATCAAATTTATTATCATGTTCTTGTTCTATTGAGTCAAAAAATCCTTTTAATGCATGTTTGGATGCTGAATAAATAGTTTCATTAGCAGTTCCTGAGACACCTGCAATTGAATTTATATTAATTATTAGATATTTTTTTTCTTTAGAAATTTTTAAATTCTTTAGTAAATAAATATTTGATAAAAAATTTATATCTATAATTTTTTTAATTTCATTAATTTTTATTTTGTTAAACGATTTATTTAAATATATACCCGCATTATTAATAATTATATTTGAGTCATATCCATTTATTTTTTTACAAATTTTTTTAATAGTTTCAATTTTTTCAAGATTTCCATAAATAAAGTTATTATTTTTATTTTTGAATGCTAAAATTTTTTTATTTTTTTTTCTTGAATGTAAAATAAGTGAATAATTTTTATTAAAAAATTTCTTTGCTAAAGCAAGACCTAAAGATCCATTACTTCCTGTTATTGTAACAGTTTCTTTCATCATTAAATAAATGGTAATCCATCTTTATAGATGCAAATTATAGCAGGCTTTTTCATAATGTATGAGTCAAGCATAGCCTTCTCTGTTTCAAACTGATTTCTTGGAAAATAGCCATGAATGTTCTTGAAAATTGAAACTAATTTTTGTGCATTCAAAGGTCTATGAGTTGGCCCGTGAGATGGATAATCAGAATTTCCAATTAAAACTACAGGCAAATCCTGCTCATCTATATCGATTTTTATTTGTTCGAACGGTCTTTCAATTAGAAAAGGAGTTATAGAGTAAACATAAGGTCTTAAACCTTCAGCAGCCATTCCAGCAGCAAGACTTATCATTGATTGTTCACAAAGACCCATATTAAAGTATCTACCTGGAAACTTTTTTTTATATTCGTCCATTTCTTGTTCTACATCTCCACTTATGAGAATAATTTTTTCGTCTTTTTCAGCTAATTTTACTATTGTTTTTCCAAAAGCTCTTCTCATTATTTTGATAACTCCTCAATAGCTTTTTTTTCATATTCTGGTGATGGCCAATTTGCATGCCATTTAGGTTGATTTTCCATGAAACTTACACCTTTACCTTTGATTGTGTGAGCAATAATTAAAGTTGGTCTACTATTATTTTTATTCATTGAATTTTTCAATTCATCTATATTATGGCCATCAACTTCATTTACTTCCCATCCAATACTTTTTGCTACTTCACCAAGAGAGTCAACCGGTAGAATATCTTTTACAAAACCTGAACCTTGGATTTTATTAAAGTCAGCTATTACAGTCAGGTTATCTAATTTATGGTGGGCAGCGATAAGCATTGACTCCCATGTAGTTCCTTCTTGACATTCTCCATCACCAATTAAAACAAATATTTTACCTTTTTGTTTTTTAATTTTTCTTGCTAAGCTCATTCCAACAGCAGCTGGAAAACCATGACCCTCACTTCCAGTAGTCCATTCTACACCATTATGTATGTCTCTGTGGGGGTGACCCTCAAGAAGTGGCTTAAGACCTTTTTCATGTAAAAGAACATAAAATCCCCAGCAGGCATGTCCTTTACTCATGATAAATTTATCAGATTTTTCATCTAAAATATTATCAAATAAGGTTAGCAAAATCTCTACACATGAAAAACTTCCTCCATAATGATAACCACCATTGGCCTTTGATAGTTTAATAATATCTAATCTCAGTTTTTTTGATCTTTCAGATAGCATTAAAAATTAATTATACATTTACCTATAATTTTGTTGTTTTTAATATCCTCTATAGCAGAGTTTATATTTTTAATATTTACTCTTTTAGTTATAATTTTTTTAATATCAATCTTATTATTTTCAATAATTTTAATGTAGTTCTTAATATCAATATCTGGATTCGTTTCTCCACCCTGACTATCAAAGATTTTCTTACCTTTAAAGTTATCTGATGCTGAATTTAATATGATCTTTTCACCACTTTTTGGTTGGCCAACCATTATTAAACGTCCATTTGATGTTAATATATTGTAACCTAAATCAATCATACTTGGTATTCCTGTAGTATCAACCACAATATCATAACCACTTTTTCCTATTATTTTTTTTGTTTCCTCAATCAAATTTACATTATTTGATTGGACATTAATTGTATTTGTGGCACCAAATTCTTTTGATTTTTTTAATTTTTCTTCTGAAACATCAACTGCTGTTATCGGGTAACATGATACTAAATTTGATGCTTGTACAAGACTTAAGCCAACACTACCTGAGCCAATAATTAAAATCGACTCTCCAATTTTTGCTTTTGCCTCATTGTTTATTAATCCAAGTGCCGTTGTCAAAGAACAACCAAGTAAACTAGCAATATCAAATTCAACCGAGCTTGGTATCACAGTAAGTCTATTTTCTGAAATAATTGCTGAACTATTAAAAGTAGTTATTAATCCACCTCCAATCTTACCATTTATATTTGAGTAAACTGGGAATTTAGACTCAATACCTTTTGACTTTCTCCAATGTAGAACTACATGGTCACCTTCTTTACATTTAGAAACTCCCAATCCAACTTTTTTTACTATACCACCACCCTCATGCCCTAAAAGATGTGGTAAAAATTTATCTTCACCTTTATAACCCATAATCTCTTGTATTTGTCTTCCACAAATTCCACTAGAATGAATTTCTACTAATACTTGACCATAATCTAGATTGGGAATATCTATTTCTTCTACACTTAAATCCTTACCCAATTCTCTTAATACAGCCCCTATCATTTTTTTATCTTTAATACTTTTAAAAATTCCTTTTTTTCTATTGGTTTTGTTCCTTTTTTAGAGATAACAATTCCAGCACATTTGTTCGCAATATTTAAACATTCTTTAATATCTTTTTTTAATAATAGTAACACAGAAAAAACTGCTACAACAGTATCCCCGGCTCCAGAAACATCAAAAATTTGTCTTGATACAGTTTTAATATTAATACTTTTTTTTAAATTGTTGAAAGAAATACCTTTTTCACTTCTTGTAGCAATTACATTTTTTATTTTATATTTTTTTATTATTTCTCTAGAGGATTTAAGTATATCATTATCTTCATTTTTAATATTTGGATAAAGTAATTTAAGCTCATTAAGATTTGGTGTTATAAAATCAGAATTTTTATATTTATCATAATCATTAAAATTTTTTCTTGGATCTACAATAACACATTTATTTTTCATATTGGCATTATTAATGACAAATTTACACAACTCTTTTGAGCAAAATCCTTTTCCATAATCACTAACTATTATTAGTGAAGATTTTGATATTTCGTTTTCTATTTTATTTTTAAAATTTTTTGAAAGTTTAGTAAAATTATATATTTTTTCATCATCAATTCTAACTATTTGTTGATTTTTGTTAATAATTCTAGTTTTTTTAATTGTTTTAATTTTACTTAAAACTTGTAAATAATTTTTTACTTTTTTTTGTTTTTTCAATTCATTTAACATAACTTTTCCAGTAGTATCTTTTCCTACTTGCCCAAAAATAGTTATATTGCATCCTAAATTAATCAAATTATTACAAACATTTCCTGCTCCACCTAAATTAAATTCTTTTTTTTCAACATTTATTATGGGGACTGGTGCTTCGGGTGATATTCTCTCAACATTTCCATAAATATATTCATCAAGAAAAAAATCTCCAACCAAAAGTATTTTCATGCCATTAAAATATTTTTTCATCATTTTTTTTCTTAATTACTAAAGCCAGAGTTTCAAATATCAATACAAAGTTCACTGCAATTAAAGATAATTGGTATCTAAATGTTCCTGTGATGGGAAAAATGATATGAAATAGCATGATCATTATCAAAAGGGTGATAAATTGATTTTTTTTAAATAAATCTTTAGAAACTAAAAAATAATAAATTCCAACAGCATATAGTAAACCAAAATAAATTATATTCCATAAATTAATAATTGGTGAGTAATAAAATTTATATGGATTAATAAAATGAAATAGTCTCAAAGACGTAATTTTTAAAATATCTAAGTAACTAAATTTTTGTTCCAAGTTGAGTTTTTTATCATTAAATCTTACATCTTGATAAATTAATTCTCCATTAAAATAGTTTAACCAACCAGAAATTACAGCCCCATTTTCAAAACCAGTATTTTGAATATTTATTATTGGAAAATTAAAAATTTTGTTAAATTCTAAATATAATACAAGTGGTACTAAAAAAAATGAAACTAAAAATAAGATAAAAAAAGTTTTATAAATATTTTTATAGAAAAAATTTTTGAAAATAAAATAAAATAAAATAAAACCTATAAAAATTAGTCCCTGGGGCCTTATCAAAAAAATTAATATTGATAAAAATAATAAGATTAGAATTTTTGTAAAATTAAAATATTTAAATTTTATTAAATAAATTAGAAACAATACTAAACAAAATATGTACATTATTTCTGGTAAAATTTTAATATTCCAACCAACTATTTGGTAATGTCCAAAAAAAATAAAACTTAAAAATAAAAATTTTATCTCATTTTTTTCATCATTATAAATTTTATTACAAATTAAAAATAAAGATGAAAACAAAACAAGATTTACTATTATTAAATATTTTAAACTATCTACTGAAATTATAGATAAATAATAAAAAATTAAATTTGGTATAATTGTAAAAAATTCTCTTTTGGGAAAAGAATAGTCAGTATTTTTATGAAATTCTGCACTCTCATAAGTTTCTTCATTAAACAAAGGCTCATTTAAACTGTGAAAAAAATTTTCTAATAACTGCTTTCCTGCAAAAACATATCTTAATGAGTCAGCGCTATATTCAGGAGCAAAACTAAAGTATACAAATAAATTGAATATAATAATAACACTTATAACTACAATTATTTTAGTAGAATTATTAAACATTGTTATTATTTTATGTTTTTTTATATTCTATATATTATAAAAAATAAAATATCATCTTAACAAAACTCTTATGGAATTAATTTCTTTTATCATACCTGTTTATAATGAGCAAAAAACGTTGCAACAAGCTATAGAACAAATAGTAAACCTAAATTATAGAGAAAAAGAAATATTGATTATTGATAATAACTCCACTGATGGAAGCAAAGATATTATTAAAAAATTTTCTAATCTTAAAAATGTAAAAATTTTATTTAAAGATAAGAATTTAGGCTATGGAGATAGTATTAAAAAAGGACTTAATATGGCTAATGGAGAATTTATTTATATTCAATATGCAGATCTTGAATATGATATAAAAGGTTTAGAACTTATGTTTGAGAAATTAAATTCTAACAATTATGATTTTGTTTTTGGAGAAAGGTATTCAAATTTAAGTATTATAAATTTACTTAAAAATATAATTAAAAGACCAGCTTATTTAGCTACCTACATAACAACACATTTAGTAAATTTTTTTTATAAAAAAAAATTTAATGATATCATTGGATCAAAGTTATATAGAACTGATAAAATTAGAGAAATTAAAATTGATTGTGATGGTCAAGGATTCGATTTCGAATTAGTAAGTAAAATATGTAAATTTGATTATAAAGTTGGCAATATATTAATTCCTTATAAACCAAGGGCAAATTCTAATGAAAAAAAAATAAAATTTTATCATATGTTTAATGCAATATATGAAATATTAAGAGTAAAAATTATATAAAAACAATATGAAAGTATTTATTTTATGTGGTGGTTTTGGAACGAGACTTGATTATGAAGGCCAACTTAAAGCAAAACCAATGGTAAGAATAGGAAAGAATCCTATATTGATACACTTAATCGAGAGTTTTTATCAACAAAATATAAAAAATTTTGTTTTATGCTTAGGTTATAAATCTGAAACTATAATTGATTATTTTTTAAAAGAGAAAAAAAAAAATATTAAAGATTTAATCAAAAAAAAAAATAACATTAGTTTTAAATTTAAAGATAAAAGAATGAAAATAAATATTTCTTTAATTTTCACAGGCATAAATACAGGTACTGGTGGAAGAATTTTTATAGCAAATAAAATTTTAGGTTTAAATGAAGATATTTTGATGACTTATGGAGATGGCTTATCAAATATAAATATCAAAAAATTGATCAATTTCCACTATTCAAACAATGCTTATGTAACATTATCAGCAGTAAGACCAAAACATAGATATGGTGTATTAAGAATTAAGAAAAATATGGTTGATCAATTTGATAATTCAAATAAGAAAGTTAATGTTTATGTGAATGGAGGATTTTTTGTAATTTCAAAAAATGCTATTAAAAAAATTAGAAATAAAAAAATTTATTGGGAAAATGAACCATTAAACACTTTAATAAAACAAAAAAAATTATTTGCGTTTAAACACGATGGTTTTTGGAAAAGTTTGGACACACTTAAAGATAAAAATGATTTTAATGAAATGTATAAAAAGAAAAAAAAACCATGGATGAAATTAGCAACCTAAGTAAGTTTTGGAAAAACAAAAGAGTTTTAATTACTGGTCACACGGGGTTTAAAGGCAGCTGGTTATGTATTATTCTGACATTATTTAAAGCCAAAATATCAGGTTATGCTCTTAAACCAAAAAAAAACTCTTTATTTTTACAAGCTGATTTGAAAAAAAAACTATTCAATAATTATTACAGAGATATTAATGACTATGATTTTTTAGTAAAAGTAATTAAAAAGGACAAACCAGAAATAATTATACATTTAGCTTCACAAGCAATTGTGCTAGAATCATATAAAAATCCTTATCAAACATTTAAAACTAATTTTTTTGGTACTCTTAATCTTTTAGAAATTATAAAAAAAAATAATTTTGTAAAATCTGCAATATTTGTAACTACTGATAAAGTTTACAAAGTAAAACCTCAAAAAAAAAAATATGATGAAAAAGATGAACTTGGAGGAACTGATCCATATAGTTCATCAAAAGTAAGCCAAGAAATATTAGTAAATTCTTATGTCAAATCATTTTTTTCACAATCAGATAAATCTTCAAATAAAGTCTCAACAGTTAGATCAGGAAATGTAGTTGGAGGAGGAGATTATTCAAAAAACCGATTAATCCCAGATTTAATAAAATCAATAAATAGCAATAAACCATTATTATTAAGAAATCCTAAACATATCCGTCCATGGCAGCATGTATTAGAGCCATTGAGTGGATATTTGACATTAGCAAAATATCAATATCAAAAAAAATTATTTATTTCAGAAAGAGCATGGAATTTTGGACCTTTAGATAAAAATTTTATTAACGTTAATAAAATTGCATTAAAATCAAAAAAAATCTTTAAAAAATTAAAAATTAAAATTCTTAAAAAGAAAATTAATTCTTTTAAAGAAACTGATATTCTTAAACTTAGTAGCAATAAAGCAATTAATATTCTTTCTTGGAAACAAAAGTGGGATATTGACCAAACTCTTAAAAAAGTATTTGAATGGAATAATATGAAAAAAAATAAAATTGATCCTTATATTATTTGTCAAAATCAAATAAAAGAGTATTTTAGATCCTAATCGTTTATGAAAATTTCATATGGAAAAAATGTATATGGTGAAGGTGAGATGAAGGCAGTCTTAAATCAATTAAAAAAGACGACTCAAATGGGAAAGTCAGTTAAAAAATTTGAGGATCAAATTAAGAAAAAATTTTCTAAAAAATTTGGACTGATGGTAAATTCTGGATCATCTGCTATTATGTTAGCTATAAAAGTTCTTAATTTGAAAAAAGGTGATGAAGTAATAACACCTTGTTTAAATTTTGGTACTGCGATTTCATCTTTATTACATTATGGAATTAGCCCAATATTAATTGATATTAATATTGAAACTTTACAGATTAATCCAAAATTAATAGAAAAAAAAATTACAAAAAAAACAAAGGCATTATTAGTACCAAACTTAATTGGAAATATTCCAGAATGGAAAAAAATCTCAAAAATTGCCAAAAAACATAAACTAAAAATTATTGAAGACTCAGCGGATACTTTAGGGGCAAAAATCGATGGTAAACCTACAGGGATTTTTAGCGATATATCAATCACAAGTTTTTATGGGTCGCACGTTATTAGTTGTGCTGGGAATGGAGGAATACTACTTACAAATAATAAAAATTACTTTCAGAGAGCAAAAGTTTTAAGAAGCTGGGGAAGAATGTCAACATTAATTAAAGATTCTGAAAATATAGATAGAAGATTAGGTATAAAATTAAAAGGTGTTGAATACGATAGAAAGTTTGTTTTTTCAGAGTCTGGATATAATTTTGAACCTTCTGAAATAGGAGCAGCATTTGGATTAGTTCAATTAAAAAAATTTTCTAAATTTAGTAAGTTAAGAAATAAAAATTTTTTTCTTCATAAAAAATTTTTTTCAAATTATAAAAAATTTTTTTTAGTGCCAAAAATTTTAAAAGGTGTTTATACGAACTTTTTAGCTTACCCAATAATTTTACAACCTAATATAAATTTAAATAGAAAAAAACTTCAAATTTTTCTAGAAAAAAACAATATTCAAACGAGACCTATTTTTAGTGGAAATATACTAAGGCATCCTGCATTTTCTCACTTGTCATCAAAAAAAAATCCTTTAAATGCTTTTAAAAATTCAGATTTTATCATGAAGAATGGTTTGTTAATTGGTTGTCATCAGGGTTTAGGTGCTAAACAAATAAATTTCATACATCGAAAGATTAAAGAATTTATTAAAAATTGAAAAAAACTTTAATAATTGTAGGATCTTCAGGTTTTTTTGGTAAATCACTATTGAGTTTTTTAGAGAATAAAAAAGATATTCAAAAAAAAATTGGTAAAATTTATCTTATTAATAGAGGCAAAAGTAAAAATATAATTTCAAAAAAATTAAAAAAAAAAATTAATTTTGTTTTTATCAAAAAAAATTTAATTAAATTAAAAAAAATACCCAATGTAGATTATATTATATACTGTGCGTTGTTAAAAGATCTAGACAATGATGTATCAGCATTGAGAAATTTTTCTAAGGTGCTATTAAATAATAAAAAAAAATGTACTATAGTATACACAAGCTCAGGTGCCATTTATGGTCAAAAATTAAATAAATCAATATCAACTAAAGAGAGAGAAATATCTCAATTCAAAAAAGACTTCTATTCAAGAGAAAAAGGAAAGTATGCACTTTCAAAAATAAAAAATGAAAAAATTTTAAAAGAATTATCAAAAAAAGGATTTAAGGTTCGAATAGCCAGATGTTTTACATTTGTTGGTAAATATTTACCACAAAATAAAAATTTTTTAATTGGAAGAATAATAAATACGATAATAAACAAAGAAAAGAAAACTTATAAGTTTGAGAATATTATTTATCGGTCCTATTTACATAGTGACAGGTTATCTTATTTTTTATTTAAATTATTGTTTTTAAGAAAAAACAATTTTGAAATATTTAATATTGGATCTGATGATAGTTTAGATTTTAGGGAGATAATCAGATATTTGTCTAAGAAATTTAGTTTTGAAATTAATTTTCAATTACTTAATAGTTTAAAAAAAAAGGATATTTATATTCCAAATATATTTAAATTAAGAAAACAATTTAACTTTTTCAAAAAGCTAAGTAGTAAAAATGCTATTACAAAAACAATAAATGAATTAAAAAAAATATAGAAATAAAAAAAATTCTAATGTAATTAGTCTACATATTATGAAAAAAATAGCTTTAATATTTGGTATAACTGGACAAGATGGATCATATTTATCAAAACTATTATTGCGAAAAAAATATATTGTTCATGGTGTGGTAAGAAGATCTTCTTCAATAAATCGATATAGATTAGATGCAATTTATAAAGAAAAATTTTTTGATAAAAAAAAAATTTTTTCTTCATTATGGAGATATAACAGATGGGGCAGCTGTTTTTGATGTAATTAATAAAGTTAAACCTCAAGAAATTTATAATCTTGCAGCACAATCTCATGTTGCAGTATCATTTAAACTTCCTGAATATACAACTAATGCAGATGC
>MDTA01029435.1_pt1 | contig 13852 bp, 10 predicted proteins | sample 811151 | NCBI WGS metagenome assembly MDTA01 (sample SAMN05326648, study PRJNA326480) | marine metagenome | isolation source: seawater | place: Indian Ocean: South | collected 2010 | reverse complement strand
GTTGCGGGGTGGAGCAGTCTGGTAGCTCGACGGGCTCATAACCCGTAGGTCGTAGGTTCAAATCCTGCCCCCGCTACCAACACCTGGGGCGCGCCTTGGTAAGCTATAATTAACGTTATGGGCGCTCATAGTTCGGCGATTGAGAGCGCTCGATCGTCATATTTGATGGGCTTTATGCCCATTTTTTGTTTGGGGATGATGCTAAACCGTTTAAAAGAGTTAATTCTGCCGATAGCCGAAGCTTTCCATAAGACCTTGTGGGGTATAGAACTTTTGCCCGCGCGAGATCCTAACATCGTTAGAGTTTACATTGATTCTTCTAGTGGGGTGAATGTAGATGATTGCGCGAGCATAAGCAGGCAAATTAGCAGCTTGTTAGATGTAGAGGGCTTTTTGCCTGAAAGATACGTGCTCGAAGTCTCGTCTCCGGGCTTAGACAGAAAGTTTTTCGAGATTTCACAGTACTCAGCCTATATCGGAAACAAAGTTAGGATTAGCCTAAAGGTTCCGTTTGAGCAGAGGAGAAATTATTTAGGTATTCTGACAAGAGTGGGACAAGATGATGTAGTTATTGAGTCTGGCGAAGAGGAATTTATTTTTCCTTTCGAGACAATTGAAAGAGGACACCTCGTTTACGAGGAATAGAGGAATTAGGTATAGCGATGAGCAAAGATATTTTGTTAGTTGTGGAATCAGTTTCGAATGAGAAGGGCGTTGGCGAAGAGGTCATCTTTGAAGCAATGGAGCTTGCTCTCGCAACCGCTGCAAAAAAGCGTTACGAGGAAGAAGATGTCGAACTTAGAGTTTCAATCGACAGGAACTCTGGCGAGTACGAAACTTTCAGATACTGGGACATAGTTAGTGATGAAGCGAAAGAATTCCCAGGTTGCCAATTGACCTTAATGGAGGCTAAAAGTAAAGATGACAGCCTCAGTGTGGGAGACCGCTACGAAATTGCGGTTGAGTCCGCAGAGTTTGGAAGGATTGCTGCACAAGCAGCAAAGCAGGTTATCGTGCAGAAAGTGCGAGAAGCTGAGAGGGCGCAAGTAGTCGATGCTTATCGTAGTCGTGTTGGTGAGTTAGTAAAGGGACAAGTAAAAAAAGTAACCAGAGAAGCGGTTATCGTTGACTTGGGAAGTAATGCTGAAGCCATTCTTCCGAGGGAGGTCTGGATTCCCAGAGAAAATTTCAGGGTTGGAGATCTCGTTAAAGGACTCTTAGAGGAGGTGCGGCCTGAGGCCAGAGGTCCTCAACTTGCACTCTCAAGAACAGCTCCTGATGTGTTAGTAGAACTCTTTAAAATAGAAGTTCCTGAAATTGCAGATGGCGTCATTGAAATATTGGGGTGTGCGAGGGATCCTGGTTCGAGAGCAAAAATAGCCGTCAAGACAAATGACGGTCGAATAGATCCAGTGGGTGCGTGTGTTGGGATGAGAGGATCGAGGGTGCAGGCAGTTTCAAATGAACTAGGTAATGAAAGAATTGATATTGTCCCATGGGATGACAATCTTGCTCAGCTTGCAATCAACGCAATGGCCCCTGCTGAAGTTATATCTATTGTTCTTGATGAAGAAACTAAGAGCATGGATATTGCGGTATCAGAAGAAAACTTAGCGCAGGCCATAGGTAGGGGCGGTCAAAATGTTAAGCTTGCCTGTGAACTCACTGGGTGGGACCTCAATATAATGACAGAGGAAGAGGCTGCGGAAAAACAAGAAGCTGAAGCAGGAACTATCATTCAAGATTTCATGCAAAAGCTTGATGTTGAGGAAGAAGTTGCCTTAGTTCTGGTTGAAGAGGGATTCGCCAGTGTCGAAGAAGTGGCGTATGTTCCAATTGAAGAAATGATGGCGATAGAAGGTTTCGATCAAGAAATCGTCGAGGAACTAAGATCTCGCGCGAAGAATGCTTTAACGATGATTGAACTGGCAAACGAAGAAGAAATAGGGCAATTGGAACCAGAAGCTGATCTATTAGGAATGGAAGGTATGGACAAGAGGACGGCCTACCAATTATCCGCTATAGGCATTAAATCTATGGAGGATCTTGCAGAGCAGGCGGTAGATGACCTTTTGGAATTAGAAGATATGACTGAAGAGAGAGCCGGGTCACTAATTATGACTGCTCGAGCGCCATGGTTTGAAGAGGAAGCATAATTTGGAATCTTTTTTTTGTTGGAGAAGGTTTGATGCCTGACGAATCATTAGAACAATTAGCCGAACGTGTTGGCACCCCGATTGACAGACTCCTTCTTCAAATAGAGGAGGCAGGCCTTCCTCAACGTAACCCGAGTGATTCTATACAGAAAGGAGAAATAGAAAAACTGCTCGCATACCTAAAAGCGAGTCACGGAGAAGTTTCAGACAAGCCAAAAAAAATCACACTAAAAAGACGTACACTTTCCACTTTAAAAGCTGGAGGTTCTGCTGGAAGAGGAAGAACAGTTAATGTAGAGGTAAGAAAAAAACGCACTTACGTAAGGCGCGGAGCCTCTCAGGACCAAGTTCCAGAAAAACAAGGATTGGATGCGGTCCCGGCTGACCCTGTTTCGGAAAATATTGAACCTTTAGCTTTGGCTGGAGAAAAAGAGAAGGCGGAGTCAGGTCAAGATATAGCCAGCTTTGAACCTCCAAAAAAAGAAGTTTCGAGGAAAAATGAATCTGAAGTGCAAGAAAAAGCTTTGGAGAAAAGCAAAGCCCATAAGACGGTTTCGGCGCCTGAAGAAAAAGACGTAATTGCCAATGAGAAAACTGATGATGACTCTCGCGCCTCGGGAAGAAAAAGCAAGAGAAATAAGCATGATATTGATGAGGAAGAAAAGCAAAAAAAGAGATCTCGTCAAGGAAGCAGAAAACGTCGAGTTGAAGAACTCATTAGTGAGGACCTGTTAGGCGAAGATTTAGCAGACGAGCAAACCCAACAATCTGACGAGCCAGTCGAAGCGGTAACGCTCGGCTTGGCTACTCCTCGAGCAAAAAGAAGATCGGGATCGAAAGCAGTTAAAAAACATAGCTTCAAAGCGCCGACTGAGGAGATAAAAAAAGAAGTTGAGATAGCGGAATCTGTTAGCATCCAGCAACTCTCTCAAAAAATGTCTGTGAAAGCATCGGAACTTATAAAGACATTATTCAATTTGGGAATAGTAAAAAACATCACCGAGACAATTGATCAAGAGACCGCTCAGTTGCTCGCAGAAGAATTTGGGCACAAAGTGAAATTGATTGACGCGGGGACTATGGAAAGGGATTTGGAAGATGAATTAATTTATCATTCCGAACCTTCTAGCCGAGCACCTGTGGTAACTGTCATGGGTCATGTTGACCACGGAAAGACCTCCCTGTTGGATTATATTAGAGAATCGCAAGTTGCAAACGCAGAGGCAGGAGGGATCACGCAGCACATTGGAGCTTATAGGGTATCCACCAAACAGGGAAACATATGTTTTATTGACACTCCGGGCCACTCAGCTTTTAGTGCGATGAGAGCTAGGGGAGCAAGTTCAACTGATATTATCATTCTAGTAGTGGCTGCTGATGACGGGGTTATGCCGCAGACAGAAGAAGCCATTCAGCACGCAAAGGGAGCAGAAGCGCCGATAGTTGTTGCAGTTAATAAAATCGATAGAGAAGGAGCTGACATAGAAAGAGTTAAAAACGAACTTGCGGCGAGGGACGTCATCCCCGAAGAATGGGGCGGCGAGACACAGTTTGTCGGGTGCAGTGCAATCACTGGCGAAGGCGTCGAAAAATTGCTAGAGGCTGTTCTGCTTCAATCAGAGCTTATGGAGCTTAAGGCAGTAGAAGATGGTCCCGGTCAAGGCGTCGTTATCGAATCTGAATTAGATAAAGGCAGAGGTCCCGTAGCAACTCTGTTGGTTCAAAACGGCCAAATAAAGCAGGGCGATGTAGTTGTTGCTGGGCCATTTTTTGGCAAAGCAAGGGCCTTGAGTGATGAGAATGGGAACAAGCTTAAAGTAGCCGGGCCGGCAACTCCAGTATCTATCTTGGGCCTGGGAGGAACACCTAACGCCGGAGATAAATTCCGTGTTGCAAAAGACGAAAAGCAAGCAAGGGAAATAGCGAACTTCCGTTCAGAAAAGCTTAGCCAAACTAAATCTGTCGCCAGCACTAGCTTAGAAAATCTCTTCGAAAACCTAAACGGTGTTGAAGTTAAGAACCTGAACGTTGTAGTTAAAGCCGATGTGCGTGGGTCCTTAGAGGCAATTACAGCTGCCTTACGAGAAATCGGTAATGACGAGGTCAAAGTAAACCTTGTTATGGAAGGGGTCGGAGCGATAACTGAATCTGATGCAAATTATGCGGTAACCGCGGGCGCTGTGGTCTTCGGTTTCAATGTAAGAGCTGACGTGGCAGCAAAAAAGGTTATAGAAAGTGAAGGATTAGACCTGCGTTATTACAAAGTAATCTACGACTTGGTTGATGATGTCAAAGCGGCTTTATCGGGCATGCTTTCTCCAGAAGTGAGAGAGGAAATTGTTGGTATTGCTCAAGTGCGAGATGTCTTTAAATCAAAAAAATTCGGTCCGATTGCCGGTTGTATGGTGATTGAGGGAGCAGTCTTTAGGTCTAAAAAAATTAGGGTTTTGAGAGAAAATGTCGTCATTTACGAGGGAGAGTTAGAGTCTTTGAGACACTTTAAAGAAGAAACAGAACAAGTTTCCATGGGCACAGAGTGCGGAATTGGAGTAAAAAACTATAACGATGTTAAGGTGGGTGACCAGATAGAGGTGTTCGATTCAAAGGAGGTTTCCAGAGAACTTTGATGGTAGTGACTAATGCAGAGAGAGAATGGTCGAGAGAAAAAAGTAGCAGAGCTGATTCAAAAGGAAGTCGCCAAACTGGTGCAAAGGGAATTGAGAGATCCTCGGTTAGGGATGGTCACTATTAATGAGGTAAGAGTTAGCAGGGATTATGCTTTCTCTGACATATATTTCACGGTACTCCCAGAGGATAGTTCCAAGAATGCAGAATTGTTGCTTAATGAGGCGAGCGGCTTCTTTAGATCTAAATTAGCTAAAAAGCTATCAATGAGAACGACGCCTAAATTGAGATTCCATTATGATTCCTCTTTAGGAGAAGGAGCTAGGGTTAGTTCCTTAATAGCAGAGGAAAAGAAGCGGATAGGGTGCACTTCAAGAAAAAAACCAGAAATTTAAATGCCCCGAAAGCGAAAGAGAAGACAGATCACAGGTATATTCCTTTTAGATAAAGAGAAAGGCCTAACATCCAATAAGGCGCTCCAGCAAATCAAACATTTATTTGAAGCACAGAAAGCTGGACACACGGGAAGTTTAGACCCACTAGCTACTGGTGTTTTGCCGATTTGTTTTGGACAAGCAACGAAGTTTTCGCGTTTCCTTTTAGATGCCGAAAAAACATATGAAGCTACCGTAGTGTTTGGGGTTACCACCGAATCCGGTGATGCTGAGGCGAGGGTGGTTCAAAAGAGACCAACGGATAATTTAAATCAGGGTCGTGTTGAAAGCGTGCTCAAAATGTATCGAGGGAAAACACAACAAATACCCTCAATGTTTTCTGCTCTTAAGGTAGATGGAGAAAGACTTTATAGTCTTGCAAGAAAGGGAATTACCATCGACCGAGATCCTCGAGATATAGAAGTCTACGAGCTCAATCTCTTATCGCTTTGTGGAAACAAAGCAAGATTATTTATCCGTTGCAGTAAGGGCACCTATGTGAGAACTCTTGTTGAGGACATAGGAGAGTCCATAGGATGTGGTGCTCATGTCAGAGAATTAAGGCGCTTGCGGGTAGCTTCCTTTTCAATTAAAGACTGTTTAACTTTTGAATCTATTCTAGATTTTCGAAAAAAAAACGGTCTTTTAGAGTCAAAGCTGCTTCCAATTGATTCCGCGTTGTCTGGATGGCCGAAAATCTTTGTCCCAGAGGATTCACAAAAAAATCTCCAGCATGGTCAAACCATTTCCATTGAAGGTTCTACTCCCTTGGGGCTCGTAACTATTTACTCAAAAAATTCATACCTATCAGAAGATTTTCTCGGAATTGGTGAGTTTCTCTCTAATGGGCGGTTATCTCCTAAAAAAATGTTAACAAATCAGTGATTTTTTACGGTTTTAAATGATGCAGGTTCTAAGAGAGATCGTGATGACGTATACTTCGAACCGGAAACTTGGTTTAAACAGTTGATGAAGGATCGTTTCAGAAAAAAGGTCTGTAAATATGCGCGGATCGGCGACCAAGAGAAATTTAAATTAGCATATTTAGGAGAAATAAGTTATGGCATTAAGCGTTGAGAAAAAATCTGAAATTGTGAAGGAGTTTGGTAAGTCTGAAAACGATACTGGTTCTACGGAAGTTCAAATCGCTCTTCTCTCCGCAAATATTGAGGAACTTCAAACTCATTTTAAAGATCATTCAAATGATCATCATTCACGAGTAGGCTTGCTAAGAATGGTTAGTCAAAGAAGGAAATTATTAAACTATTTGAAACAAAAAGATCTAGAGGGTTATGGGGCGCTCATTAAGAAACTAGGGTTGCGTCGATAAAATTTGTGTTGGCATAAAGTTCAAGCCGACGATGGAGAATAATGTGAGTTATATTAGTAAAAAGTTTAAGTATGGAGAACAAGAGGTATTGCTCGAAACCGGAAAAATCGCCAGACAGGCAACCTCTTCGGTTTTAGTCACTATTGAAGATACAAGTGTTTTGGTAGCAGTCGTCGGCAGGAAGGATGCGAAACCGGGACAAGACTTCTTTCCTCTAACCGTTAACTACGAGGAAAAAACCTATGCGGCGGGAAAGATACCCGGAGGATTTTTTAAGAGAGAGGGTCGGCCTTCGGAGAAAGAAACTCTTACGTCTAGATTGATTGATCGACCTATAAGACCATTGTTTCCCAAAGGGTTCATGAATGAGGTGCAAGTTACTTGCCAGGTCGTATCCGCGGATAAGAACATCGATCCTGATATTCCCGCGTTAATAGGGGTTTCGGCAGCTTTGAGTGTTTCAGGGATTCCGTTTGCGGGGCCCATTGGTGGAGCTAGGGTAGGGTTTTCTCCGGAAGGTTATATTTTAAACCCTAAACGCGACGTTATGGATTCTTCAGATTTGGACATGGTTGTGGCGGGTACTGAATCCGCTGTACTGATGGTTGAATCAGAGGCAAACGAACTCACAGAGGATCAGATGTTAGGAGCAGTACTGTTCGCGCATCAAGAAATGCAGGTTGTTATAAATGCTATCAAAGAATTTAAAGACGCTGTGGGGAATCAAGAATGGTCATGGGAGACGCCTCAAGTTGATAATTCCCTTAAAGAATCAGTTGATAATTCCTTCTCCGATCAGATTAAAGAAGCATATAAGATCGTTGATAAGCGACAACGGCAAGAATCCTTGAATCGTCTACGCGAAACGGCAAAAGAGCAATTAACTGAAGAAGGTTTTGAAGACGAGAATGTCCTTAATGTTTTCGCCTCTCTTGAGAAGAGAATTGTGCGAAAGTCTATCGTAGAGGGGAATGCCCGAATTGATGGTAGAGACAATAGAACAGTAAGAAAGATCGAGGTCGAGGTGGGCCTTCTCCCGAGAGCCCATGGCTCCGCTTTGTTTACGCGCGGAGAAACCCAAGCTCTAGTTACGACTACCTTAGGATCCACCCGAGATGCCGCAATAATTGATGCCCTGCATGGGTCTTATAAAGATAATTTTTTCTTGCATTATAATTTCCCGCATTACAGTGTTGGCGAGACGGGATTTTCTGGGGGTCCGAAGCGGAGAGAAATTGGTCACGGACGTTTAGCGAGACGCGGCATCGCTGCTGTGCTTCCAACCGTCGAAGAATGGCCATATACGACAAGAGTTGTCTCTGAAATCACAGAATCAAATGGGTCCTCGTCTATGGCTAGCGTATGCGGTGCGAGTTTATCGTTAATGGACGCTGGAGTTCCTCTCAAGGCCCCTGTCGCGGGAGTTGCTATGGGTTTGGTTCTTGAGGAAGAAGGGTTCGCGGTATTAACTGATATTTTAGGTGATGAAGACCATCTTGGTGATATGGATTTTAAAGTCGCCGGAACTGAGGCAGGTGTAACCGCTCTTCAAATGGATATAAAAATTCAAGGAATTACGGAAGTAATAATGGAAACGGCGTTGGGCCAAGCAAGAGAGGCAAGACTCCACATTCTCGAAGAAATGAATAAAATCATAGGAAGATCTAGATCTGAAGTTTCGGTGAACGCTCCTGCTATGGTCACGATAAAAGTTGAGCCAGAAAAGGTTCGTGATGTAATTGGCAAGGGTGGAGCGACTATAAGATCGATTACAGAAGAGAGCGGTGCCTCAATCGAGATTGAAGACGATGGATCTATTATAATTTTCGGAGAAAATCTAGAATCTCGAGACGCTGCGGTCGCGTCGATAGAGGCTATCACCGCTGAGGCGGAGGTAGGACAAATATATAAAGGCAAGGTCGCGAAAATCGCAGATTTCGGGGCGTTCGTAAATATATTGCCAGGCAAAGATGGATTAGTTCATATATCTCAAATATCAGAAGAGAGAGTTGAAAAAGTTACTGATTATCTATCTGAAGGACAAGAGGTCAAAGTTAAGGTCCTCGATGTAGACAGAGGAAGAATTAAGTTGTCCATGAAGGACCTTAGCGAGGACGAAGAAATCACTCCTGTGAGCTTAGAAGACGATAAAGATTAGATAAGGCGACAAGTCAGTTTGTTTGCTCGATCCTATTTGAGATCAGCTCGTCAACAGCGCTTGGATCTGCAAGAGTGCTTGTGTCTCCCAGTTGTTGAAAATCCCCCTCCGCTATTTTCCTTAAAATTCGACGCATTATTTTCCCCGAACGAGTTTTAGGCAGATTAGGAGCCCACTGGAGACGATCAGGCTTTGCTATCGAGCCAATTTTTGCCGTTACCAAAGCTTTGAGTTCCTCTAATATACCTTGTTCTCCGGTGCAGCCTTTCATCAAGGTTACATAGGCGTAGATTCCCTGCCCTTTGAGCGGGTGGGGAAAACCCACTACCGCAGCTTCAGCGACAAGCTCATGTTCTACTAACGCGCTCTCTATCTCCGCGGTGCCTAATCGATGTCCAGAAATATTCAAAACATCGTCCACTCTTCCGGTAATCCAGAAATATCCTTCGGAGTCCCGTTTAGCTCCATCACCCGTAAAGTAATAGCCCTTATAAGTCGAAAAATAAGTTTCTACTAATCTTTTATGATCTCCCCAAACAGTGCGTAGCTGGCCCGGCCAAGAATTTTTAATAGCCAAATTCCCTGAGCCCTCTCCTATAATTTCGTTTCCTTCACCATCAAGTATGACTGGCTCTATTCCAAAAAAAGGTTTAGCTGCTGAACCTGGTTTCAGAGGTGTGGCTCCGGGGAGAGGAGTTATCATAATGCCTCCAGTTTCGGTCTGCCACCAAGTATCCACGATTGGACATCTTGTTTCTCCAACCACTTTGTAATACCACTCCCACGCCTCGGGATTTATTGGTTCTCCTACACTGCCTAAAACACGAAGGCTTCTTCTAGAGGTTTTAGTCACAAAACCATCACCTAAACTCATCAGTGATCTGATTGCCGTAGGTGCAGTATAAAAGATATTCACATGGTGCTTGTCTATAACGTTCCAGAAACGCGAGCCATCAGGGTAAGTAGGCACTCCCTCGAAAATAAGTGTTTTTGCTCCATTAGCGAGAGGACCATAGATGATATAACTGTGTCCAGTTATCCATCCAACGTCAGCCGTGCACCAAAAAAGCTCCCCGTCTTGGTAGTCGAAAACATACTTATGAGACATTGCAGCGTGCAAAAGGTATCCCGCTGTAGAGTGAAGAACGCCCTTGGGCTTCCCCGTTGAGCCAGAAGTATAAAGAATGAACAGAGGGTCTTCACTATCCATGGGCTCAATAAAACACTCCGCGCTTTCTCTCTCAACGGCTTCGTGATACCAAATATCTCGCCCCTCTTCCCAGGCAGGGGCGTTCTCGGTTCGTTTTACGACGAAAACTTGCTTCACGTTTGGACACTCGGTGAGAGCTTGGTCAACATTTTTTTTAAGTGGAACAGTCTTTCCTCCTCTTTTTCCCTCATTCGCGGTAATCACAGCGCAACAGTCCGCATCTAAAATTCGATCCCTAAGTGCGCTGGGTGAAAAGCCTCCAAAGACTACCGAATGGATAGCACCGATTCTAGCGCACGCAAGCATTGCGAAGGCTGCTTCTGGAATCATGGGCATGTAGATGCAGACACGGTCACCCTTTTTAATCCCATAAGTTTTTAAAGCATTAGCGAGTTTGCATACTTCTTTGTGGAGTTCGTTATAAGTGATATCTCGCGAGTCTTCAGGCTCATCACCTTCCCATACAATCGCAGTCTCATTCCCCTTATCTTGAAGGTGTCTATCAACGCAATTGAAAGACACGTTAAGCGTTCCTCCGAGGAACCATTCTGTTTTACCCTCGTTAAATTTGTGCCTGTGAATCTCTCTCCAAGCAGTTATCCAAGATAGAAACTTTTTGCTCTGTTCTCCCCAAAATCTTTTTGGGTACTTCAAGGATTCTTGGTACATGGCTTCGTACTTTTCTTGATCGATCAATGCTTCTTTCGAAAGCCTGGCAGGAACAGTATAAGAAAAACCTTTTTTCATTTTAGCCTCGAGGGGTTCATTGGATTAGGTCGCGGTAGTGATAATCGATTATTACTTTGCATTCGCTACCTCTCAAGTTCATTTTCTGAACCCCGCAGGGGATGCTTTTTTCCCGGGGGCTTTTTGCATTGTCAGTCGCTCTTCATCTGATGCGGCCTGATAATTGGTCCACCAACTCCCTAAACCACCCGTTTTCTCGCCCGCGGCTTCTCTTATTAGAAGAAAGTCATACGCGGCTCGAAATCTTTTGTGTTGCATAGTTCGAAAAGGTTTTTTGCCGAAACGAGAGTTTAGACGAAATTGGAGAAACCAAATTTCCTTAAGCGGTGTGGAAAAACGCCTTGGTATAGATGTAATAAGTTGTTGTTTTGAGAGAACATTTGCTGCTGCCTCTGTGGAAGCATCGTAGTTAGTGAAACCCAGCTCTTTTAAAATTCTGCTCCGCTCTCTTAAGAACGGGTACCACAATATTGAAGCATATATAAAAGCTGGGGTTATTGGCATATTTTTCAAAACCCTTTCATCTGTGCTTTCAAGGGCTTTTGTAATTAACAGCTCCAAATTATATGCTTTTGAGGACGAGTCGTTAGCAGGAAAAATCCACCTAAGCACATCAAGTTCTTTAAGTTTTAGAAAAACTCTCGCACCGTATCCCCCCATAAACATCTTTAGTGATTCTTCGAATAGTCTTGCTGGTGAAACATCCTGGATCAAGTGAGCTACTAATCCAATTGTTTCACTTACGTCAGTTGTTAGCTCGAATCCTAATTTTTCCGAAATTCGGATAGCTCGGAGCATTCTCACGGGGTCCTCGCGCAGCCTTCGATCTACAGGACCAATTGATCTGACAAGCTTTTTAAAAATATCATCTAACCCGCCCTGAAGATCAATAATTTGTTTAGTTATAGGGTTATAGTAAATTGCGTTGATTCCAAAATCACGCCTGAGGCTGTCTTCTTCGAGAGATCCAAAATTATTATCTCTAAGAATCATTCCCGAGTCGGACTGATTTTCGCTGAGTTCGGGGTCTTGTTTGCGAAAAGTAGATACTTCTATTATTTCACGTTCAAATCTTACGTGAACAATTTGAAATCTCTTACCTACGATTCTAGAGTTTCGGAAAATCTTTCTTATATCCTGAGGATGAGCATCAGTGGAGATATCAAAGTCTTTTGGAACACTTTTCGATAGAAGGTCCCGTATGCATCCTCCAACCAGATACGCTTCAAATCCTTCCTTATTTAACTGAGAAATTACTGAAAGCGCGTTCTTGCTTATCTTTTCGTGGTCTATCTGGTGTTTCATGGAATCTGAGATTTTGATAGTACAATCGACGATTCAGTGATCTTCTTGGTCAACAAATTTTTCAAAACCGATATGACAACCACAAGTTGGACACTTTTCCTTACACATAAAAGAAAATGGGAAAAGCGAACTTTTCCCATTTAGCGAGCCAGAATATTTTTATTCTTATCTTTCTTCTTATTTTTGGTCAGCACATGCAGCACATGCGCTCAGTTTAAAGCTGGTAGTCCTTAACTAAAACCGTCAGCTTCACGAAACACTATCTCAGAAAAATAAACAGAATTCATGTTTTTTTTTCTATCTCGTAACCGTATGAAATATAATGAGTTTTATTTGCTTCTTCGTCAAATTATCGTTTCAGGTCCTACGAGTTTTAATTTTTTAGGTATTTTCTCGATATCCCAATTTTCTATGGCTTCATCCAGAATGCGCTGGTGATTATCTGTTCTTGGTATAATCTGCCCTAGATCCTTCAGCGCACATCTTATCAGCGTGACTGCTTTCTTGGGATCCACTCTTTTTGCGCAATTTTGTTTGCTTAATTTGAAACCGGCGGAGTCTACTATTACAGGCAAATGACAATATTTCGGTGGACTGAAGCCTAATTTTTTATATATGTCTATCTGTCTCGGAGTAGAATCTAACAAATCCGAGCCACGAACTACGTGAGAAACTTTTTGATTGAGGTCATCTACGACAACCGCTAAGTGATAGGCGAATATGCCATCTTTTCTCCTTATTATAAAGTCACCTAATTCTTCGGAACCTTTCCAATCAAGTAAACCAAAGACTGCGTCTTCGAAGCCCAGTTTTTCTGCAGAAATCTTTAACCGTATTGCGGTGCTTTTTGTCTTGTCTGCCCCATTTTTCCTGCAAGTCCCTGGATATATAGGCCTAGTTTCTTTTCTACTGCAAGAGCACAAGTAGGTTTTTTCAGCAAGTTGCTCTATCGCCTTGCTGTACGCGAGTGTTCTGGAGCTCTGAAATCGAATTTCTTCATCCCAATATAGTCTAAAGCCTCTGAGTTGCTCTTGGATTTCTAAACTAGCGTTCTTAGAGTTTCGGAAAAAGTCCAAGTCCTCTATTCTGAGAAGCCATCTGCCACGGTTATGTCTAGCGTCGAGGAAGCTCGCTAACGCGGTCATTAATGAACCATAGTGAAGAGGTCCGCTGGGAGATGGAGCAAAACGCCCTACATAATGCGAGCTTTCCCAATTTAAAACGGCTCCAAAATCGTTAGCCGTGTATTTGTCTTTCTTTGATTTCGTCAAGAGTTTTGCAATCGATGCATTTAGTAGCTGTGGGCCTGGCTTCTAATCTCTTTATTCCAATTTCAATTCCACACGATTCGCAGTAACCGTAATCGTCTTGATCAATAAGATCCATGGTGCTTTCAATTTTTCTAATTAACTTCCTCTCCCTGTCTCGAGTTTTCAGTTCTAAACTGAACTCCTCTTCTTGACTTGCTCGGTCGGCTGGATCGGGATAATTAGCCATTTCATCTTTTAAGTTACTTACGGTGCGGTCAACTTCGGTCATAAGCTGCATTTTCCAGGCAGTTAATATTTCTCGGAAGTGGTCTTTATGTGAGTTATTCATATAATCTTCATTGCGATCGGACTTGTAAGGGGGCAATTTAGATGCTTTAGGCTCTGACCTTGGTCTTGGCGCCTTCCTCTTTAAATTCTTAGATCTGTTCCCTTGCTCTGCTTCTTTAATTTCCTGATCGATTTTAAGTTTAGTCGTAGCAGTGCCTGGCTTTCGAGTCGGTGCCAGTTTGACCTTAGACTTTAGTTTTCCCTTTGGCTTTGGCTTAGGCTTAGCCTTTGGCTTTGGCTTAGGCTTAGCCTTTGGCTTTGGCTTAGCCTTTGGCTTGGGCTTGGGCTT
>MDTA01158192.1_pt1 | contig 13853 bp, 13 predicted proteins | sample 811151 | NCBI WGS metagenome assembly MDTA01 (sample SAMN05326648, study PRJNA326480) | marine metagenome | isolation source: seawater | place: Indian Ocean: South | collected 2010 | reverse complement strand
TAAATTATAATTCAATTTTTTATAACTATTATGTAAAGGTATTGGAATATAATGCAATTGTGTACCAATATTATTTTTTAGCATTAATTTACAAAATTTTGTTCTGTTAATACCAATTTTTTTAAAATCTACATTCAAAACATACAAATGATTTGCACTTTGATCTCTTTTTCCATAACCAGGTAAATTTAATGTATTTATTTTCGAAAGTTCTTTGTCATATATCTTTGCGATTTTCTTTCTCTTAGACATAATTTTGTGTAATTTTTTTAATTGGGAATTTCCTAGAGCAGCTTGGACATCGCTCATTCTGTAATTTAGACCTATTTGGTTTACTTCATAAAACCACGGTACATGATTATTTTTTTTTTCCATTCCATGATTTCTTAATACTTTTAGTTTGTCAAAATACTTTTTTGAATTAGTAGTTATAACTCCACCTTCCAACGTTGTTATTGATTTTACTGGATGAAAAGAAAATACAGTCATATCAGAATATTTACAGCTACCAATAATTGAACCACATTCATACTTTCCACCAAAAGAATGTGCCGCATCTTCAATTATTTTAATTCTATTTTTTTTTGCAAATTTTGAAATTATTTCGCTATCTTGAGCAAGTCCAGTCAGGTGCACAGGCACGATAGCTTTGAGCTTTTTTTTGTTAATTTTTTTTTTTTGTAGATTTTCTGCATCAATATTTAAAGTATTGTAATCTATATCCGTAAAAACAGGTTTTAAATCATTTAACAATATAGTGTTCGAAGTTGAAACAAAGGATACTGGTGAAGTTATCACTTCATCTCCTTTATTTTTATCTAAACACATTAAGGCTAAATGTAATCCAGCTGTACAACTACTGACCGCGACTGCATATTTTGATCCAACATACGCTGCAATATTTTTTTCAAAGTTCTCAACTTCTGGCCCTCTAGTTAATATTGGAAATTTTAAACTTTTTAATACTGCGCTGTAATCATTTTTATCAATATAGTGATTACCATAAGGTATAAATTTCATTTTTATGTTTATTAATTTAATATTTTATAGACCAGTTTATAAATAATTCCAGTACATGTTGTAAATAGATTTTACAATTGGATTATTTCTATGCTTAAATAAAAATTCATTTCTAGATTTATCTTGTTTTCTTGCATTAAGTAAAAAAAGCTCAGCCTCTGACATTTCATTTTTAATATTTTCGGATAGTGCTTTTTTAAAATTTACCTGCTGCCATATTTTTTTTGATCTATAGTTTATATTTATATGCCTTCTTTTTTTTCCATTGATATTTCTGCTACCCCTATGCCATAAATTTATATCGTATATAAACATAGTTCCTCTTGGTGCCTCGATGTAAACTTCATCTGGATGTTTTTGTTTATAATATCCATCCTCCTCAGGTGGATAAAGCTTTTTGTGAGTACCCGGCACAACACGTGTTGCTCCATTTTCTTTTGTAAAATCATCTAGGAATAATGAACATAATACAGAGCGAACTGGGTCACTTTCTTTTCTTCGAGGAACCCAATCTACATGCCAATTTTGATCTCCTTGACCTGGCAGAGGCATTCTTAAAATTATTTGTGAGACGGAAATTTCCTCTTTGTTGTAAATTAAATGTCTCGCTGCTGCCAAACATTCGGGAACAGTGAACAAATTTCTAAAGCATTTATGTTTGTTTAATAAATGATTTAACCTTTGGGCTCCACGTTCAGGATGCTCACCATCTTTCAATTTATTATTAACATGATCATGTGCCTCTCTGCCGCCTCTCCAAGACTCTTTGTCAATTAAATCATCAATAACAGTAGAAATTAATTTAATATCAATTCCATATTTTAACCATTCTTTATCTGTTCTATGGAAAAAAAAATAGCCTTTTTCTCTTAGTTCATTTTTTTGCTGGAGATTTAGAGTTTCATTGTTTACACCAAATTCCGAAATATATTTACTTGTCAAACAATTTTGATTTTTCATATTTAAGTTTTATAATTATTTATCTTATACAATTTTAAAGCATGCTCCCAGTCTTTTTTAGTATCTATATCAATAGCTTTATGGTTTTGCATTAGATAACCATAATATTTATAATATTTTTTATTATCTAGTATATGTTTCCTTGTGTAAATTGCAAAAGACGCGCACTCGAAATATTTTTTCTTAATTTTTTTTGAATCAGTATATAGTTTTTTTCTGTCAATTGCTTGATAAGTGTCCCTTTTTTTGTTGAAACCCCATTCTATCGGTACTTCAAACTCTTTAATGGAAATCATTGGATGTTTTTTTGAAGTATTTTGAAAATTATTTCTAGCCTTTAATAAATCTTTTTTATTTAAAAGGGGATTGCAAGCATATACTAGCCAAATCTCGTCATAAATTTCATTTTTTTTTTCAAATTCTAGGAGGACGTTTTTTAAAACTATACCTATTGGAATATTATCTCTCGACAGAGATTTTGGTCTTAAAAAATCAACACTCGCACCAAATTTTTTTGAGATAGTTTCAATTAATTTTTTTTCAGTTGAAACAAAAATTTTTTTAAAAATATTAGACCTTTTTAATTCTAAAATAGGATATGAAATCATTGGCTTTCCATTAAATAATTTAATATTTTTATTTTTAATTCTTTTTGATCCACCTCTAGCTGGTATAATAGCAATTCTATTAATATTAGAGGATTTTTTCTTCATTTATTTTTACTATATTTAGATATTACTAATGCAATTTTTTGAATAGATTTAAAATTTTCATTAATTAAATCTTTTTCTTTAAATTGAATATTAAATTTTTTTTCACAAAAAATAACCAGCTCCATCATGTCAAAAGAGTCAATAATGTTATTAGAAGTGAGATTATCTCTTAACTTTATATCTTTCTCTTTTTTTTTAATCCATTTATAAATAATTGTTTCAATTTGATTCATACTAATATTTCATAATTATTGATTTAATTTCAGAGTAAGTTCTAATACCCTCATTTCCAGACTCTCTATTTAGTCCTGACTCCTTGTAACCACCTATTGGAATTGAGGGAAAATTTACTTTTACTGACTCATTTATCCATATTCTTCCGACTTGTAGTTTTGAAGCCAATTTAATGTTATTTTTTTGACTATTACCACAAATTACAGCAGATAAACCATAATTTGTTGAATTAACTGCCTTTACAACATCATCAATTTTATCGAAAGAATTTATACTTAAAATTGGTCCAAATATTTCCATTTTATTAATAGTATTTTTTTCAGGTAAATCACAAAAAACAATTGGTTTTATAAAATTTTTAGTTGATAAATTTATTGATCCAAAAATTATATAAGATTTAAATTTTTGATTTTGCTTTAAAATTTTTTTAATTGTTTGTAATTGTTTATCAGTTGAAATCAAACCATAAATTTTTTTAAAATTATTAATTGAATTTAGTTTTTGTAAGAGTTTATTAATTAATAATTTTTTAATTTTATTATCTATAAGTAATCTACTAGTTGAAACACAGGATTGTCCTGCATTTCCTGTAAAACTATTTATTATTATATCAATTGTTTGATTGATGTTTGCATCACTTAAAACTATAAATGAATTTTTACCCCCTAGCTCTAAACTCAATCTTTTTATTCTGTTTGAAGAACTTTTCATAATTTTTTTTCCTACAAATGTAGATCCTGTGAAGGAAATCATGTTTATATTTTTGTTATTAGTTAATAAAGTGCCAACTTTTGGACCAGTTCCAGTTACCAAGTTAACTAGTCCAAGTGGTAAATCTGTTTTTTTTATAATGTTCATTAAATATATTAAAGATTGGGAAGCATATTCACTTGGTTTTATGATTACTGAATTACCAGCTGCGAGTATAAAAGGAAGCCTTTCACTCATCACAACAAAAGGAAAGTTCCAAGGGATTATTAAGGTAACTATTCCAACAGGTTCAAAATTAACAATTGCACGATGTTTTGCCCCCAATTTCTTTTTAAAACTGTTGTTTTTTACAAACTTAGATGCATATAACCAAATTTTTGCAGAATGGAGAATTTCTTTTCTTGCATCACTAATATTTTTTCCTGTCTCCAGTGTCTCTAGTTTAGCCAATAGTTTGTAATTTTTTTTTATATTCTTGTATATTTTGTATATGAACTTTTTTCTTTCAAATAAACTTAATTGTTTATTTTTTTTTAATCCAATTTTAGCTGATAAAATTGTTTTTTTTACATCATCATTATTTGACTCTGCGTAAAAAAATTTATTTTTATTTACTAATGATTTTCTATAAAAAAATTCTTTTGACGTACTTTTTTTCCATTCATTTAAATAAAAAATATGCCCTTTTTTTTTCATAAATACATTTTCTGCATATCTTGCTTTTTAAGTTTTCCACTAGATGTGCGAAAAATTTTAGGGACAATTATAATTTTATCTGGAAATTCAATTTTTTTTAAATTTTTTTCTAAAGATTTATTTAATAATTTTGAATTTTTTATAGTTGTTCTATTTTCTTTAAACTCAACAAGTAAGTAAATTTTTGATCCTTTTTTTATATCATCTTTTGTGATAACAGCGCAATCGCTTACAATAAAAAATTTTCTACAAGTATTTTCGATACCTTGTGGAGATACTATTTCACTACCTCTTTTAACAATTTCTTTATTTCTTCCATAAATAAACAAATTTTCATTCTTATATAACCCGATATCATTTGTATTAAAATATCCATTAATTTTTTTTGGTTTTTGAATTTTTCCGTTCTCTAATAAATAGGAGTCAAAAAGATAAGGTGTCTTTACAGAAACAAAGTTTAAGTTTTTTTTTTTTAGAATTTTTATTGAAATATTTTTGATTAATTTTCCTACTGAATTCTCTTCAAAAGTATCTTCCCAATCTTGTAAAGTTATTGGACCTCCAATTTCTGTAAGGCCATAACAAGATAAAATTCTTTTTCGATATTTTTTTTCAAATTTATCCTTTGTTTCTTCATAAAGATGACTTCCAGTACTTATTATTTTATCAATCTTTTGAACCTCATCTATTGTTTTTCTATCAACATTTAATTTTAACAATCCATTAGCAATTTCAGGAACTATATGAACTGAATTTATTTGAAACTTAGATAGATTATCCCAGAACTTAAATAAATTAATCATATTTATCTGAGGACCAATAATTATTTTAGAACCATACATTAACCCTGAAAAAAAAGTATTTAATATACCAGCGTTATAATGCATTGGTAAGCAATGATATATATTCGTTTGATTATTATATTCTGCAATTTTACCAAATTCTAATGCAGATCCTAAATATTGCTTAAATTTGATCTGTATTCCTTTTGGTTCACCAGTTGAACCAGATGTAAATATTAAAAGACATATGAAATTTTTCTTATTGTTAGGAAATATATTTTTGTCTTTTTTTAGATATTTAATTTTTTTAAAATTATTAATTTCATACTTAGCTTTTAAAATTTTTTTTATTTTTTTATATTTTGTATTAGGTATTTCTTTATCTATGGGGCATGCAACGTATTGTCCAAAAAAACATGCAAAAATAGAAATTAAATATTCTGCTGAATTTTCTAATTTTATGATAACTTTGTCCCCTGGTTTGAGTTTTTTTTTGTTTTGTAAAAAAAATGAAAATTCTAAAGATTTTTTTAAAAAACTAGAGTAAGTAATTATCCTATTTTTATTTAATTCATAAATTAAGTGCTTTTCGCTGTTTATTTTTATTGTTTTAATTAAAGATTGAAAATTTAATTTTTCATTTAGCATAAAATATACTAAAGAAATCTATCATATTCTTCTTTAATATTCTCTGGGGAAGGTTTTTCTTTATAAAAATTTTCTAAAACTTTATTAGTGTTATGCCTAATACAATGAAACTCACAATGTTTTCTGGGATCTAATTTTTGCATTATTTCTTTCCTTGTCTTTCCATACCAAATATCTTTTAAAGACTCTTTATTTGGGTCTCCAATTTTAAGATTTGTGTTTCCTCTATGATATGGACAAACATATGCACCACTTGGTGACAAAACTGTTCTCATCTCTGCTGTCAAACACCTAGAATATTCTTTTATTTGTTTGCTTTCACCTTTTAAGGTTCTTTCTAAAGTATAAGGCGATATAATTTTAAATTCATCATCAACCAATGGTGTACATTTATGAAGTTCATCCTTTATTATGTTTGCCATAGTTTGCGATGTATCATTCAAGAAATGGAATGGGTCAAACGATGGTTTAACTTCAAAATAATCACATCCTATATCTTTAGCTAATTTAGCTGCTTTATGAATATCTGTAGCATTAGTCTCAACATAATTTTTGCCTTTATCTTTATAAGATTTATCTGGATCTATCTTCTCTAAAACTAAAAACGAAAATCCAAGTTTAGTAGTTCTCGACTCTGCAAGTTTTCGCATTCCATCTATAACTTTATTAAATTGAGATTTACCACTTGCATGTGGTCTATACTGTTGAAATACATCTTCACTACCAGCATCAACTGATATTCTTACCCATTTAGTGTGATATGCCAAAGAATTTAAATGTTTATTAATTAAAGTGCCATTTGAAGTAACCCCAACATGAATGTCATTTTCATAAAAATAATCGACTAGTGTTCCAAACTCAGGGTGAGCCATAGGTTCACCACCACCAATAAGTACAACCGCCTTAACTCCAATCTCAACAAACTCTTTTGCTAACTCTTTAATTCTGTCCCTTTTAAAACCACCTTGGTTTAGCAAACTTGCACTTATACATCCATGACAAGCTAAATTACAAGCTGTTGTAGGATCAAGTTCTATTACCCATGGTTTAGAAGAACCTTCTATTTTAAATTCTTCGAATCTATTAATAAAATCCTTCTGATATAATTTATCGGATAGAGAGAGTGCTTTTTCTTTTGATGGCATAGACTAAATTATATTGAAATACTATGTTTACACAAGTGATTTTTCAATTATTTTACAGACCAACTTAGAATTTATAATACCATTTTGCTTAATTTCGTAGATTTTTTTTTTATTATTTATAATTAATTTGTTAATAAAATTTTTAAACATATTTTTATGTAATGGTTGTTGCATTTTAATTTTTTTAAGCTTTGTTTTTCCATTTTCATTAAATTCAATAAATTGGTTTTCCGTGAGGTTCATTGAAAAATGAATTGAAACTTTATTACCGTATATGCTAAATCTATCCACTTTTTCATCAGATACTGAACACCATGAACTTTGGCCTAAAATTTTATTTTTAAGTTTGAAATTAATTATACTAACGTCTTCTACCTCGTATAATTTCATATTATTTGACTTTAAAACATTTATATCTTCAATCTCTCCTAGCATATATTCTATCAAGTCTAAGGCATGTACACCCATATCTACAACATTTCCACCTCCACTTATTTTTTTTACAAAACGCCATGGTACTGGTTTTCCATTGATAATATTATGAGTAGGGTGATTTTTGTGGCTATGAAAAAATTTTATATCAAAATAAATTATTTTACCAATATATTTTTTTTCAAGAATTTTTTTAACATATAAAAACCTTTCTAGATATCTTCTGTAAAAACAAGTAAATAGATTAAATCTATATTTTTGAGTTAATTTATTTAATTTTTGAATTTCTACTTTTTTTATGAGTAATGGTTTTTCACAAACTATATTAATTTTTTTTTTACAAAAAAAATTAATATAAAAAAAATGTGAATTGGGTGGAGTAGCTATGTATATCGAATTAATATTTTGATTATTAAGAATTTTGTTTAAATTTTTTTTAGTTTTTGAATAAATGCAAGCAATTTTATGTTTTTTTCCATAATTACTAGCTTGATTAAAATCATCAGAGATAACACACTCCACTGAGGATTTATTTTTTACGAACAGAGAGTCACTAACTAATCTTTGAACAACATCTCCAGAGCCTATAATTGCCCAATTAAGCATTTTTAATATTTAATATATATTCTATATACTTCTTAATACCCAATTTAAAATTTATTTTTGGTTTGTAAAACTTTATTTTTTTTGATGTTATCATTGGTCCTCTTATTATACTGTCATTACTCCATGGAGAATATCCTCGGCCAGAAATAATTTTTTTATCAATATAATTAAGATTTAAATAATTAATTATTTCAATTAACTTATTATTTTTTCCACTTCCAAAATGAAATGTAGAAAATTTAAATTTTTTCTTTCTTATCATTTTTTCTATCACATCTGTAACATCATCTATAAAAGTGAAAGAAGCTTCAAAATCCGACCCAGATTTAAAAAATAATTTTTTTTTATTTTTAAAGAATAATTCAGATAAAATATATGGAATAGGCCCACGTTGTGGGTCAAATTTATTTAAAATAATAGGTGGTCCATAAACCCATGAAACTCTAAGATTGCAAGACCTACCATTAGTTTGGTGGCAGTTATTAATTAAAATTTCTCCCAGTCTTTTTGTTGAAGCATAAACAGATTTCGGTGTTGGTGTTGTTTCTTCTGATATTTTAAACTTTGAACTTTGAATTTCTTGAAAAACAGATCCGGTACTGATGTTTATTAGTTTGAATTTATATTTTTTTTGAAGATTAATTAAATTTTGTATTCCATAACAATTTACATCAATTGTTTTTTCTGGGAAGAATTTAGCAACGCTATCATGTGAAATTGCTGCTGCACAAATACAAGTATCAATTTTATTATTATGAAATATTTTTTTTAATTTTTCTTTATTTTTAAGATTACATTTTATTAGTTTTACATTTAATTTTTTTAATTGAGTAACCATGTTCTGATCTTTTGATTTATTATAAGTAGCAATTACCTCATAGTTTCTTCTTGAGAGATATATGCTGAGAGAATAGCCTATATGGCCAAAAGATCCTAAGACCAGTATTTTTTTTTTCATTTAGTTTTCTCTTATCATAATCAAATGATTTGGGGGAATTTTTTTTTCATTATAATATAAATTTAAAATTAAATTATATGTCTTACTATGTTGTTTAACATGTTTAAATTTGAAATACTGATGTAGTTTAATACTAAATTTATTCTCTCTTAATATAATAGCCACATGGGTATGGTTTTTTGAAAACTTTATTAATAATTTCGTTAAATAAATATAATCTACAAGCTCTAATTTATTTTGAATTGGCCACCAACCTGAAAAAAAAAAAAATTTTTTGTTTTTAACAATTTTTTTTTTCCAAAAGTAAATTATTTTTTTTTGGTTTTTGACAAAGCAGTATTTATTTAAACTTAAATTTTCAAACCACCAATTATAGTGATCGATTCTTTTAATTTTTTTTTTTTTTAATGAATTTTTACTTATCGTTTTATTTAAGCTATCAAGATATTTATTTATATCTTTAAGTTTTATTTTAAATATTTTATAATTCATATTATTTTTTTAATAACTTTAACAACTCGTTTGGCTCCCATATTATCTATCTTAATTTTTCTAGAGACAAAAAGTTTTTTAATCGAGTTGAAGTTATCAATGTATCCAGTTAAAAAATTAAGGAAAATTTTGCTTTTAAATTCTGATAAATTAATCAAAAAATAATGACCTAGTTTCTCAATTTCAAAAATTTTATAATCTTGTGTCCTATTAAGTATAATAAATATTGATGGAGTTTTCAAAAAAGACATTTCGTAAATTGACGTAGAAGCACTACCGATAAATAAATCTACTTTGTTTAAATAAGTACTTATGCCAAATTTTTTATAAATTATTTTTAAGTTTTGATTTTTACGTGAATATTCAAAAAGTGTTTGATAATTTTTAGAACCATTTCCGATTGTAATATAAAATTTTAATTTTTTAATTTTCGTGTTCAATATTTGGTAAATTTTAATCACATGCTTAGAAATTTGATGGAAATCAAATGAATTTCCAAAATTAAACATCACATTAAAAAAAATATCTTTTTTTTTTTTCAAATTTTTATCAAATATAGAATATTTTGGTCCTATAAGTTTAATTGAATTATTACTAACCAATTTATTAATTTTTGATTTAAATTCTTTTGAAGTATCTAATTTAAAATTTATATAAATATCTGGATCGAATTTTCTATTTAAAAGATCATCAATTACAATAATTTTAATGTTTCTCTTTTTAAAGTATTTGTGCCATTTGAATCCTAGTCGGTAATCATCAACAATTAAAATTGCATTATTATATTTTTTAATTATTTTATTGACTAATAATGCATCAGTTAACTCATTATTATATTTATTATTTTCATATAAAGAAATAAAATTTAAATTTAAATTTTTAAAAAATTTATTTTTTTTTTTATCTACTATAAAATAACAATTATTTTTTAAATATTTAGCTAGTATGATACATCTTGCTAAGTGCCCTAACCCAATATTTATATCTGAATTTATTCTAAAAAAAAAATTTTTATCTTTGTACATGTTGTAGTTTAAGAGGATCACCTGAAAATAGGTTTGTTTTACATTTTTTGTTTAAAACAAACTCAAAATATTTTGGATGAAGTCCATGATATGGTCTAATTACTCTAATATTTTCCAGAGTAAATTTTTCTCCCTTTTTTATGTCTTTACATACAAAAATTGATTTTCTACCGTGCAAATTCACTTTTGAGCTTTTATGTATTTTGTACGAAATTTTACCTAATGATTTTTCATTTGATCTTATTATATCTACCATTCTCTTAAATTCTTTAAAGTCTATTGAAAAAAAACTATCTACAGTTTTTGAATTTTTTTTTAAAACTACATGTTTTTCTAAAACGTTAGCTCCTAATGCGGCTGAATAGATGGCAGAGTCAATTCCAGTTGTATGATCTGAAAAACCAACATTACAAGAAAATTTTTTTTTTATATCCATCATTGTAGACAAATTTAATGCGTGATTTGAGGCAGGATATGTTGAGGTGCATTTTAAAACGACAATATTTTTATTAAATTTTCTGATAGTTTTAATCGCTAAACTTAAATCATTAAAATTGCTTAGACCGTTAGATAAAATTATAGGTTTTTTGGTTTTTGCAATACTTTTTAACAAAGGTATATCTACAATTTCTGGGGAAGCTATTTTATAAATTGGACAATTTATTTCATTCTCAAAAAACTTCAGTGTATTTATATCAAAAATAGATGCAAACAATGTGATATTAATTCTTTTTGCGTATGAAAAAATTTTTCTATACCATTTTTTTGGTGTTTGTCCTTTCTTATATAATTTAAATAGATTATCATATTTTTTCCATTTACTTGTTGCACCTAATTTAAAATATCTTTTATTTGAATCCATTGTGATTCCATTAGCCTCATAAGCTTGAATTTTTACTGCATCTGCGCCTGCAATTTTAGCTTTGTAAATCATTTTCATTAAATTAGACAACTTCCCATCGTGATTTCCTGAGAGCTCGGCAACAATAAAACATCTATTTTTCCTAATAAATTTCATTCTTTATTTAATTTGAATAATTTTAAATTATGTTTTCATTTCTTTTGTAATTAATTCAATCTTTGAAAAGTAGAGTGACACAAGGGGCCATCTAGTAATTTTTTTATATCGTAGCCTGTCTCACAATCAGCAATTTTTTCAAAGATTGGTTCTAAAGTTTTAAAATAGTAATTTATATTTTGGATCTCGTGTTTAACACTTATATAAATTAAATTTGATGCTAAAATATTTGATTTAAGCATTTCTTGTGTGATTAGTGTTTTATATTCTAAGTTTTTATTACTATTAAAACTAAAAGAAGGTATTCCGTCATTTCCAAAAATATTGATTGGTAAATTATATTTATTTCCAAGTTCAATTAATTTTTTTTTAAAAAATTTTCCTTTTTTTGAAATAATTTTCCATGACTTTACTCTTTGCATTATTTCTAAAGTTTTCAAAGCTGCTGATGGACCAACCCTTTCTGTCCAAAAAGTACTACTTATAAATGATTTTTGGGCATTATTCATAATATGTTTTTTGCCTACCACAGATGTAATCGCATATCCATTACCCATAGCTTTTCCATAAATACAAATGTCTGGAGTAATATTATATTTTTTATAGATTCCGCCGTATGTTTCACGAAAACCTGAGGTACACTCGTCAAAAATTAAAATTAAATTATGTTTTTCTTTTAAATACTTTAAAGCTTCTAAAAATTTCTTTTCTGGGGGTTTATTTCTATGAACTTCCATTTTGATAATTCCAATATCATTTTTTTTAACAATTCTTGTCAATTCATCTATATTATTAAATAAGAAAGGGTAAACAGTTCCTTTTAATTTTTTAGGAACGCCAGATGTATCCAATCCTGATAATAAATGTTGGTCCAAATTTTTTTTATTTTTTATATTTGCTGACAAATACCAATCGTGCCATCCATGATATCCACAGATTGCAATGTTCTGTTTTTTTTCGGTGCAAGAGGCTCTTGCTATTCTAACAGCTATCGCATTTGCTTCACCACCTGTTCTTGCAAATCGAACCATATCTGCCCACTTATTAAAACTTAAAATCTTCTCACTTAACAAATATTCTTCCTCACAATTTAAAGTTGACATATTTCCTTTTTTAATACTTTTGATTACCGCATTATCGACTTCCAAGTTGGAATAGCCCAAAGTACATGTGCCTACCCCCATGAGACTCATATCAAGATATTTTTTATTATCTAAATCATGTATGAAGCATCCTTTAGCCTTTTTATAATAAGCTGGCCACTTGCTTGGCAAAAACATTTCTGGTCTTTTAGACAACAACATGTTCCCACCCGGTATAATCCTTTTTGCTTTCTGCCAGGTCTTTTGTGTTTTATTTTTTACCATTCTGAAGGTTTCTTTAAAATTGATAATTGTGAAAAATTCATATATTTAAAATTCTTTTTCTTTTTATAAGCTTTCACAATATCTCTCAACTGGTCAAGGTCATCTATACCAACGATAATTTTATCAATATGCTCTAAATTTTTTAAGAAACCAAGGCTAGCTTCAAGAGCATTGTAATTATTTTTTTTTAGCCATCTTTCCCACTCGTAGAAAAATTTATTTTTTCTAAATTGTTTTGGTAAGTTAACATTTTTACGCAGCAACAAACCTTGCAAAAATATTGATCTTGCATGTATTTCTATATTCTTTCTCTTAATTTTAAGCAAATAATTATCTTTTACAAAACTTTGATTTGCGACTGAAATTGGTATACTAACGACATCTATTTTATATTCATTGATAACTTTTTCTAATTCTCTTTTTGTGTATACGGATACACCCAATTTTTTGAATTTTTTGTTTTTTAATTTATTTAAAATTCTGTATAAATTTTTTCCAAACTTTCCATTAAGCTGTGAAGAGTCATGAATGAGCATGTTGTCAATTTTTTTAACACCAAGATCTTTAAGTATCTTATCAACTTGTAAAATTATATATTTTTCAAAGTTTTTAATTTTTAGTTTCTTAATTGATGATAATTTTGAGGTGATTCTAAATTTTTTTAATGAATTTTTTCCTAAAACCTTTTGACTTTTTCCATATCCGCTAGCTGTATCTATAGAAAAAATTCTATTTTTAGTACAATATTTTAGTATCTTTTTTATCTGAGGCTCTTTTACAATACCTTTTGTATTACATATTCCATACTTTGAACCAAATTGAGCTGTGCCTAATGAAATCATAAGAAACTTGTTTCAATTAATTTTTATATTATTCGTTTATAAAAATAAACGTATAAACGTTATTAGGTCTATAGGAATTTTAATTTTAATTAAATATTTATAAAAAAAATTTTTTTCAGTGCATAAATTAAGCCAATTGAGTTATTAGTACTGGTCAGCTACATGCGTTACCGCACTTCCACACCCAGCCTATCAACGTGGTGG
>MDTA01085379.1_pt1 | contig 13855 bp, 11 predicted proteins | sample 811151 | NCBI WGS metagenome assembly MDTA01 (sample SAMN05326648, study PRJNA326480) | marine metagenome | isolation source: seawater | place: Indian Ocean: South | collected 2010 | reverse complement strand
TTGGTTTTTCTTCCTTGAACCCTTGAGCGCCACATTTTAAAACTACTGGGTTTCATTTCACTTCTCATCAATTTAATTACTACCTCTTCTTTTAATCCAAATTGAATTTGAATTGCATCAAAAGGAGTTCGGTCTTCCCATGCCATTTCAATAATGCGGTCAATCTGTTCTGTAGAGAGTGAACTTTCTTTTTTCATGCCATTAAACTATTTCTGTTAGCTAGTGTATGTTTAGCAAGTATTCTTTTTCCTTCTTTTCTTACTGCGGGGCTTTTGGACATCGGCCATAGGGTAGAAGTGGCATTTTTTCTTGATTTTTCTAAATCAATTATTGGCTTGGGGTAGTCTTTACCCAATTTGAAACCATATATACTTGTCTCAAAAGAATTCATTAACCAAGGAGTGTGAACAATTGCTTCAGGTAACATTCTTAATTCAGGTACCCACTGTTTGATAAACACTCCTTTGGGATCATGTTCTTTGCCATTTTTTACTGGGTTGTAAATTCTTAACATATTAATTCCAGTGACTCCAGCCTGCATCTGTAATTGTGGATAATGTATACCAGGTTCAAAATCCAAAAATTGACGAGCTAAGAAATGAGCACAAGCTTGCCATGGTTGCCATAAATGATGAGTAAAGAATGATACTATCAGAGAACGCATACGGAAGTTTAAATACCCTGTTTCGACTAAACACCGCATTGCTGCGTCTACCAAAGGAAATCCTGTATTTCCTGTCTCCCAGGCCTCTATATGGGATGGGTTGATAGTTTTTTTTAGTTGGTGATATCCTTTATTAATACTAGTGAACTCCATGGAACATTCCATTTCAAATTTTTGAATAAAATGAGATTGCCATCTTAAACGAGAACTAAATGCCTTTAATGCATAGCTCTTGTTTCCTTGAGTTCTTTCATATTCAGTTTTTTGCAATAATTGTCGCATAGAAATGTTACCAAATGCTAAATAGGGAGACAATCTGCTACAGCTTCTTCGCGAGAGATCAGGTTTTGAAATGTGTTTTTGATAATTACGATACCGATAATTAAAAAATGAGTTTAAATAGCGGTATGCGTTTTGACAACCTCCAATTTGGTGTATACCATTTGACTCTGTTTTTAGGGTATCCTCCCCGAGATAAAACTCAAAACTTTCAATTGTTTTGAGCGGTATGAAATTACTTACAGAAAATGAAATTTTTTCAATTTTTTGATTCATCAATTGATCCCATTTTTTTAACCAATCATTCCTGTTTTTTATCGCTCGAAAAACTCCTTGTTGGAGATACTCCTTAAAGGCAATTCTATTCTTTTGACACCATGCAGCTACCTGTTGATCCCTTTTATAAGTTACCATTACCCCAGTTTCTTGATGTGCATGAATGGTTTTGATCTTGAATTTTTTTGAGATAGACTCTAAAATTTTAATAAAGTCCCCTTGGGCCAGGCAAACAATTGTTTTGTAATTTTTTAGCTGTTTATTAATATCCCGAATAGATTCCTTGATAAAATTGAAGTGACGAGAACTGTAGTGTGGGTCTTTGAATAAAATATCCTCGAATACATAAACCAGTATGACTCTTTTTTTTGAGTTAATTGCCTCTAAAATAGGCTTGTGGTCATATAACCTTAAATCACGCTTTAACCAGACAATATGTATGGGTTCAAAATTAGTATCCATCGGGATTCTGAATTATAGATAACGCTCTTTCTTTGATTTCTTGTTTCTCTAAAGGAGGGATCTTGTCCAATAGCCTCAGCATCATTGCCATGCGGTTGTTTTTACTGAAATGAGTTTTCTTATCTTCTAAGAAATTCCAATATAAACTATTAAAAGGACAAGCATTTTCACCAATTCTTTTGGTACGATCATAAATGCATGATTCGCAATAATTACTCATTTTATGAATATAGGATCCTGAGGAAACATACGGTTTGGTAGCTACAATTCCACCATCAGCCCATTGACTCATCCCTCTTGTATTTGGAAGCTGAACCCACTCAATTGCATCTGCATATACCCCTAAATACCAGGCATCCACTTCATCAGGATGACACTGGATTAATAGGGCAAAATTTCCAGTAATCATGAGTCTTTGAATATGATGTGCGTAGGCAGTATCCAAGGAGTCTGAGATACTTTCATGAAGACAATTCATCTTGGTATCACCAGTCCAGTAAAAGTCTGGCAACTTATTATAATTATCCAACTTGTTGTTAGACTTATAGCCTGGCATCTCTTTCCAATAGATTCCTCGCATATATTCTCGCCAGCCCAAAATTTGACGAATGAAACCCTCTACTTGAGAAAGTTCAATGACACTACTGTTTTTATAATAATGATTTACAACGGTTTCAATAACTTCTTTTGGATGGAGTATTTTGACATTTAAAGCAAATGAAATTCTAGAATGGAATAGATTACGTTGTTCATTGTGCATCGCGTCTTGATAGTCTCCAAAATGGACCAAAAGATAGTTGCAGAAATATTCTAATTGAGCAAAGGCTTCTTTACGGTCTGTAGGAAATAGATAGTGTTCTTGATGATAATTTCCAAAGGTTTTTATCCTAGCTTTTTGAATAGCACTGAGAATTTCGCTTTGGGATCCTATCCCTGTTTTATAGGCATTTGGAATAATTGGGGTACCTTTCCATTTTTTGCGGTTGTTTTTATCAAAGTTCCATTGTCCTCCAAGGGGTTGTCCTTGATCCATCAAAATATCATATTTCTTTCGCATATTGCGATAGAAAAACTCCATAATAAATTGTTTTTTACCTTCAAAAAAAGATTTCAAATCTTCCCTTTCCGTTAAAAAATGTTCACTGTCGAAACTTTGAGAGGGAATATTAATCTCACCGCAGAGTTTTTTTAATTGATCATCCAGTCGGTATTCATCTGGTAATTGATATTCGAATTTTGAAATACTCTTTTCGGTAATTAGATTCTTGATATTCTCGCTTAGGCTATTTTTTGAAATTTCGCTGCCAATATCAAAATACATTACCTGGTGACCCTGAGATTTTAAAGCTTTTGCAAATGCTCGCATGGCTGAAAAAAAAGCGACTATTTTTTGGATGTGATGCAAAATATAATCAGTCTCTTGTCTAAGTTCATAGATTACATAAACAGTGTCATGATCTTTCACTTTATACCAAGAATGATCTAGGTTTAGTTGATCTCCAAGTATTAATCTTAATTTCATTTGAACAACGTTTTTTGTAGCCAAAGATTTTGAAACCTAGAATTGGAATCATACCGTTGAGCTTGCCATTGAATATCAAACTTTCGGTCTCTGGGATCATTCCCAACCCCTGAAACATACATCCAATTACCATAATTACTGTGTACATCATAGTCAATCAAGAGGGATTCAAAATAGGCAGCCCCCATGCGCCAATCCATTTTAAGATTTTTAGCAAAAAAACTCGCAACGTTTTGACGTCCACGATTGCTCATCCAACCTGTTTTTTTTAACTCTATCATATTTGCATTTACAAAAGGCTCTGAAGTTTTTCCCTCACACCAGCTTTCGAAAACTGAATAGGAGTTTCTCCACTTATAGTCTCTTTCCAATATTCCTTTAATTTTAAATATTTTATCCCCGTGTTTCATAGAGATGTATTTAAAATAATCTCTCCAAATCAATTCAAAAATAAGCCAATAGGTCGACTGGTTTTTTTGGACAGATTTTTCATACCGTTTGATTTCCCAATAAATCATTTTTGGTGAAATAGATCCATTTGCGAGCCAAGGTGAAAACTTTGAGCTATAGTCCGTCCCAACCAGTCCATTTCGCGTGTTTTTATAATACGAAAGTTTTTTAGTTTCCCAAAAATAAAATCTTAATCGCTCTATTGAATTAGCAGTTCCTCCGCGAAATGGAAACGCGCTTCTGTGATCTGTTTCAGTGCTTTCTAATCCAAGGTCAGAAAGATTAGGTAACTCATAACTTTTTTCAAGTAAATTCGATGAAGGCAAAGGTTTTGTTAAAGTTAAAACGGGTTTAACAACTGCATCTTTTTCACAACGCTTTCTAAATGAACCAAAAACCTCGGGAATTTGAGAAATATTAAAAGGTAATTCCTCTGGATTAAAAAGCATTTGTTCATAGTTTCTTACCCAACTAATCTTATCTTTAATGGCATTAGATACTTTTTTCTCTTCCTCTAACTCTTCTTGTGTCCACTCCTTTTGTAAATAAATACTTTTAACATGATATTTTTTTACAATTTGAGGAATAGTTTGCTGAGGAGGTTTTAGGTCTATAACAAGTGTTATATTTAACTTTTTCAATGCCGCCTTAAGGTCTTTAACACTTTCGATTAAAAATTTTGCTCTGTATTTTTCCGTTTTTTTAAAACCCCACCTAATGTTGCCATAATGACTAGGGTTAAAGGTATAATACGCAATTACATTATCATAGCTTGCTATGGCTTGATTTAATCCCCTATGATCTTCGACCCGTAAATCGTTCCTATACCAAACTAGTGCTGAAGTTATTTTCTTTGACATTTCTTACTACAATACTTTACATTATCCCAGTCTCTTTTCCATCTCTTTCTCCAAAGAAAAGGCCTTTGGCATTTTATACAGATTTTATCGGGTAGGTGTTGTTTTTTAATTCCCTTCATGAAGGATTAAGCGCCGCTTTGTATTTTGTCAAACACCTTTCACGAGCCATTTTATGTTCTACAATTTGAGTAGGGTAGGTAGGTTCATTCAAATCTTTTACCCATTTAGAAATATATTCCAAGCTTTTATCAAATTTTTTTATTTGCTCATGGGGATTAAATATTCTAAAATAAGGGGCTGCATCCACACCACATCCAGCTGACCATTGCCAGTTACCAACATTGCTGGATTGTTCGTAGTCAAATAGCTTTTGCGCAAAGTAGGCCTCCCCCCATCGCCAGTCGATAAGCAAATGTTTACACAAAAAACTAGCAACTAACATTCTTACTCGGTTGTGCATGAAACCTGTCTCGTTCAATTGCCGCATTCCAGCATCTATAAGAGGGTAACCCGTTTTTCCATTGCACCATTTTTCGAAATCTTTCTCATCATTTAAATAATCAATACGGTCATATTGTTTTTTAAAACATTGATTTACTGTGTAAGGAAAATGCCATATGATTTGCATGAAAAACTCTCTCCAAATTAATTCTTTAAGAAAAATATTATTCTTGCGCTTTGAAGATTTTTGAACTAATTTTCTAATACTTTGTGTACCAAATCTTAAATGAACTCCCAATCGAGAAGTGCTGTCAATATTAGGGAAATTTCTCGTTTCTTCATACATGTCAATGGTTTTGTTATCGAATTTAAATGGTTTGGGAGTAATTTTGGATTCTATAAAACCCAGATCATCCATAGTGAGTTCAGGAAGATTTGATCCCTTGTAAAATTTGTCTAAATGTTTCTCAGATGGAAAATATTCTATACCCTCTTCATCAAATTTAGCCAACCATTTTCTAGAATAAGGAGTATAAACCACGTAAGGGTTTCCATCGTCTTTAACAACTTCATTTTTCTCATAGATAACCTGGTCTTTGTAGGTCTCGAAGGCAACACCTTTTTCTTTCAAAAAAGAACTTATTTCATTATCTCTTTTTAAAGCATAGGGTTCATAATCGTGATTAACAACTACTTTTTCCACTGAAAAATTTTCGATAATTTTTTTTATAACGGCCCTGGGAGTGCCTCGATAAAGTCCTATCCGGCACCTGTTCCCCCTCATGATGTTATTGATGCCACCCAAGGCGTTATAAATAAACGATAATCTTGCATCGTCTTTATTAAGTTTAGAAGTAATATTAGTATCAAAAATGAAAATGGGAAGAACTTTATTTCGTCCCGTTAATGCTTTATACAATCCTTTATTATCGTCAAGCCTTAAGTCTCTTCTAAACCAAAAAACAGTAAGCTTTTCCATAAAAATTAACTTTTAATACTACCTATTCCACCATCAATTGTTATAGTTTGTGCTGTCATCCAGCTACTTTCATCACTCATAAGAAACTTTGCCATTTGAGCAATTTCTAATGGATTTCCAATCCTTTGAAGGGGATGTCTTGATGCTGCATTAGATTTTTTAGTTTCATTATTGAGAAATTTTTCAGCCAATCGCGTATCAACTAATGAAGGTGCAATTACATTAAATCTGATTTTAGGGGCTAATTCTGCAGCCAATGATCGAGCTAATCCCTCGAGGGCACCTTTAGCTGTTGCTACGGAACTGTGAAATGGCATTCCGGTTGTTACGGCGACTGTACTAAATAATACTACACTTGAAGGAGTTTCACAATTTTGTAAATTATTCTGTACAGCTTGAATAGTCTTAATTGCTCCCAACACATTTATTGAAAAGTCCTGAATAAACACTTCTTGCTTTAATCCCTTAAATGGTCTGAGGTTAATACTTCCTGGACAGTAGACAAAACCATTTAGTTGATCTGGAATTTTACTAATATCCAAATCGTCTTTTTCAACATCAAAAGGAAGGTAAGTTATTGGTAAATCGCTAATGGAATCATTAGTTCTACTTGCAACGATGACATTATTTTCTTGACAAATTAGTTTTACCAATGCCAATCCCACGCCTGAACTTCCTCCTACAATAAGTATATTCTTTTTCATATTACTTGCTTTTATATTCTCCAAACAGCTCTATGAGCTTTTTTTTTCTGTATTGAAAGATTTCATCGAGCTTAGGTTTTACTATGATGGGTTGAGCAATTTGACCAAAAATACCCATAGGTATTTTATAATCTATTATATCTTCCATTTCGACCCCGTTTTTGATTGGTTTAATAAAGTGTTTATGGTGCCATAAAGAATATGGACCAAAACGCTGTTCGTCAACAAAATATTTGCCCTCACGTACGTGGGTAATCTCAGTAACCCATTTAGTTGGAATTCCAAGGATAGGGGTGACAATATATTGTATGATCTGACCAGGATACATTTTTTTTTCTGCACCACTTAAAATCTCAAACCCCATGTAGTCTGGGGTGATAGTCTTCAAATTAACTGGATCTGACAGAAATTCCCATGCTTCGGACGTTGAAATGGGAAGGTTTTGTGTAATATTTAAGCGGTATATTTTCATTGAATCTTGTATATACAAATATACAAATTGTTTAATATATTCATTAAAATATTAAACAAAATAAACGTGATTCTTAAAACTTTAAAAATTGTTTTTTATATTTTGTGTTAAATTCAAATTATGAAAAGTTTTCTTACAGTTTTACTGCTGATATCTTGCATAGGATTAAATGGTCAGGTTTTAACGCCTCAACCAAGCCCAAGAGCTAAAGTCTCACAGAGGGTAGGGTTAACTAAAGTTGAGATTGATTATTCTCGCCCCGCTGCCCGTGGAAGAAAAATTATAGGAAATCTAGTTAGATTCAATGAAATTTGGAGAACAGGCGCAAATAAAAACACAATTGTTTCTTTTTCAGATCCAGTCCAAATTGATGGTAATACTCTTCCTGCAGGTCAATATGCTTTATACACATTACCTGGCGAAAATAAATGGAAAATATATTTCTACAAGTCAACAAATAACTGGGGACTTCCCAAGCCATGGGATAGGTCTAAGATTGCTTTATCTTTAATTACTAGTCCTTATTTTTTTGATTATAAAACAGAAAATTTTACCATATCAATTTCAGATATTCAAAGTGACTCTGCCCATCTGAATTTGATCTGGGAAAATACTTTAATAAGCATCCCCTTTGAAGTACCAACCAAGGTAAAAGCGATGGAAAGTATAAATGAAACCATGGCTGGAAATCCAAAACCAAATGACTATTACAATGCTGCATTATATTTTCTTCAAGAAAAAATAGATTTGAATCAAGCAAAGGATTGGATGGAAACAGCAATTGCTAGAAGAGATACTCCTGCTTTTTGGATGTATTATCGTCACGCTTTGATTTTGTCTGAATTAAATGATAATAAAGCCGCATTAAAGTTTGCAAAAAAATCTTTAGCTCTTGCTGAAGAAGCTCAGAATAAGGATTATGTAATATTAAATAAAGAACTTATTGAACAAAATAGTCAGTAAATTTTTATGCTTTATTTTTTATGATTTGCTGAATAATAAATGCAATAAATACTGTCATTAATGCACCAATCACATTAAGCCAAAGGAAGCTGACCCAGTCAAAGTAAAATACAATCAATACAATAATTTCAGATATAATTGCAGCAAAAAAAATAGCATTTTCCTTTATTGATTTGTTAAAAATAGCAATAAGAAAAATTCCTAAAATTGTTCCATAGAATAGTGACCCTATGATGTTTATCAATTGAATAAGGTTTTCAAATAAGTTACCTACTAAGGCAAAAGTTATTGAGATCACACCCCAAACAAGAGTAAATGCTTTTCCAGCCCAGACATAGTGTTTTTCTTTGAGATCGGATTTATAACGTTTATAGATATCAACTAAAGTTGTGGCTGATAATGCGTTAATTTCTGATGCTGATGAGCTCATTGCTGCTGATAAAATTACCGCTATTAAAAGACCAATCAAACCTTGTGGTAAATAATTTAAAATGAAATAGATAAATATATAGTCCTTATCGTTTGCCTCGACTTTAGGTTCAATTTTTTCGATTAATTTTTTGGCTTCTTTTCTGTTTTTCTTAGATTTTTTCTCCAGTTGAAGATATTGACTCTGTAATTGCTGATTAATAAAAAAATCCTTTTGTTTTAGCTGTTTTTGCTTCTCCAAATGAATAATTTCATTGGCAGTTACTAGTGCATTAAAATCTTCTCTTTTGTTTGTCTCATTGACCTTTTCTATCACGTAGGGATTAAAGTTTATTGGAGTTTTTTCATATTGAAAAAAAATAAATACAAGAACTCCAATTAGAAGGATGAAAAATTGCATTGGGATTTTTAAAAAGCCGTTCATGATCAAGCCCATTTGACTTTCGAGGAGTGATTTTCCAGAGAGGTATCGTTGCACTTGACTTTGGTCAGTTCCAAAGTAAGATAATGACAAAAATAGACCACCCGTTATACCACTCCAAAATGTGTATCGGTTTTCAAAATCAAAACTAAAATCCAAGACATCGAGTTTGTCGTTCATACCAGCCAATTGAAGAGCATTGGAAAATGTAAGATTCTCGGGTAGAGATCTAACAATAAAAATAAATGCAGCCATCATACCTGAAAAAATAATAAACATTTGTTGTTTTTGCGTCACATTGACTGCCTGTGTTCCACCGATTAATGTATAAATTATTACCAATAAACCAATTATGACAACTAAAACTTTCGTATTCCAACCTAAAACAACACTCAGAATTATTGCCGGAGCATATATCGTAATTCCTGCTGCCAAACCACGCTGAATCAAAAACAGGATAGCGGTGAGTGTTCTTGTTTTAAAATCAAACCTCTTCTCCAAAAACTCATAGGCCGTAAATACCCTTAGCTTGTGATACATTGGCAGAAAGAATAAACAGATAATAATCATCGCAAAAGGCAATCCAAAATAAAACTGTAAAAAACCCATTCCATCGTTAAATGCTTGCCCTGGGGTAGATAAGAAAGTAATAGCGCTTGCCTGAGTGGCCATGACAGATAGTCCAACGGTGAACCAAGATGCCTGATTACCTCCTTTGATGTAATCTTTTATATTTTTATGGGAATTGTTTTTCCATATCCCATATGCAATGATAAAAATTAATGTTAGGGACAAAACAACCCAATCAATCAGCTCCATCAATTAAAACTTTTCATAAAAAAATATAAAAAGGCCCAAAACCCAAATTGGGTTAACAACAATAAAAAGTAAATCTGACTAAACCCCTTCATTTATTTGCAATTAGGTTAAAAAATAGGCGATAGGCACCTGGGACACCTGCAGGAAGTTGCCTAAAGAAACTTAACCCTGTATATATAACTTTTCCTTCACCATAATTGCCCACCAATAAAGCTCCTCTTTTCGGTTGTTCTCCAGGATCGCTCATTTCTAATAATGGAGAAAAGTTTTTATCCCATTTTTTTGGAAAATATAGACCTCTTTCCTGAACCCATCCCTCAAAGTCTTCTAAACTTATTTTATTTGGATAATTAAGTAAAGGGTGTTTGCTATCTAACATCTTTACTTTTGAATTTTCGTCGGTTATACGATCTCTTGATAGCTCAATGCTATAAGGGGTTATAGTTCTCGTTTTTAACCCTCTACTCGTATTATATTGAATCAATAAGGTTCCACCTTGACGGGCATATTTCCAAAGTACATTTTTTTTGTAGGAAAGAGATTCATTAACATTGAACGCTCTAATACCTAATATAACAGCATCGAAGGATTTTAATTTTTCAACGGTAATGTCTTCACTATCAAATTTTTCAACAATTATCCCTAGAGCTTCGATGCTATCAGCAACATTGTCACCTGCACCATTAATGTATGCAACCCTTTCGACACCTGTTTTTATATTCAAGGCTACAGCCCTAGTAGATGAGGGTTGTACCATGTATTGTTTCGGAATATGGTCATAAGAAATCTCTTGAATGGCTGCTTGGATTTTTTCTTTGTCATTAATTAATTCAGGTCTTAATTCGACTACCTCTTCATTTTTCGGAGCAGTTACATTAAAAAGAAATTCTTTTTCAATACCTTTTCCATGGATCATTACTTCTTGTTGACTTGGATCAATGTCCCATGATTCAGGTGATTTTAGAATTAATTTACCCTTGAAAGATTTACCTAAATTCCTAACTTGGACTATTACCTTTTTCGTCTGACTTGTACTAAATAACTTCACCGGGGTATTTAAATTAGCACAGGCAGAGGGAAGTATTTGGAAGGTATTTGTAACTTCTCCTTTTACAGGATCATTTTTACGATATTTTAGCGGTTTTTGAACCTTAATATTTTTCCCCTCAATGATCAAGTATAATTTTAAAACTAGAGGTGGAGGAGTATTTGGTAAACCCACAATTTTTGAACTTTCGGTTTTGTACATTCCCTTTTCTCTTTCTTCGATCAACCAATATGGGCTACTTATGGACTCTTTGATGATATGATTAAATTTCTTTGAGAACACTTCATTTTTTTTTATTTCTCTGTCAACTTGATAGATTTTATTTTTCAAAACTACTTTTTTGAGTACTACTTCGGTTGAACTGGGGTTATTAACTAAGAGATTTACGTCCAATGATTCACCATTGACACCAAAGGGAATATTTGTGTTTGCTTGAATTTCAATACCCAAACAGTTCAAGATAATCGATTTAATTTCATTTAACTTAATTGACCTCCAGTACTGATCATCTATTTTTTTAATAAGATCTTTTGCTTCAAGTAGTTTCGGCACACTCTTAAATGGGCTAGTGAAATCAAAATTATCAATGATTTCATTAATTAATTTTTCTATATTTCTGCCTCCCCTTACCCGAGTCCAACTTGTGTTAATTCCTTCAAAAGGATCATTTCCGATAATCGGCCTGCCCTGAACTAGGGACAAATATTCAGTTCTACTTCCCAATGTAGGTGAACTACCGAAGCCTTGGGACTTATGTTGACTTCTACTCAAAGCAGCGATTTCAGAATTACTTTTTCCAGTAATTGGGTCATAAACGCCCACATCAATAGGAATTAATCCGGTTTTATCAGCACGATTAAAACTTTCTCTTCCCCCATAAAAGTACCATGAGGTATTGAAGAATAGTCGCTGAGGTTTCCAATTCCCAGCAGAAGTATTTTCATAGATTTTCTTGAATGCTAGATTACTTATTACTGCCGATGCAGTATGATGACCGTGAGTTCGACCAGAACTTGCAACATTGAATCGGTTAATAATAATATCGGGTTTAAACTTATTTATTCGATCAATGGTTTGATTGAGAACTTTATCTTTTTCCCAAAAGTCAAAAGTCTCTTCAGGGCTTTTTGAATACCCAAAATCGTTTGCCATAGTGAAAAATTGTAACCCTCCATCAATTTTTCTAGCAGCTATTAGCTCCTGGGTTCTTATTAACCCGAGCCCCTCTCTTAGTTCAGGTCCTATAAGATTTTGTCCGCCATCGCCCCTAGTAATAGAAAGGTAGGCTGTCCTTGCCATTAAGTGGTTTGAAAAGTAAGAAATCACCCTTGTGTTTTCATCATCAGGATGAGCTGCAAAATAAAGAACTGTTCCTAAAAAATTTAATTTCTTAATCTGTTTATAAATTTCAGCAGAAGACTGGGCCTTTACAGTAGAAAAGGTAAAGCTCGCAAAAAAACAAAACCATAATAAGGTAAGAAGGTTGAAAAAAATTTTAAGGTTTAGCTTCATTCTTAATTTAATTTAATTTAAACACGTAAATTGAGATTTATTATCGTTTTAATTCAAATTCAATAAGATTAAAAATAAATTAAATTTTCGCTTTATCATATGATTTATTTTTGGGTTAAAAGTTTAATCTGTTCGCTAACTTGTGATAGAGGTAAACCGACTACGTTTGTGTAACTACCAACTAATTTAATGATCCCAATTTCACCAATCCAATCCTGAATTCCATAGCCTCCTGCTTTATCAAGCGGAGGTTGGATTCTAATATAGTGCTCTATTTCATTAGTAGTTAGTTCTTTGAATTGGACATTAGTAATTTCAGATATAATATCAAATTTATTATGAGTTAAAAAACCTACTGAGGTAATGACTTGGTGGGATCTACCTGACAAGAATCTTAGCATTTCTTTTGCCTTTTGAATATTGTTGGGTTTCCCCAAGCATTGGTTTTCACACCAAACGATGGTATCCGCCGTCACAAAAATTTGTTTTGGTAAAATTATTTTTTTGAAAGGTTGGCTTTTTTTATTGACAATATATTCAGGAATTTCAGTCCCCTTTAGATGTGAAGGAAAAGATTCATCAACTGAGCATACTTCGATTTTAAATGGAATTCCCAATTTTTCAAAAAATGCTTTTCTTCTCGGGGATCCTGAAGCTAAAATAACCTCGTATCCGTTTAACTCATACATTATTTATTATTTATTCCAAAGTCCCATTTCCCTTGAACCCTAAGTACTTGTTCAATTATTTCTCTAACACAACCCTCACCCCCTTTTTTATGCGAAACGTAGTCAACGAATTGCTTTACATCTGTTGCTGAATCATTTGGACATGAAGATACTCCCGCAAGTTCCATCACCGGGAGATCAGGTACATCATCTCCCATGTATAATACTTGATCAGGGTTAATTTTAAATTGCCCAAGGAAATCATTAAAAGCAGTTTTTTTTTCATGAATGCCCAGATAAACTTTGTCAACCCCAAGAAGCTCGAGTCTGTTTTTAACCCCTTGATTTGTTCCTCCTGATATAATACCCACTTTAAACCCTTTATTTAGAGCATACTTGAGAGCAAAACCATCCTTTGTATCCATCATTCGATACATCTCTCCTTCTGTTGTGACCATTATTTTTCCATTAGTTAAAACGCCATCTACATCAAAAATGAAGGCAGTAATATCATTTAAAAGCATTTTATAGTTTTTTTTACTCATGTCTTTTTTTAATCGAGTCGGTTAAGTCTAGATATATTTTTTTAATTCCTTCATCAGATAATAAATCAAGGTGTTTATTAATTGTTTTAATGTCCCTCCTTTTTGCAGGGCCAGTCTGGGAATTTTTTGCTCCAATTTCAGTTGCATTTTTATAAGTTTCTTCAATTATTTGGTAGAAAATATCAAAAGGAATTCCATGTCTTTGAGCAATATTTTCTCCAAGCTCTATAAGGTGATTCCCGAAATTATTAATAATTACTGCAATTAGGTGAATATAAGATCTTTTTTGAGAATTCATTTCAATGGGCTTTCCCCCAATTTTGAGAACTAAATCTTGAAGT
>MDTA01176594.1_pt1 | contig 13856 bp, 10 predicted proteins | sample 811151 | NCBI WGS metagenome assembly MDTA01 (sample SAMN05326648, study PRJNA326480) | marine metagenome | isolation source: seawater | place: Indian Ocean: South | collected 2010 | reverse complement strand
CAATCGTGGGCTTCCAAGCGCAGGATTAGGATTTGCAAGTAGTACACCTTCTCTAAATTTAGGATTTAGTTCTGATTTAGTTAATAGAGCAAGTTTAGCAATAGCCCCTAATTTGTACACTCGAGCAGGTCAATCTGCTGCTCAGCTAGGTGCATTTAATCTAACCAACCAAATGTGGGATTGGTAACTATCAGTTTTTAATATGAGTACTTACAATCAATCTATAGCTAACCTTAAATCAGCCAATTGGAATAACTTAAGGGCAGTTAAAACAAACAACATAAATAGAGGTCAATGGGAATCTGATTGGTATACCAGGCATGGTGCTCTAGTAGCTAGATTCTCTCAAAAAGCAGCTAACTTTATCTATGAAAAAGATCAATTAGATGAACAGAAAGGAAAGATTAGTGCCCATATGGATTATATGGATTATAAGCATGGTATCACTAATCCAAAAGCTGTAGCAACTGAACAAGCAAAAGCTGACCATACAACTGCCACATTAAAGTTAGCAGAAAGGTTTAATTTAGATGTTGCAGAAACAGCTTTCCAAGCTAGAAAAGAAGGTCTCGATCCATCATTCATAGAACTATATAGAAATGCTAACCCTCATGAAAAAGCTGAACTTGTTAAACTTTGGTTAAATGATAACCTTAGTGCAGAGAAGTATAAAGCTTTCTTATCAGATGAATTTCTAAATAACACGGAAAATTTAACATTAATAGATAGTTCCACTGGTCTACCATCTCATATTAATTGGAATTTTAATAATCCTCAGAATGTACAATTAAAGGTTGCTTCACTCTCAATTGCCCGAGAAAAATTTTTACAACAAGTTGGTCTTGGTAATGTAGATCGAGAGTATGTTAAACAAGCTGGAGGTTATAAATTATTAACAGATACAGAAACAGACCTAGCTGCAGTTTGGACTAAAGAGTTTGATATTAAAGATTCCCTTGAAAGACAGTTAGTAGCAAGACGTAACCTTGCTAATGAATTGAAGAAAAGATCTGATGATCCATATAGAAACATTGCTTCAGCATATTGGAATCTATTCCATGCTTATAAAGGTGGTGTAAATGAAAAAGGACAGGCTTATGATTATAAGATGCTTCATGAAGCCATGGATAAAGAGATTGAAAATTTAGCTGCTGCAGTTGATCTTGAACTACAACAATTAGATGAAATAAGAACTGCTATGGTTCCAGGTTCAGATGATAAGAAGAGCCCAACTTATGATAAAAAGTTAAGTTATAATGAAAAGGGTGAATTAGTTGGCTATACTCCTGAAGAAAAGTGGCCAGTTAAATGGGGTGCTACTGGAACTTATGCTCAATTAGTAACAGATGAAAATGTTAAAAAATATGATCGAGAGAAAAAAATAAGAAAAGGAAACCTTGATCGAAGTATAACACATATACAAAATGAATTTAAAAAAGCAGACAGACCTCCAACTGAAGCAGATTTAGATAATGCAGAACAAACGTTAAAAGATTTAGCTGATGGTGAATCAATTGAACGTTGGACTAAGTGGAGAGAAGGTTTTATTATTAAGCCTAAAGTATCAGAAGATGAAGAGAAATTTTGGAGGGCATGGGTTAATGGTGGTAAGGTTTTAACAGGCCATGAGGATAAAATTAGTGAAACTTTTAAAGGTACTGAATTCTATAAACGTCAAATAGCTTCAGAGGCAAAATGGTTTAATCAAGATTTATATAAAGAGTGGGAAGAAGCTCTTGAAACTGAATATAGAACAATGCTAGGCGAAGAATATATATCTTCATCTGGTGTTAAACTAAGAGATTTTACTGGAGATAACTTAACAGGATGGAAAATATTAAAAGCTAGATATATTGAAGCTAAAAGATCAGGTGAAGCTAGGACTTTTAAACAAGCTCAAGAGATTGCTGGAGAATTTCTCAAGAAAAATGATACAAAAGAGTATAATCCAGATAATGCTTTTAATGGTATATTTTCAACAGTACATACTAAAGGCGGTACACAAATGCCATTACTGCATAAAGCCTATGAAGAGGAGTTTGCAGTTCCAACAACATTTGATCAGAAATTAAATTTCAAAACTATCAATAGAGAAAATGGTGGGGATTGGGAAAAGAATTTAGCACTAAATAAATTCTCTATACCTAAAAAGGATTATAGTACCAGTCTATATAATACTGGACGTATCGATCAAGATGTAACAAATTTATCAGAAGCTAGTGGGATATCTCCCTTTAAGGTTATGAGTATTCTTCAAAATTACTGGGGTCTTGGAGAATTAAATCCAGAGGTTATACCTGAAGAAGAGAATATAGTAGGAACATATCTTCCAAAACGATTACAAAAAATTATATATAAAGGAGATGCTACTCCATCAGATAAGAAAGAAGCTTATCAGTATATATACAAAGCAGTTGGTGATCAAGTTTTACCATTTTCTATGGAAGATGAGCTTGCTGCTCAAGATATACAAGCCTTTTATGAGTCTCAAAGTATTATGAAAGATGGTCCTATGCCAACAAGTGATGCAATACTTACTACAGGTTATTTGAAGGGCGTAGCAGAGCAGATTGGAGTAGAACCTGACCAAGCTTTTTATGACTTTAAATTAGGAAGTGTTGAAGAATTAGATGCTTGGTTTAAAGAATTGACGCCAAATCTTACTGAACAGCTTCATACTTATGGACCTAATGGATTCCCAGAAGTAATTAAATGGCATCTATCCAACTGTGATTCAGATTGTACTCCTACAGAAAGTTATGTTAATGATGATGAATACGAACCAATAACCAATCATAAAGCCGCTTTAGAAAACTTTTACCCATACCCAATTAGCCCAGTTGATAATACTCCTGAGCAAATGGAGTTAGGAACACAACCTGAAATGTCTATATCAGACGAATAATTATGGAAAATCCTTACGAGGAGAATACTGATTTTCAATCAGCAGTAGAGTCCGTACAGTTACCCAGTAATTTAAATATTAATGTTAATACTGATCCTGTACAAACTCTAGAAACACCACAAGAATCTGAGCTCCTTGCAGATAATTCTGCAGTTACTTCTACGGGAGGAAGCTCTGTAGTAAATTTAAATACTAGAGAAGGGCGTCAGCAAATGTGGACTGAACGTAGAGAGTTCAGCAAATTACCAGAAGGTTCACCTGAAAGAACTCAAGCAGAAAATGCTTGGGCATTAAAATACCAAGGTAAAACTTGGGATGAATATCAAGCAGAAGAACAACAAAAAAGAAGTTTCACAAGTGCTTTACAAAGGCATAGTGCTGTATTCAGTCCAAATACACAAGGAACTATGATGGCACCTGTCGTTGGAACAGGTGATTTTATAGCTGATACAGGTTCTCTTATAACCAAGAAATTTGGATTTAGAATACCTAAGATTGGTAAATTTGAAAACCAAGGACACCAAGCATTAAGAGAGATTTCCTCTCTTCTTGTACCTTTTTATATATTAAAAGGAAAAGGTATGGCTGGAGCCACATCTATACATAAATCAGGTGCAGCTGGTGCGTGGTTACAACGTTTAGGAAATAACCCTGTTTTCAAAAGGTTTGCTACAATAGGTATGGATCTAGGTGTTGGTGCTGCAGTAGATGGTACTGTAGAAACCAATAAAGTTAATGATACACTAGCTACATCTTGGAAACGAGGTAGATGGTGGGGACATGGATTGATACCTGAAAGATGGACATCAGACGGGTTAGGTCCAGATGAGAAGCATAGAGCAAATGTATTAGAAGGAATGCGTTTAGGATTCTATACATCATTAGCTGAAGGTTTTGTTAAGTTATATAGAGCAGGAAGAGGTACAACTAAAACTACTAAATTCTTAGCAGAGAAAGCAGGTGTTCAGAAACAACTTGATGAGTTAACACAAGATCCAATTAGAAATACAAAGTATTCTGATGATCCTGTTGAACAAGCTTTGACAGTACAAGAGAAAATACATGAACGTGAGCTTAAAGAATTAGGTAAGTTCCATTTAGAAAAAGGTGAGAAACTAACTAAACCTACTGTAGGTGTACATAAATTCCAGAATGAATTAGAAGCTGGATTAGTTGCTAAGAATGGCGGCGTCCAAAATCTATATGCAGATCAAGCTCGTATAGTCGGAAATAAAGGTACAACTAATGGTAGATTATCTACAGTGCTTTCTAATGCAGAAAGATTAAAAGGAACACAACCAGAAGATGTACTTAATAGAACAATTTTAAAACGCTTAAAAAATGATCTACTAAAAGGTGGTCCTTATTCTGTAGAAGGTCAATGGGGTAAATTAACTAAGGTGGAAATGGAAAGAGAAGCTGAAATATTAGCTGAACTTCTTGCTTCTCCAACACTAAAAAGAGGTGATTTAGTCCAAGTCTTAGACCAATTCAAAGAATTAAAGAATGGTGTTAAAATTGTTAACCCAGTTGCTTATAAAGCTTTAAATAAAGCATCTAAGAAATACTTAGATATGTGGTCTGATATCACAAACCATAAGAATAGAGCTTTATTATTAACATCTGAAGCTGGTGGTATATCTGATTTAAGTGAAGCTAGTAGATTATCTAAAGATACAGATGCAATTAAAAGAGTAAATGAGCAGATCTTAGAAAGATTAGAGTTTTTTGATATAGAAAGCTCGATTGCTGATTTTGAATGGAGTGCTAGAGGTGCTGCATTTAATGAATTAAAAGCTTTAAATCATGGTGAAAATGCAACTGAGATTTTAAAAAGGATTAATAAATTAAATGATAACTATACCCAGAAATTAACTGATATTATTCCTAAAGCTAAACGATTTAGAAAAACTTTAGAGCTTATACAAAATGAAGCTCCTGAGTTTGCTGAAACAATAAGACTAGCTTACGAATTATCTGATGGTAATATACAAAGCATCAAAGCTTTGAATAAGTATATTGAGAATCAATTCGGTACTTATTCTAAAATGTTTGTTGATTCTAACCCTGCAGTACCTTCAATGTTTAATAAAGCATTGATGACCAATATATTTAACAGTATGTTGTCTGCTATTGGTACTCCAGTTAGAGCTTTACAAGGTAACTTTGGTGGTTTTATTGCTGAACCTCTTACAGTAATGTATGGTGCTTTAAGATCAGGTGATGCTGTTCAATTAAGAAGAGCAGCACATATGTATTTTGGTATAACTGATACATTACAGAATGGTTTTAGTTATATGGGTAAGGTGTTTAGAAAGGCATCTGAAACTCCAGATGAACTTGCTACAATGTTCAGAAAGGATTATGCATTAGAGAAAACTCAAGGTAGAGAATTAGCTAAAGAATTTGCTAGAGCAGCTTCTCGTAATGGAGAGGATGGACCTCAATCATTACTTAATGTTGTTGAAGAATTAGATGCTATGGGTAGGGATCCTGTTCTAAGATTCGGTCCAAATGCTATGACAGGCTTAGACGGATTCACTGAAGCAACACAGAAAATAGCATTTGATAAAGGTAAAGCTTTTGACTTATTAATGGAAAAGTATCCTAATGGTAATTGGGGTAAAAATGAATTCCAAGATTTATGGAAAGAAATTCATAAGCAAGGCTGGACAGAAGATGGATTAATTAGTGATTCTGCCGTAGAATGGTCTAGAAGAGAAATAGCACTTAACTTAGATACGCCTTTAACAAAACTATTAAATCCTATAATTAAAAAATTCCCTCCTCTCAGAAGTTTATTCTGGTTCCCTACTACTCAAATGAATGCACTTGATATGTTTGGGAAATATGGTAATGTATCTAGAGTAAAAATTGGTACAGATTTTGCTGGGGATTATGCAGAACTATTAGGTCCATATGGTAATAGAGCAGCAGATGATTTTGATCCAGCAGAGATCCAGAAAATCCTTGCTAAACGTGGTATGGATATGTCTGGTGATTACATGGCTAAATTCAAACATCTTCGAAACAAAGTAAGAGGAAGAGTAGCTATGGGTAACATGGCTGTTATGGGTGCATGGTTGATGGTATCACAAGATAGAATTAGAGGTAATGGCCATTGGGATAAAGGTATACATAACAATAGATTAACTCAAGGTTGGAAACCATTAACATATCAAGGTTTAGATGGTAAGTGGCATAGTTACGAATGGATGGGACCAATAGCTAAATGGCTTGGACTTACAGTTGATGTATTTGATAATTTCAACTCAATGAGTACAACTCGGATGGAAAAAATGGGGAAAAAATTATCCTTCGTTTTAGCAGCTTCAGTCAATAAACAATCTTTACTTGGTTCTATGGAACCGTTATTTGCTGTACTTGGAGGTAATGCTGCTGCCAGATCTCGCTGGATTGGTCAAATGACTAATAGTATATTTCCACTGGCTGGCTTCAGAAATGAGCTAGGAAAGAACATGTATGGTACATTAAGAGAAGTAGAGAATGAAGATATAGGAGAAATCATTCGAAATAGAAACAATTGGATTGACGCATTTGATGATCAAGGTAAATTATCAGAAGTAGTAAATTGGGTAGATGGAAAGCCTATATCTATAGGTACTGGTAGCTGGTGGTCTAGAGTTAAAAACAACTCATTAGGTTTAAAGACCTCTGAGAAACCATCTCCTGAAGGTCAATTCTTAATAGATATAGAATTTGATGCTGAACCACATCTTAATGTTTCTTCTAGTGGTGTAAAATATACCAAAGGCGAAGTTACTGAGTTAGGTACTCTTATAGGTGAAGATGGATATGCTAAAACTGCTATTCAAAGAGCTATGAGCGAAGCAGAAAAAGTTACCTATACAGATCCAGATACAAATAAAGTAATAAAAGGTTATAAAAATATAATGCTATATGCTAGAAGCAAAGGTTTAACAAGTGAAGATTTGAGTGATTTTGAAGGGATTAGAAGAAGACTTGAGATTAATATTCAAAGAGCCAGGAATCGAGTTGAAAATCTTCTATCTACTAGAGATCGTATTAATAAAGAAGCTATCGAGAAAAGAGTTAAAGCAACAAAATCGTCTCAAGGTGATATTAATGCAATCATTAACCTAAAACATGGAAAATAACCTTAAGTAAACTAAATGGCACATACAAGCGTAACAAAAGCACACTCTGCAAATACAGGAGTGGCGAATACATATAGTTACTCAGGGAGTTTCGATGTATTCAAAGGATCAGAAGTAGTAGTAACATTAGATGCAGTAACACTAACATTCACTGCTTCGACCATAAATGAATCTGCCTCACCTAGAGAATATACAGTAGATACAACAGCTAAAACCGTACATATTGGTGGTGCTGATTTGTCTAGTGGTACTATTATCATAAGACCTGTAACAGATATGGGTGCTCCTACAGCACAAGCCATATATTCTGCAGGATCTTCTATAACTGCAAGTGATTTAAATAACAACCAGACACAGCTTTTACGGAAAGCTATGGAGTATGACGAGCAGAAGTTATCTTCTACTGGTGGTACAATGACTGGTGATCTTGAGTTAGGTGAAAACGTTAAAATTATATTTGAAGGTTCATCGGCTGATGCTCATGAAACCACTCTTACAGTTGCTAATCCTGATGGTGATCGTACAATTACTCTTCCTAACGTAACAGGTACAGTAGTAACAACTGGTGATACAGGTACTGTAGCAACAGGTATGATTGCAGCTGATGCTATAGATGGAACTAAGATAGCTGATGATGCTATCAATTCTGAGCATTATACAGATGGTAGTATTGATACAGTTCATATTGCTGATTCTCAAATAACTACAGCTAAATTAGCAAATGATTCGGTCACATCAGCTAAAATCTTAGACGGTGAAGTTGTTAATGCAGATCTTAATGCAGCTGCAGCTATTGCTCATAGTAAATTAGCAGCTATACCTGATGGACAAATTCTTGTAGGAAATGGAGCAACTGTACCTACAGCTGTAGCAGTATCAGGTGATATAACTATATCAAATACAGGTGCAGTAACTATAGCAAATGATGCTGTAGAAATTGGTATGATAGGTTGTGAACAAACAACTATATCTGATAGTGATTCTCACATTCCAACCTCTGGAGCTGTTGTAGATTATGTTGCAGCACAATTAGCACCTATTGGTGGTTTTGAAGTTATAGCAGATGAAGATAATTTTCCTACATCTCAACCAGCGTCTGGTGTTGTTATATCAATAGCTGATGCAGGTGGTATAACTTTTAATGGTAGTGGTGTAGCAACTAATGCTAGAACTGCTGGAAATGGATCTGACAACGTAACAATTAATAATGCTCCTTCTACCCTTTATGGTGAAACTCTAGTAGCTGGAGTAGGTTTACAAGTTAGTTCTACAGGCTCAAGTAATACATATAATTATCATAAAATATTAGCTAAGGAAGGCGATGTTAAACAGTTATCTGATGACATCAATGACTTTAATGAAAGATATCGTGTAGCAAGTTCTGCCCCAGGATCTAATAATGATGCTGGTGACTTATACTATGATACTAATACTGACAAAATGTATGTCAGGAATTCTGCTAATAATGCATGGGGTGAAGTAACATCAACTGGTGAATTTAAATTCTTATATTTATGTCCAAATGGTGGTTCTGGAGCTCCAACAATAAATGGTAGTATTGCTACATATGATTTAAGAGAAGGAAGTAATTCAGGTACAGGTGCTAGTGTAACAACAGCAGCTCAATTAATCGTTAGTATTAATGGAGTAGTACAGAAACCTAATACAGGAACTTCAGCACCAGCTGAAGGTTTTGCTATGGTAGATGCCAATACTATTATATTTGGATCTAATCTACCTACTGGTGCTGAAGTATTTGTTATTCAAGTTGGTTCTGCTGTAAGTATTCCTACACCAGGAGATAATACTGTTACATCTGCTAAGATTGTAGATGGTGCTATAATGAATGCAGATATCAATGCTTCTGCAGATATTGCAGGTAGTAAGATAGCAGATGATTCCATAGCTGAAGTTAAATTAGATATACATAATGCTCCTAGTGGTACAGATAAATACCTTAAATATACCAGCAATGGTATGGAATGGGCAGTAGCTGTTGATACTAACTTCAATGCAGGTGGTACAGCTACAGGTCATATCAATCTTGATAACGATAAAGAATTACGTCTCATGGAGGCGGATTCAAATGGATCAGCTTATGTTGGTTTAAAAGGTGCAACTGATAAAGGATCAGAGAGTTCATATACTCTATCTCTTCCAGCTGCAGCTCCAACAGCAGGTAAAGCTCTTGTTGCAAACGCATCAACACCTACTAATCTAGAATGGGGAACAGCAGGTGGAGCATCTGGTGGTGGTACAGATCAAATTTTCTATGAAAATGAACCTACCGTAACAACCAACTACACAATAGCAGGTAACGCTTCTACAGCTATGAATGCTATGTCAGCAGGTCCAATAACTATTAACAATGGTGTAACTATCACTATTGGAGCAAACCAAACCTGGACAATCGTATAAATTATGCCAATAGTAATTAATGGAAGTGGTACTGTCACAGGTCTCTCTGTAGGCGGTATCAACGATGGAGCAATAGCTCATGCTGATTTAGCAGATAGCACAAAACCTGTATTCTGTAGTTATGCATTACTAGAAGATCGAAAGACATCAGGAACTGCAGGTGGAACTGCAACATCAGGTGCTTGGTATACAAGAGATTTAAATACTGAAATTGCTGATCCTGATTCAATCGTTTCTATTTCTTCTAATAAATTTACGTTAGGAGCAGGTAGTTACCTGATTAAATGGAGATGTCCTTTCTATAGAACTGAATACACACAAACTAGGTTATATGATGTAACTAATAGTGCTGTTATTAGAGATGGTCAAGGTGCTTATTTCCATCATACAGATGATGGTACATATCCTTCCTTATCAGGAATGGCTAGAGTAACACCAAGTGGATCGACAGAATATCGAATTGAATATAAATGTGGCGCAACAAAAGCAACCGTTGGTTTAGGGTATGATGCAACTTTTGATAATGAAGTTTATACCCAAGTAGAAATCTATAAGGAGGCATCATGACATTAAAACTAAACGGCTCCTCATCAGGAAGCGTAGCACTAGATGCTCCTGCTAGTACAACAAGTGGAGCAGATATAACATTTAAACTTCCTGTAGCAGATGGTAGTGCTGGACAGGTGTTACAGACTGATGGGTCTGGAAATTTAAGTTGGGTTACTCCACAAGCTGCAATTATAATAGATCGTTGGAGATATACAGGAACCTCAACTAGTGATAACACCGTTCATACTGCTTGGGAACGAGGTGATAACGCACTCCGTTTACCAGCACAAATACTACAAGGTGGTTCTGGTATGAGTCACTCATCTGGAATATTCACATTTCCTCAAACTGGTATTTGGGAAGTTTCAATATGTGGAACTTTCGCAGGACAAACTGGAAATGATGGATTAGCTCAGTTAATACTTCAGATAACGGTTGATAATGGTAGTAACTGGAATGGTGCTTGTAAAGCTGCAGGTGGTTCAGATGCTACTGAATGGTTCCAAGGAACTAGTTCAGCAATCTTTGATATAACAGATGTATCAAATCAAAAAGTTAGAACTTATACAAGTAGTTTTGGTTATACAGAATTAAGAGGTAATACAGATGAAGACGAAACACATCTAACCTTTATCAGATGGGGTGATACCTAATGAGTACAATAAAAACAACAAATATTACTCATGCGAGTAATTCAGGTACATCTAATGTTGTACTGGATAGTTCTGGTAATGTAACTACAGCAGGAAACATTACTCCAACAGGTGATTTAATACTTGCCTCTGGTAAAGGTTTAGATTTTAGTGCTACTGCTGGCCCTACTAATGGATCTGCTACTAGTGAGAAGCTTTTAGATTATGAAGAGGGTGATTGGACACCTGCTCTTGGTGGTGAGAATGGAGATGGAACAATTACATACCATTATCAACATGGAAAATATATAAAGATTGGTAAGTTAGTTAACTGCTATTTCAATATTTCTGTTAATGCAGTTAGTTCTACACCATCTGCAGGTACTGGATTAATCAAGGGATTACCTTATACCATAATAGATCATGCTGTTGCTCCAGGTTGTGGTGGTTCTATCACTTTTTATTATGGATTGGATAGTGATTTTAACCAAAATGCAACTCCAACTCTCATAGGTAGACAAAACACAACTGAACTAGCTATGAGGCGTGTGGGTTATAATGTAGGATCTAACTCTGGTGTAGTTGATGCAGCAGAGTTTACAAGTGGTGATTATATCTCAGGATTCTTTTATTATATAGCAGCATAAATTATGGCATTAACAGAAATTAATTCTTTAGGTCTAAAAGACGCTGAAGTAAAAACCGCAGATATAGCTGATGATAATGTAACTACAGCGAAAATAGCAGATGATGCTATAACTGCAGCAAAATTAGCAGATAACGCTGTTGTTACAGATGCTATCAATGCTGATGCAATAACAGCAGCAAAGATTGCAGATGATGCAGTTGGATCTGAACATATAGAAACACTAGATAGCGATCTCTCTCTTGGAGATAACTGTAGTGTTGTAGTTGGTGCAGGACAAGATGCAATTTTTGTTTCAGATGGTACCAATGGAATTATAAGAACAGCAACTGGTAATAACTTTGAAATACAAAGTAATCAAGCATCTGGCCCAAATCATACAATAGCTAAATTTATTGCTAATGGAGCTGTTGAACTTTACCATGATGATGCAAAGAAAGCAGAAACTGCAGCAGCTGGCTTTACTGTTACAGGTACATGTGCAGCAACTACAGGTCAATTTACTGATATAACAGGTAGACACGGCAATGCACCTACAAATACTCAAGGTGGTACTTATACCCTTGTAGCTGGTGATGCAGGTAAAATTGTAAAAGCAGCAGGAAATGTAACTATCGATCAAAACGTATTTGCTGATGGTGATATGTTGGTCGTATATAATTCCTCGGGTAGTGATATAACTCTTATACAAGGTACTAGTTTTACCTTAAGATTAGCTGGAGATGCAGCAACAGGAACTCGTACAATTGCACAAAAAGGTGTATGTACTGTATTCAATTTAGCTACAAACGAAGCTGTTGTTGGTGGCGTAGGAGTATCTTAAAATGTTAATGATAATGGCCGGAGCTGGTGGAGGTGCCAAAGAGTATGAAGTAAACTATCTGGTTATTGCAGGTGGAGGTTCTGGAGCAAGTGGTGGCTCTGGAGGAGGCGCAGGAGGATATAGATCTAGTTTTAATAATGAAACTTCTGGTGGTGGCGGTTCTTCTGAATCTGCCATAACTGTTACTGGAGGTACTGTCTATACCATTACTGTCGGTGCTGGAGGCTCTGGACCACCTTATGGTCATAATGGAAGTAATGGTTCTACTTCAGAAATAACTGCACCTGGTTTTACTGCTATAGATACTGTTGGTGGCGGTCGTGGTGGCTGGTCTCCTTTTTGGGCAGGATATGTTGCCCCATCTACATCAGGTGGATGTGGTGGTGGTGGAACAAGAGGTAACTCTGGAGGAGCAGGTACTGCTAATCAAGGTTATCCTGGCGGAGGTACTGGTCCAGTATCAGGAAGCTATGGAAATGCTGGTGGTGGCGGTGGTACTGGAAGTACTGGTGGAAGTGGTGGTTGGTATAGTGGAGGAGGCGGCGGTGGCGGCGCATATTCAACTATAACTGGTTCGTCTGTACAACGTGGAGGTGGTGGAGGTGCAAGAGGTCATAGTACCTATTCTCCTAACATATCTGCAGGTGGCGGAGGCGGAGGCGGTGGCGGCTCTGGTTCTGGTAATGGATCAGGTGGATCTGGTACTGCTAACACAGGTGGCGGTGGAGGCTCATCTAATGGTCCTCATTCTGGAGGTTCTGGAGGTTCTGGTGTTATTATTTTAAGAATGCTAACTGCTGATTACTCTGGTACAACTACTGGATCCCCTAGTGTAACTACATCTGGTGACGATACTATCCTTACATTTACTAGTTCAGGGAGTTATACAGCATAATGGCACATTTCGCAAGAGTTGAAAACGGTAAAGTGACAAATGTAATTGTTGCTGAACAGGAACATATAAATACTCTTCCTGATAAAGAAAAATGGATACAAACTTCTTATAATACAAAAGATGGTAAACATTTATTAGGTGGTACTCCCTTAAGAGGACAATTTGCTGGAATAGGTTTTAACTATAATGCTGAAGAGGATTATTTTGCTGAAGATAGACCTTATGATTATTTCGGTAAACTTTGTCTTTCATGGACATTTAATAAAGAAACTTATAGATGGGAACCTCCTGAAGATTCCACACATAATGGTTATCCAGATACAAAATTAGGTTTGTATGTGTGGGATGAAGCTAATTTAAGATGGTTAGAAAACCCAAACAACCCAAGTGATTGAAATACCTAGTGCTGACCTACCCAAGGCATTAGATATCCCTCAGATGTACTTTAAACCGCCTACAGCGGACGTTCCAGCGTATAAACCTATGGTTGTACCCCCAGCCGATTTGGAGCGTCCTAAAGACACTGAGGCCGAACCTACAACGGAAGAGCCAGAACCACCTAAGTTAACTATTCCTGTATTAGATATACAGATGCCAGTACCGGAAACAGCGGTAGTGGTAACGGCTGTAACAACAGCTGTAGTGGCAGTGGCAACCACCTCTGTTACACAAACCTTATTTGAACCAATTAAAAAGAAAGTCCAAAAGCAATTACAAGCTAAGGTCAACAAATGGAAAGAAAACCGGAAGAAAAAAAGGGACTCGTCCGTAAACTCAAAGACGGAATAGAGGACCAAGAAGCCCAAATCCAGATTCTCGGAACATTCGTCAGACTTGGCATTGTGGTTT
>MDTA01109482.1_pt1 | contig 13856 bp, 12 predicted proteins | sample 811151 | NCBI WGS metagenome assembly MDTA01 (sample SAMN05326648, study PRJNA326480) | marine metagenome | isolation source: seawater | place: Indian Ocean: South | collected 2010 | reverse complement strand
AACTTTCGTCAAAGATTTCAGAATATGTTTTAAAACCTTCATCATGTAATTTAGATAAAAAACCTTTTTGACTTACAACCATAAAAGGTTGTGATATTAAGGATTTAATTGTTTTCTCTGTTATGAATACATCCTTTTGTTCATGAATTCCATAATCATGATGAGTCTCCGTGACTACACTAAAGAAAGTCTGTTCAATCAATTTAGGTAGAAAATTATTATGAGTAGTGTGTAAATGTTTCAATTCACTATCGTTACGATATCCACTATCCTCTATTTCTTTCGGTAAATCCCTATTCCAATAAGAAACATAACCATATTTTAATAAATCATTAGATGATAATGATTCAAAAACAAATCTTCTATGATTATTGTGTGCAAAATTGAGACAATTATAAATCTTCTTGATGTCACAACCATACTTTACTTTATACATCCACTCATATGTGTTCATGACATGAGTAAATCCTTGAAAACCACTTCTACCAAATAAATATTGTTCATTTTGATAACTTGCATTATCACTTACAATTAAAATTTTATCAAATGGAATTTTCTCATGTTCACAAAATTTTAATAACTTTGTCCTTATATCCTTGATGATAGATTCAAAACCTAAAGTTATGATAATTTTTTTAAGTGATTTATGATAAAAAGTTGTATTGACATTAAAACCAATCAATGGTATGAAAGAATTATTTATCTTGTAGATGTATTTCTTTATCTCATCTATATCGTTTATCGAAAACTCACCCATGATTTATTTGTATATGAAAGGGTCTCTTTTCCTTATTTCTTTTAGTTTTTTTCTATAAATAAAATATGATTGTAACTTGAACCATATATACTTTATCCATCGTATCATAACATCTCCTTTTCTAACGAAATTTTTTAGGTAATACAGTAAAATGTTCCCCATCAGGTTTATCGGTGTATTTCCAAATGGGATTTCCACAATTAAATATAATTACCTTTTCATTTTCACTCACAAAGTGAGTCTTTTTGACCTGAAAGAAATAAAATAGATTTTGAAAGCCTTGGTCTAAAAACGATTTACTGATATATCTTATATTTTCAAATTCATTGACATCAAAATCAAAAGTTAAATCACAATCTTCTTCAAAATAAAATGATAATCCCTTAAAATTATTTTTATTTGGTATAGAATATTTTTCCTTTTTATCAATGTATATTATATTCATCTCAAATCTCAGAATACCTTCCTCTTCGACTGGTCTTGGAAGATTTCCGTATTTCAATCTATTTCTTTCTGTCCTTTCTTCATCTGATAAAATTCTCTCACTAACCCATCTTCTTTCGGCAGATTTTGACCAATTTTTAGTCTTACCCCCACCTGTAAAACAAAAATACAATTCCAAATCAATATATTTGTCATCATATGGTAATAAATGCTCAAGTTTTGGTATTTGGACATTTGGATTTCTTCGTATTTTATGATTTGAAGGGAAGATAGGGTGTGATGTCATGTCCAAATTCCATAGATACTTAATTTTTTTACCAATGTCATGTGGGGGATTTGAAACATCATCACACCCAACATAAATGTTAAAAGGAAGACTATCAATAAATAATTTACTTGTTTCAATCGGAGATTCAGAATGATACATATCAGACAAAGTATAACCATAAGGACCTAAATTTGGATGTCCTTCGATACCAGGTGGATGAATTTCTACTCTTGGAACTTTATTTTCAATAAATTCATCACTTTCAAAATCTTCGAACATCATTTTACAACTCAAGTCAATTTTCTTTCCCAAATTTTCGTATATCTTCACGAGTTCTTCCCAACTTTTTACCTCTTGAATTTGTTCAAAACCATGTGAATGAGTATCCTTTGATACAAGTAATAGATTGGTATTATCCAATTGGAGATTCCTTACAATTTGGATTAATTTAAGACCAGGATGTGGCTTAGGTACATATTTTTTCTCACCGAATTGTTCAGGATTTCCACCACTCCCATCTCTACCCTCATCTTCGTCTTCTAAAACCAAAGTAGTGACCGGATATGGACTTATACCGAAGTTCATTATATCACATATCAACTCCTTGTTCATCCACCAACGAATAAATTCATGACGAGTATCCATTATATTACGCCAAAAGTCAAAGTAGAAGGGAACCGAACAATTAAATAAATCATGAACACTCTGAAAATTTGTATAATGTTGTCTCCAATCGTAAGATGGATTATTAACAAAAAACAAGTGCCAACCAGCTCTATTCATCTTCGAAATGTAGTTGTTGAAATCTTTTGCGTTGTACATCAAAGTCTCCGAGGTAAATCACCTATCAATGGTTCGGAATTATCTTTCCATGATTGATGTTCACAATTATAAATTATAAAATTATCATTATTTTTAAACAATGATTTGTATGTATTGACATAGTAAAACATTTCAAATATATCTTCGTAATTAAAATCCTCATGTAATAAATGAATTCTATTTAATTGAATTTTACTTTTGCAATATATCGCGAAACCTTTATAATTATTTATCTTAGGTATATCGTTAAAGTCAAAATGTGGTTGTACTTTTTCTAAGTGTATTTTGAAATCCTTATTTTTACTTTTCATCTGATTTGGAACATCATCATCCACATAATAAATTCTCAATGGAAGTGTATTTTGAAAGACATTGTGAAAATTCCTATCGAACTCCCATGAAGAAATTTTATAATCACCTGTATCATTTGTTACAAACCGATATACCTTCATGAACATACAATATTCAAAATCATACTCGTATCTTAATTTGATTCTATCTTGATTACCCATCATCAATTTTGGTTTTAATCTTTGTAAATCATCAAATGAACAAATCTCTTCACCACCATAGTCTAAATTGTGTTCTCGTAATGAGAAAACAACTGTAGGATGAGTTTCCCTATCCAATAGACCACATACATTTATTTTACCAGTGCCAGGATGGAATCTATACCAAATATCACCATCTAACCTTACTTCGTGCTCCACGGTAGTATGTTCTATTAGATAGTCTTTATCTTGGGATAATCTCATATCATAAGCTGATACTTGAAGAGGCATATAACTTCCATTTTTTCTCATATCTTGTATGAACCATCTATACAACCAAAAATAATGACCTCTTTCTGTATGGGTTTCATAATCTTTGTCCCAAGGCGATTTTAAGATATTTTCATAAAGTCCTTTATATCCATGCATAAATTCTGTATGTCCCCCAGCCGAATATCTCGTCCATTCTTCAATATCTCTTTCGTCAAATGCTTCCACTAATGAAGATTGAAACATATTTCGAGTTAATTTAAAATTTTCAGCAAACTCTATTTTAATACCGAAATCTCTACAAAACTCAAAAAATAAATCAAATATAATATACACTTCATGATTATGATTATCTTCTTCACAATCCATGACAATTAATCCACCCCTACCATTATAACCTAATTTTTCAATTAATTCACCATGTCCCTTCTCTTTGGCATAAATATAAAAGTCGTTATTCTCGGGCCAATGTCTTGAATATATCACTTTATGTCCTTTAAATTTGTAGTTACTTTTTTCACCCTATCATCTTTATTATCAACACGATTATTATACACAACAACCTCACCACTTAATTTCAATTGGTCACAATTAGCACATAATAAATCAGAACTACCACAAGTTCCGTTGGTATGGTGTTTATGAATTTTAGAAAAAAGATTATCCTCTTCAGTTGAGAAAATTTCTTCTAAGGTTTGTTCTTTAAAATTACCCAACACCATTTCATTATTGAAATCAAAACAACACATTATTACATCACCATCTACCTGAATTTGTATCGGGCCCGTCTCAGGTCGTCCACAAGTCTCATGGACAAGGGGACTTTCATAATCACGATATTCATAAGTATCAACCCAATTATGTGGATACCAAATTTCTAAACTACACTTGTCTCCATAATCTTCTACAAGTTTATCTACATCATTCTGATTCTCCTCAACGATATCAGCCGTGATGATTATTTCAGTTTCACTTGGTTTGTTATCTATAGCATAATCTAAACTTTTCAATACATCTTCTAAGGTATGTTTATTTCCTTTATAATTTAAAACTTTTCCATATGAATCAGGATTTGTCGTGTGTAGGCTGACCCTCAAATCCATGATACCAATTTCAAACATTTCATCAATCTTTTCCTTATCTAACAAAGAACCATTGGTAAGAACATGAATACCATAACCTTTATTTTTTGCATATCTCATCTTATCTAAAAGTGTTTTATCTAAGAATGCTTCTCCAAAACCTGAAACTGTAATTTCATTTATTCTATCACCCATCTCATGCTTCAACTTATCAACATAAAATTTATAATCCTTTAATGACATTATCTCCTTTCTTCGAGTAAAATCATCAGTAGGCCATGGACAGAAGACACAGGCTGCATTACAAGCAGTTGATGTTTCTATTCTTGCTTCATTTGTGTTAGGTATGGGCATTATAATTTAATGTTCCTTTCTAAATATTCTGACCACATTTTATGTTCGATTTCCGTAGGGTGTCTGTAAAAACCATTTATTTTTCTACCATCAATATGTTTCCAAAACTTATCAAAGAAAGTCGGATTATGAGAAAGTATAAAGTTCATAAATGATGTATCACAAAAATTATTCTCATCTATGTTTTCATCTGACCTATAATCTGATGGTTCCTCACCGAAGGCTATGTGAAAATTATACTTGATATCGTTGGATTTTAAAAAATATTGTAAATCTATCATCATTTGTTTTGTTTTTTCTGATGATTGAAAATAATCTGAAGTTATTGTAATTCCATCTCTTTCAGAACATTTTTTTTCTTCCCTAACAGATACAGTCCATCCTATCATGACTAAGGTGTCCTTCCAAATGGATTGATTTTCAGATAACCATTTCATTGACCTTTTGATAATTTCGGAGTTTGACGAACCATTTACAGAATTATTGACTTCCTTAAGGTTCAACCTATCTGATAATAAACTCGACCAACGATTCTCAAGTGGTATACCATACACCTTATCTTGATATCCATATGTATAACTATCTCCATCAGCATAAAGATATTTCATAATTTAAGCACCTTTTCTATGTGAGGTATTAAAATCTCCTCTGTCCATAATCTATGACCGAGTTCATTTGGATGTAAGTCGTCCTTTGAGATTACCAACATTTCATCATTGAACACTGGTATTTCAGTATTTTTATTGAAGATTGGAGAGAAGGTGGATTTTTTAATACCTTTACTAACTAAAAAATTATAAAATTCTATTGGAATAAATGATTCCAAATTCAATTTACTTGTTAAGTAATTAATAAAATCGAATGGATGTTCTTTTTTAATTTTATCATCCTCTGTTACTGCGTTTGACCACATATTAGATTTATAATTATAAAGATTAATACCATCTCCTTGTTTCTTATCAAAACCACCTTTCCATTCCATTGACTTTCCGTAATCAACATATGGTTTTCCTATCCATTCAATAGAAGAATCATCAAAGTAAAAATCAGATTTCCATCCAAAAAAATTCACATAAGGGACATTTGATTGTTCAAGGAAAGTTTGTGCTATAATCATACTTTTTAAAGTTGCATATGTATCAATCAAAGAACTTTTATACCAAGGTCGTGATTCGGTTGCGTCTCCGATATTCTCTAATGTATTTCTGTCTTCCATGTAAACCAATCTTCTTATGGCAGATGACCAACCTATTACAAAAAATGAATCATCTGTATTTTCTTTTTGTAAGACATCTAAAATATCTATACCAATTTTTTCATTTGAATTGTTACCTTGACCATAGTTTTTGATTTCACAATTAAAGTGTTCACCAAGTAAGAAGGGGTAAAATTTCAGACCATCGTAAAAATCATATCCTGTGCAACAAGTTCCAGTAATACTATCTCCAAGACATATAATTTTATTGATTTTCATAGTATCTTTTTTCCAATGATTCTAATTGTTCAGGTATATCAACACCATAACCAAAATGCTTTATTTTATGCATCTTAACCTTGTGACCTAACTCCAACAACTTCAACTCCTCCAAACCCTCTATCAAATCAAGTTCGGTTTTTTTATCATAAATCTGTTTTATCCCAAAATTTGAAAATACCTTGATTCCTACAGCCTTTTTACACTTTTTATAATCAAAGAGTCCGTTCTTTTGAATCGGTATAACATTTCTTGACATATATAATAAATAATTATCTTTTGTAAAAATTATTTTAGCAGATAACTTGGAATGACAATCTTCTTCATTATAAAAGTCTGTATAACACATATTAAAATCATCTAATTTTGAAGATAATACCCTTTGAAATTCTTCTTTCCTTATCATTGGTTCATCGACAGGTATTATAACATAGTAATCATCATGAATTTTTTTTGAGAGTTCAATCGCCCTATCCGTACCACTTTTACAATTTATTGAAGTGGGTATGAATTCAAAATTATACTTTGTATGTAGATTTGAAATTTCATCTATATAATCTTGTTTCGGTGAGGTGAGTATAACATCACCCAAACCTTGACCAAGTTTAATCGAGTGTTCTATCAATGATTTTCCAATGAACTTTTTAATATATTTGTTTGGAAATCTACTGCTTTTTAATCTATAAGGTATGATAATTTTCATTTTACTTTATCCCAAGTATTTTCTATATCAGTCCTTAATACATTCCATTCCTCATCTATGTGATTATCTAAATGATTATAGTTATGGAGTAAAACATCATCATACATTTCCCAATACATTTTATCTATATCATGAATACTCATATTTTTTAATTTTAACATTTCATTTTCAATCATGGTCATTCTTGTTGGAAAATCTTCTTCGTTGTCATAAGACTCATCAATCCATTTACTAAATGTTTTAAATCCAAATCTTTTCAAAATATCTAAGTATCCATGAGACCCACACATAATAAATGGTTGTAATCCTAATATGGGTTTCCAAGTTTTTTCACTTAAGTAAGCCCGTATTGGTTCATTTCCATCAGGTGGATTAAAGAAATCCCAATCAGTTTCGGTTGTTAAATTCCAATAAGATGATAACGCGAATGAGAAATTCAAAAACTGCCTTTGAGTTATATCATCATCTCCGTAATTTTCAGGTAATTTTGTATCTATTCTTAGTGGAGATAAATCATATATTGTTTTTAGAAGTTTTTTTCTGTTTTTCATCTGTTTACATTCAGGATGTTCCTCTTGTTTAAACAAAGGTTTTCTATTGAACTCATAATATCCCATCAACAAATCATAAGTTCCCTCTAACTCATTATAAAAATCATCTTTGTTAGGATACACATCATGTAAGAAAGGATAAATCGTAAATATACCATCATTAAAAAAATCATTTTCTAAAAAAAAGAAAAGTAACTTCAATCTATGTGGTTTAAAACAATTATTTACAAGTCCAAGAAATTTGTGTTGTCTAACATAACCACTTGTTGATTCTACAATCTTATTAAATGACCCACCAATACGAAGTTTTTCGATATTTGCACAAAATGCATATCGTGAAAATGATATATGATTTAAATCTTTATGTTGTCGTTGAGATAAATTATAATTAGCCGATACAAATGTAAATGAAGAAAGTGATAAAGAATGTTCGTTGATGAATTTTTTTATATTATTTAAGACGATGGAGTTTTCATTTAATAAATCCATCTGGTCAGGAAATAACATATACATATGTGTATTACCATCTCTTAAATCTTGAAATATTTTACTTATAAATGGTTTGTCCAAATTATCTGTAAAATGATATAACTCATTCTCTAATGCACCTTGTGTTATACCAAAGAAGGTTATGTATTTTTGACCCTTGTTTGGTATGTGTGTTATTTGATTTGAGTTGATAAAAAATTTTTTAATTGTATCAACATTGTAATGTAACAACCAAGTTTTGTGCGTGCCCCTTTGATGACCACCTTTACTCCATTCATCAACATTACCTAAATACTCTTTTTCTAAGGTTGATATTGTGTAAGGAGAATCATCGACTTTTATGCCAGGATTATCTCTGAAAAAAATTAAAGTGTTCATAATTTTTTATATCCACCATGATGAAAATCCCAATGATATGTAAAATTGATTAAATCTTTATTTTTTAATTTACTTAACAATGATGAAGTGTCGAATCGTTTTTTGGTTTGATTGACCTTTCCATTTTCTCTAATAACATCATCGTAAATTTCATAATATTTTTCTTGACGCATTTCTAAATCCCATGTATTACCCATATCCGCTGTATAAAATAAAGCCTTATATAATAGATACAAAGATTCACGAAAATCTTCTACTGGCAATAATTCATTCGGTATTAAATTACTTCTGTCACTTCCCCACCTGAAACATTGGGGTAAAGAATGTGGGTCATTTGGACACCATAGTGTATCTCTACATCTCATTTCAATAAATTTATCAAGTAGTTCAATGTATAGTTCATCACTTATGAATGAATCATCAATTATTTCTCCACCCTTAGAAAAGAAATTATACTTTTCATCATCATCGGCATGCTCTACATCTAAAAATTGACCTTCATGTTGGAGGTTTTTTACCATATTTTTTATACCATGATATCTAAATTCAGAAAAAAGTCTTTCATATGGATTTCTTTTAGTGGATATTATATGTTTGTCCTCAACACCACCTATGTTTTCAAATGTTCTATGATTTATTGGTAAATCTACCTCTAATACAATATGATTCAAATCAACATTCAAATAGTTCAATTTTTCAATGAATACATCCGTAAAAGAACTACCATTTTTATGTATGGGAATATAAATAACCTTTTTATCAGGCCAGTAAAAAATGTAATTTTTTATCATTTACTTATCCATTTCTTTTGTAATAAAATTTCAAAAACTTTTTTACCAGTATTTTTATTTGCAAATGGGCCAGGATGAGAACCATTTTCTTCGTGGTCTGTATAATCATCTATTGTCGAATGATAATCAACCCAATTAGAATCCAACATACAATATTTTAAGTCCATGTTTTGGTGTGGGTAGTCCCTAAACTTTACCAAAGAACCCTCAACACTAAATTGATTTGGTAAGATATGTAAGGTATTTAGATTATAACTTTTCGAAATATAATGAGTTATTAAATAATTTTTGTACCAATGATATAAATCATTCGAGAAACTTTGTAGGTTTATCAACGACTTTCTTTTTTCACCCATAGGAATTTTTTGAGCGTAATCATAATCATGGTCTTGACTACTATCTCCTAACATGACTTTTTGTATGTGAAGGTTGTGAACTATACTTCTTCTTGTGATATCAGACCATTGTATTATGGATATATCTGGTTTTAATTTTGGTGCCCATTTATGAAAGACTTCACTGCACCAATCAACACCTGAACCGCCAGTAGATAAGTTCCATATACTACAAGATTTTCCTAAGTCATCTTCAATATGTTGCTTTAATCGAGAGGCCCAAGTTTCATGATATAGGACACCAGTTCCTAATGCCATGCTACAGCCTAATACACAAATGTTAAAGTCGGATTTTTTGTCAAACGAATCCGACCTAAATTCATACTTGTGGTTTTCGAATTTTGACTCACCATTAAGTGAAGTTCTTTTGTCTAAAAAATGTACTAATTCAGTCATAACCTTTCCAACTCTAATAAAAAATTATCCCAAACTTTTACCTTAATTTCTTTAGAATTAACTAATTTTCTATTGTGTATAACCTTGGGTATTATATCATTAGTATAAATATCATGAAACTTTCTTTCATCCATTTTACAAACTTTCTCAATAGACTCTATGACAGATAAAATCCTATCAGTATGATTCACAACTTCATCATAACTTTCATCGAATAATTCAGAAAAAGTTTTATAACCCATAGACCTCATGTATTTCAAAACTCCATAGCTACCTAAATGAATGAATGGTTGACAATTCAACGCCTTGTATGTTTTCTCACTCATTTCAAATATTGTTTTATGAGATTGTGGAAGTGATTTATTATACATATAGCTTTCAGTTATGATGTTGAAATATGAATTTTCGATATGACTAATATCAACAGGCCTGTCATCTTTATCCACTTCTTCCATTGTCTTGTCAAGTATAAGTGGAACTTTTTTCACCATTTCATTTTTTGCATAATCATCAACTAATTTTCCATATCCTTTTGTAACATCGAACCCTAAATCTTTTGTAAAATCATCAAGTATTTGTCGAGGATTTCCATATCTATATAGAAGTGAAATCAAACCATAATGATTTAATTTTCTTCTGAATAATTCCGTGACTAAGAATTGTCTATATTCTTTTGCATTAGCATTATAACAAACATATTTGTATGGTTTTTTGTTCTTATTTGGTAAAGGTAGTTTTCCATAACGATTAGGATTTTCAAACAAGTAAGTATCCATACCAATGACATTTAAAGGATAGTTTCTGAATTTAGAGAATTCCCTCAATAATAGTTTATATGTTTCACTACTTCTTAAATCATAAGACATGAATGTTACTTGTCTTGAATCGATATTGAATTTTTTGATAATGTCAATACACCAATTCAATGTCATCTCTTGTAATGCTTCACCCTCAGAAACAAAAAGTAATTTCATTTTTTTATTATTGATTAACTCTACCTTAGACTTATTTAGTTTGTTTCCTATACCACTCCAAATTGGATAGTAATTTAAATCGGAAGTTAGTTCTGTAATGGTGGTGGTGGGAATTTTTATCCCAAACTCCTTTACTTTTGCGAAAAAACCGATAGATGTATTTACATCGTCAAAAATTAATTTAATCATCGAAGTGTCTCTCAATTATAGGTATGATAATATTCCTACAGAATTCAAGGTGACCTTTTTTAGTTGGGTGATTGTGTCCCATAATACCATCAATTTCGTTCTCATCATATCCACCTTCAACATTTTCTAAAATCCAATTTCCTAACCCATCATAGTTTTTATTTGAAAACCACCATTTATTCCAATCAATCATATCCCAAAGATATTTTGTTGATGGGAAAACTTCAGAAATAGTTTTTGTTTTATCCTTGTCAAAATGGTCATCTTTCCAAAATTCAGAATGATTATAATATGCAAGTGTGTTCACAAATGTAAGAAATTTGAAATTTATATTATATGTTTTCAAGAACCATTGTGTTCTAAGAATATTTTCCAAAGAGATAATATAACTCTGTTCATCGGGTATTATTTTCCAAAACTTTTCACTAAAAATCATCCAATCACCAATAGAATCCTCTGAGTGTGATGGATTGTAATGTTGTTTAAGTTCAAAATGAGTTTTGGAACTTTCCTCATTAATCAAAATATCATGTCTCTGCATGCCAGACCAACAACCTATGACGAAAATTTTATTCGAATCTACTCCTTGTTTGAGTAGAGATTGGACAGAGTGTATGATTGTTCTACTTATATAATCATTTCCCCTTGATGAAGCACCTTTGTTGATTACAGATAGATTAGGTAAAAATTTGTTTATATGTTTTGGCCAAGCGTTCAATGATATATCAGAGTAGCTACAACCACTTGTTATTATATATTTACTCATTTATAGAAATGTCTGTATTATGATGTAACACATTAACAAAGTCGTTTAAACTTTGTTGGTCAAATAATTTATGATGATTGTGTTTCAATCTTGGAAGTAATTGATTATACCATCCATTCATCTCGTCTAATGTATAACTACATAATCTTTCGACCTCTTTACTAATCATCATCATTCTTTTGACAGGATGTTTTTGTTCATCATAACTTTCATCTATAAATGGATGGAAAGTTTTGAATCCTAATTCTTTCAATTTTCGGAGACTATTGTAACATCCTACAAATATGAAAGGATGAAAATTCAAAATTGGTTTCCAAATCTTTTCATCTAAAAAAATTGACTTATCTTCAAAGAGAGTATTTGTCGTTATGGAAAAGAATGATTCCTCATATGGCCATGATGGAGATGTATCGAAATGATTGGTATCCCATTCATCCACATCTACAATGTATGGAGCACCTTTATCAAATTCTTTCAAATGAGAAACTGAATTTGTTCTAATATTCTTCCCAGCACCTAAGTTATTAAGATAACCACTAAAATTATCAAACCCATACCTAATCTTATTACAAGAAACAAAACCTTTTTTTATAATACCTGAACCGTGTAGTAAAGAAAGTAAGAATAATCTGTGACCTCGTGGTGCTCTGTTGAAACATAAAAAATGTTTTCTTCTTTTCTTACCACTATCTAAATCAGCTATGTCCCATTTATTACGAAAATCTAAGAATCTTTCATTATTGAATGAATGAACTACAATATCTTCCATCTCAGAATATTTTGATTTTGGTTTCCACTTTTCGAAATCATCTTCTAAAATCCAATTACCTGTCACATATAAGACATTTTTGGGTCTAATTTTATATTTGATTATTTCTTCATATATTATTTCAAATATATCATTACCCAACCAATTACTTGGATATCCTTCCATTGGTTGGTAAATCATAATTACTGCCTTATTATTTCTTACCTCATCAATTGTTCTTTTACCTATACCACTAAAAATAGATTTTATTGAATTATACTTTTTAGGATTGTACTTTCCGAGCCATCCACGAGGGTCACCGAGACAATCAAGAGGGTAAATCCATTTCTGTTTTAAATTCTTTTTTTTGATGTTGGTGACGGAATCAACCTCGACATCGATTTTGAATTTGTGAAACATCTCTATTAGATAAGGTGGTAAAAATAACTGAAATATACCTGATGTATCTCTATTAGATTTATTAATTCTCTGTCCTATCAATCCATTTGGTTTTTCAATACTACCATTTTTATGGAAATCATATCCTAAAACAATCATTAAAACTCCACATGAGTTGGTATATCTTGTTCACATTTGAAGTCAATAATCTCATGTCTCGTACCGAATAATTGTTCTTTTTTTACAACACTATAATTTAAATCTGAAAGTCCGTCTTCATCGGTATTGATTATACCACCTTGAACTTCCTCAACAAATCTTATTTCATTGATACTCGTATCTTTTTGGTGAACCCATTTACCACCGACCATATCATTTCTCTTGTGGTCTTGTGAGAAAAATCTACCTGGTCTATTTCTAAAAGGTAAGGTTGTGTTGGAGATTTTTGTTAATTCTTCTTTGTCAATAAAACAACCTTCTAAAAATCCGTTATTGTTAAATCCACTTTTATCAAACACCACATCATTATCAACATTTGAAAAATCATAGTGTAACTTTGTGTTTTTGGGTGTGGGATAATCAGTAGAGTAAAATTCTTTTATTTCTTCATCCGATAAACATCTATCCCACATACAAACTTGTGCTATGTCACCTGAAAAATAAACTTGTTCTTCTTGTCTTGGGTCGCCTACTCCGATGTAATATGGATTTCCACCATATTTTTTTAATGGAGATTCAAATGGTAATGGTGATTGAGAACCATGTCCGAATCTTGAATCTGATTCTTCACCATTGAGGTAAAATCTAATTTCATTGTTTTCAATATCAACAGTAACCATGAGATGAGTCCAAACATCAGGTGGTCTTTTAATCCACATATACGAGTGACTATTCTTAGCGTTGAATAATCCAAACGAGTATGCATCTGAATTATCCCAACCTAATCCCATTTGAAAACTTGGTCTTCCCAATATATACTGATGGATAAATTTTCTATTATCCACATCACCAATCAAATATTTTGGTATATCGAATCGGTCTTCTGCCCTAACCATTACAGCAAATGTAAAATTGTTACTTGTCAATTCTCTAATAGAATCTGTTGGATTTATTTT
>MDTA01007351.1_pt1 | contig 13856 bp, 14 predicted proteins | sample 811151 | NCBI WGS metagenome assembly MDTA01 (sample SAMN05326648, study PRJNA326480) | marine metagenome | isolation source: seawater | place: Indian Ocean: South | collected 2010 | reverse complement strand
TTCAATATTAAAGATGCTTTAAGATTTATAAAATTTAGGGCAACCTTTATGATCGAAAGTAAGGGTGATACTAAAACTAAAATGTCAGCTGTGCTGGGGCTTGATGGAGATAGTATTAAAAAAATACTATCCGATAAAAAGGCAAAATTTCTTGAAGCTGTAAATATGAATTCTCCACTTCAAACAGTTATTGCTGGCAACACTGATGAAATTGAATCAGTAAAAAATGAGTTAGCTGAGAAGGGAGCGAAACGTGTTATTGATTTAGCTGTTTCAGTGCCTTCACATTCGAGTTTAATGAATATTGCCTCAACCAAATTGAAACTGGTGCTTGATGAGTTAAATTTAGCAAAACCCAGTTTTCCTGTAATACAAAATTTGCATGCAAAAATTCCTCTAACTACTAGGGAGATTTGTAATAACCTTGCTGAACAGATCTCAAACCCTGTTCAATGGGTCTCATCTATGAATAGATTGAAAAAGTATGGTCTTGATGAGCATATTGAGATAGGCCCAAATAAAGTTCTTTCTAGTTTAGCTAAACAAAACAGAATTAAAGGAACATTTTCTTCTCTCGATAATATTGATACATTTAAGGCACTACTTGATAAACATGGAAAATAGAAAAGTAATTGTTACAGGCGGCAATAGAGGTATAGGCAAAGGTATTGTTTTAAGTTTGTTGGAAAACAACTTTAAAGTACTTGCTACATGTCGTGATGCTTCAACATTTAATTTTACCCATGAAAACTTAATAGTTTCATCTCTGGATGTTTCTAATAGATCATCTGTTGAATTATTTCAAACAGAAGTTGATGAATTTGAGCCAGATATACTAGTTAATAATGCTGGCATCACTAAAGATAATTTATTTCTAAGGATGTCCGAAGAAGACTGGGACAGTGTTATTAATACAAATTTAAACGGTATTTTTAGGATTACTAAACTGGTTGTGAAGGGCATGCTTAAAAAAAGATGGGGGAGAGTAATAAATATTAGTTCTATCTCGGGTTCAATGGGCAATCCTGGACAAACAAATTATTCAGCTTCAAAAGCAGGTGTGGATGCCTTTACTAGATCATTAGCTAAAGAATTAGGTTCGAGGAATATCACAGTAAACTCAATTGCTCCAGGCTTTATTGAAACTGACATGACAGAAGCAGTTTTAGATCAAGAAGTAATAGATAAAATTCCATTGAAAAGAGCGGGAACAGTTGAAGATGTTGCTTCACTAGTGAACTTTCTGTCATCAGAAGAGTCAAATTATATTACCGGCCAAACTTTAGTAGTTGATGGCGGGCTATTTATGAAGTAATGTATGCTTTACGAATTTACTGAGGAGTAATAATGAGCGAAGTTCTAGATAAAGTTGTAGAGATAGTTTGCAATCAGCTTACTGTAGATAAAAATGATGTTACACCTGAGTCTTCTTTTGTAGAAGATCTTGGAGCAGATTCACTGGATACAGTTGAATTAGTAATGGCATTTGAAGAGGAGTTCGGTCTTGAAATTCCAGATGACGAGGCTGAAAATATTACAACAATTAAGAGTGCCGTCGATTGGATCGAAAATAACAGCTAAGAAATCACTTCTTTTTTTCCTAGTTTTTGGATTCTTATTCGTATCCATTAAGCTCCAGTATGCGCTTGGGCAAAAAATTCCTGTACAAGATCCAAACCAAACTTTCATTGTCAAAAAAGGCTCTAGCTTGTATGGAATACTATCCGACATAGAGGATAGATATAACCTATATAGCACTTGGTGGATAAGGTTTAAATACATTTTTAAAGACCATCCTGTAATTAAAGCTGGAAGATACAATATCCCGCCAAATTCTAGCGTTTCAGACTTAATCAGACGTTTTGAGGATGGAGATGTTCAATTATTTAAGCTTGCAGTTATTGAAGGTACTGTAGCTCAAAGAAGTCTAAACGCTTTAGAAAAAATTATTTTAGAGCAAGATCTTAATTTTACTGTTCCAGACCAAGTTAAAAGAATATTTTCAAGCGAAGCTTTGATTATGCCTGATACATATTTCTTTAGTGAAAAAAATGACCTTATTGAAGTATTAGTTAATTCAGAAAATTATTTACAGGAATATCTTGAGGAAGTATGGCAAAGCAAACCAAAGAACAATCCTTTAAAATCTCCACAAGAAGCTTTAGTTTTGGCCTCAATTATTGAAAGAGAAGCAGTATTACCTACAGAACAATCTACAATTGCTTCAGTTTTTTTAGCACGTCTAAGCATCGATATGAAGCTTCAAGCTGATCCAACATCATCGTATGGTTACTATCAAGACTACGGAGAAAAAATTGGAAGAGCCGTTCTTGATAATAAAAATCCATACAATACATATCAAGTCAAAGGTTTGCCGCCTGGACCGATATGTTACCCATCTAAAGGGGCTATAGAAGCAGCTATAAAATCAACACCTGGAGACTACTTTTATTTTGTTGCAAGAGGTGACGGGTCACATGTTTTCTCAAAAACCTATGAAGAGCATAATAAAGCTGTCAAAAAATATATTTACAGTAAATAATATACGTTGTGTTTATTTCATTCGAAGGTATTGAGGGTTCAGGAAAATCTACCCAGATAGAATTATTAGAGGCTGCGCTAGTCGCTGCTGGCCATAAAGTTACAAAGCTAAGAGAGCCAGGAACAACACAAATGGGTGAACAAATAAGAGATATTTTTTTACAAGATACCGATGAAAAAGTTGACCCAATTACAGAAGCATTTTTGCTTTACGCATCAAGAAAACATTTAGATCAAAATTTTTTGCGCCGTCATCTAAATAATGGCTCAATTGTAATAGCTGATAGATATGCAGATGCAACACTGGCCTACCAATGCTTTGGGAAAGGCTTAGAGAGAGAATTTATAGATGTTATACATAGCAAATCTGATCTGCTAGAGCCAGATTTAACTTTCTATATGGACATTTCAGCAGAAAAATCCCGAGATAGAATTTCACACAGAGAAATGGATAGGATGGAAAGTGAATCAATTGAGTTTTTCGACAGAGTGAGAAACGGATATTTAGAAATTGCTTCTAAAAATCCAGAAAGAATTGTATGTCTTGATGCTAATAGAAGCATTGAAGACTTACAAAATGAAATAGTAAATAAAACATTAGAAAAAATTAATGCTGCCGTGGGATAAAAAATTTTTAGAAAGAAGCGACGATATTAGGCCAAAAACAATATTGCATGGCTCTGATGGCCAAGACATTAGAGACATTTCCAGAACTATTATAAAAAATCTTATTACAGATATTGACCAAAAGGACTATGCGAATTCTGATCTTGAAAATATAGCCTCTCCAAACTTTTATTTTTTAAAAAAAGATCCTGAAAAAAGCATAATCACTATTTCGGAACTTAGAGAACCAAAAGATTTTCTTACCTTAAGCACTACAAAAAAGAGATTGCTTTTCATACAGGGTGGTGAGGATATCAGAATAGATGGTTACAACTCGCTTTTAAAAGTAGCAGAAGATACTGACGATGATACTTATATTTTTATCTCTACTAATAATCTTTCACTAATTCCTCCTACAATTAAAAGCAGATTTCATATTTCAAGAGTACCTAAACCCTCGGTATCAGAAGTCAAAGAATATATAACAGCTAACTCAAATGGGCTATCTGAAAGCGCTCTAAACTTTTTATCAGAAAATCCCAGAGAGCTAGAAAAATCTGTAGACGATATATCTAAAATGATCGAGAGATACCATCTATTTTTAAAAAATAAAGAGGTTCAATCCAAAGATAAAGACGAGATATCAGCCTTTACTGATTATCTAATTTTTCTTGAGAAGGGTAGGGTGCATTCAAAAACTAAACAGTCGCTTAAGAACCTAGAAAATCTTATTGAGATAAAAAAATCTATAAATTTGCCCAATAATTTGAGTCTAGATGTGATTAAGTTAAGGCTCAATTCTTGTCTTGAGTTGGTCTAGGAAAAAAGTTATTTTCCTGCTCAAATGCGTATGCCATGTTTATAAGACTAGCTTCATCCCATGCAGTGCCCATAAAAGAAAGGCCAGTAGGTAGATTATTTACATAATCCAACGGAATTGTTACGTGAGGATAGCCTGAAATAGCAGAGAGTGCTCCATTCCCCCAACCATTCTCGAAAGTGTCTCCTGTTTCATAATCTATTTTCCAAGCAGTATTTCTGGTTAAACCAACCAATCCATCTAAATCATCATTCAATAATGCCTTATCTAGGGAATTTTTAGCGTACTCGAGCACCTCTAGTGATTGTTGATAAATATCTTCTGTCCTAACATTATCTATAGTCTTTCCAGGTGCTGATTCAACGCTTTTTATAAAATATTCTTGTCCATAGAATTCCATAATTTGTTTTCTGTTTGAAACATTAAAATCTATTACTGATTCCATGTTTTTCATATTTGATTTAGATTTATTCAAATAGGCATTTAGACCAATATAGAACTCATGCTGGAGAACAAACAAAGCAGATGACCAAAAATTTTGTGGCATTTGATCAAAGCTAACTACTACCACTTCAGCACCAAGTTTTTTTAGCTTTTGCTCGACTTTTCTTATTAACTTAAAAGCAACATCTGGAGCACCATCAGCTGGCATTATAAGACCTAACCTTTTACCATTTAAATAATTTTTATCTAGTTTGGTTAACGCATCAAAATCATAATCTTTAGGAATAAGGTAAGTTGCTTTGTCTTTAGGATCTCTGCCTGAAATTGCTTGCAATACAATAGATGCATCGTTGACATTAAGTGCAAGAGGGCCTGCAGTGTCTTGTGTAGAGGAAATAGGTATTATTCCATGCCTGCTAACAAGTCCAACAGTTGGCTTAATACCAACAACACCGTTAATAGAAGCAGGACAAGTGATTGAGCCATTAGTTTCCGTTCCTATAGAAACAGGAACCAAACCAAGCGCTACAGCTGCTGCACTGCCAGAGCTAGATCCACATGGACTATAATCATAATCGTAAGGATTTCTTGTTTGTCCACCATGGCTTGACCATCCACTTACTGAATTTTGTCCTCTAAAATTTGCCCATTCGGATAAATTTGCCTTTCCAAGAACAACAAATCCCTTTTTTTGTAAATTAGTTACTAAATGTGCATCTCTTCGTGGAAAATTATCTAGTAAGGATAGAGAGCCTGCAGTATTCGGTAAGTCTCTAGAATCTATATTATCTTTTAAAAGTATTGGGATACCTCGCAAAGGTTTATATTTAGCGTAAATATATGATCTATAAAGTGAGTTATTATCATATGTAGAGATAATAGAATTTACATCTAAATCATTCTTTTTAACTTCAGAAAGATAATTTCCATAAAATTCCATTTTGTTATCAGATTTGTCTAACAATTTTTTGAAGTCAGAAATTGAATTAAAGGTGATTGATTCCGAAAAATGTAAAAAAGATATAAAAAAGAGAAAAAGGGGACAATTTTTATAAAAATCAAACATATTGAATAAATTTACCTAAAAAAATTAAAAAATAAAGAAATAGGGCATAGAAATATGATCTAAGCAAATTTTTTAGAATTTAAGGGTATATATCCATTATTTGATATCAAATTAAACTAGAGGAGCAATTAAAAGATATTTTTTTTCAAAAAAAAGAAAAATTTAGAATATATAAAATTTCAGAAAGAGAATAATAAATAAAATTAGTATCCAGATCTAAAAAAAAATTTCTAAATTGATTACAAAACAATTTTAAAAAAAATAGTTAGGAGAGGGCAACCATTTTTTCCCCAAAGTTATCCACATATAAATAAGTTCGCATAATATATATTATGTTAAATATATATAGAGAAAAAAACTATTAAATAGATAGGCTGTGTTATTGATTCTATATGGTTAATATCTGATTTGTAAATTATGTTAATTTATTTATTTAACATAATATTTTGGTTTTTATGAATACCATGGATGTTTTCCGAATTTATTCATAGATACCTTCCTTTTGGTACTTAAATAATCTTCAAAACCCTTCACAACATTATTTATATAACTTTGTAATCTGAACTTGATGTATATATTCCACAAGATCCAACTCAATATTTGATTTTTGTATGGTAATTTTGGATTAATCTTAATTGTTAATGATGATTGTCTTGAATTTCCCTCTACAAGCCATTCTACACGAGCTAACTTGGACTTAACCCCTATATCTAGTACATATCCACTCTCATCCCATTTGACGAAGTCTCTTCTATATTTGAGCCCATTTAGATATTTAACATAATCTATTGAGCCTTCTCCTGGCCATTTTTCAACCTTATTTTCAATGCAAAATGGGTGAAAATATTCAAGATTGCCTGGTTTTCTTATAACAGTTAAAAGCTCATTCTTGCTTTTTTTTAAGGTTCTCTTAGCTTTTACATACATTTTTCATAGTATCGCACACCATAATTTGGATTTGAATATGCCTCTGAAATCTTCTTAAAGCCCATTTTTTCGTGGAATTTTATTGACTCATCATTTTTTGGAGCAATATTTACCTCCGCACATATTGGGAGTTTATCTTTTTTGCAAATATCACTTATTTTTTTGTAAATAAAAGTTCCTATGCCTTTATTTTTAAAGGTTTCTACGACACCTATACGATCGATATAAAAGAACTTTTTAAACCTGTTTTCAAAGAATTTATAGTTTTTTGACTTGTATTCAGAATTTTCTCTAAAGCAAACTGAAAATGCACATATTTGTTCTTTATTAGTTAGATATATGCTGTAATTTGATTGTTTAAGAAGTTCTTTTAGTTTATCTAAATTTCCAAGAGGCCCTAAAAATGGGTTATAACCTTCATTTATGTTAAATATTTGCTCAAGGATTTCACTTTTAGCAAGCTTAAGGTCATGTATCTGAATATCATTCATTTTTCCAATTTAAGTGACATTTAAAGCTAAGCAAGTAAAATAGGCAACCAATGGCAGGAAAAGATACTATTGAAATGCAAGGTACTGTGATGGAAGTTCTTCCTAATACAGTCTTCAGAGTCAAACTTGAAAATGATCATGTTATAACTGCGCATATCTCAGGCAGGATGAGAAAAAACTACATTCGAATCTTGAACGGGGATAAAGTTACTGTAGAGATGTCACCTTATGATCTTTCAAAAGGTCGAATTACCTTTAGATCTAAGTAATTTTCTCTTTAGCATTAACAGTTTTCAGAATAATCTTTCCATCTTTGGCTGTTAATTTAACTGAACTTCCTCTTTTGATCTTATCCTCTATAAGCATTGTAGAAAGAGGTTTTTTGATTAATTTATCTACTGCTCTTGATAATGGTCTTGCTCCAAGTTTTGGATCAAAACCCTCATCTAAGACCAGCTTGACTACTGCTTCATTAAATTCAATATCGATGCCCTTCTCGTTTAATTTTGCTTCTACGTCGATAATAAGTTTTTGAACCACTGATTCTAGGCTCTTATTAGAGAGATTATTGAAATTAATTATTCCATCAAGTCTATTCCTAAATTCTGGGGTAAATGCTTTAGATACAGCTTTTTCAAACTTGTCCTCTGAGCCTTGTTCAATAAAACCAACAGATTCACCTTCGGCTTCAACGGCACCAGTATTAGATGTCATAACAATTATTGTGTTTTTAAAGTTTATATTTCTGCCGTTACTATCAGCCAAATTGCCATAGTCCAAAATTTGCAGAAGTATGTTAAATATATCTGGATGGGCCTTCTCAATTTCATCTAAAAGTAGAACAGAATGCGGTTTTTTGTTGATTTCTTCAGTTAAGTATCCACCTTGTTCATAACCAACATACCCTGGAGGAGAACCAATTAGTTTTGAAATACTATGTTTTTCCATAAATTCAGACATATCTAACCTTACAAATTCTATTCCTAAGAAAAACGCTAGTTGTTTTGTTAGTTCTGTCTTTCCAACTCCAGTAGGACCTGTAAAAAGAAAAGAACAGATTGGCTTCTCGTCATTTCCAATGCCAGCCTTGGAGGTTTTTACTGCAGATACAACGTCATTTACAGCATGGTCCTGACCAAATATTACAGATTTCAAGTTGTGTTCAAGATTGTTGAGATTCTCTTTACTTGATGCATTAAGTTGCATTGTAGGGATTTTTGTAATTTTAGAGATTAGTGTTTCAATGTCAGATTTTCTGATAATTTTCCCTTTGGCTTTTGATAACTTTTTTTGTGATCCGGCCTCATCAATGAGGTCAATTGCTTTATCCGGTAATTTAGAGTCTTGTAAATACTTATTTGAGAGCTCTACAGCTGATTTAAGGGCTTCTTTTGAATAAGTTATCCCATGATAGCTCTCAAACTTATTCTTTAAGCCCTCAAGTATTTGAATTGCCTCCTCTGTTGAAGGCTCATCTATCTGTACTTTTTGGAATCTACGTGACAATGAGTTGTTTCTCTCAAATATTTGTCTATATTCCTTGTAAGTTGTTGCTCCAATACACTTAATATCTCCTCTAGCTAGTGCTGGTTTTAAAAGGTTTGATGCATCAAGAGCCCCACCTGAAGCAGATCCTGCTCCAATAATTGTGTGTATTTCATCAACAAATAAAATTATTTTTTCTGTTTTCTTCAAATAATCCATCATGGATTTCATTTTTTTCTCGAAATCTCCACGATATTTTGTACCAGCTACTAAACTTCCAACATCCAAGGACATGACTTGATGATCTTTGAATATCTCTGGAGATTTGCCCTCTGCTATAGCTTTCGCTAAGCCCTCAGCAATAGCTGTTTTACCGACGCCTGATTCACCCACTAATATTGGGTTATTTTTTCTTCTTCTTCCCAAGACTTGAAAGAGCCTGTTTAAAGTATCTGTTCTACCAATAAGAGGATCAATCTCACCATCTTTCGCTAGATTATTTAGGTTAGTTAGAAACTCTGGATGTGTTTCACTCTCTTTGGGTGTTTCTTCAACGTTCTCTTCCGTTTCAACAGCGGTATTTTTGCCATGAGATATGTATTCAACAACATCTAATCTAGAAATGTTTCGTCTACTCAGCATATAGACTGCATAACTTTCTTTTTCTGAAAAGAGCGCAGCAAGCAGGTTTTCCCCGTTTACTTCGGTTTTTCCGCTAGATTGAACATGAAATATAGCTCTCTGTAATACTCTTTGAAAAGCTAATGTCGGCTGTATCTCTTTGTTTTCTGCAGCTTTGGGAACATTCTTTTTGATGTATTCTTTTATTTCTTTTTGCAAGCTCTCGATATCGATGGATAAATGATCAAATACTTTCCTTGAAGAATCCTCTTGTGTTAGAACAAGCAAAAGATGCTCTATAGTTACAAATTCATCGTTGTTATCCGAGCATTCCTTGAATAATAAATTGAGTGTATTTTCTAAGTCTTTTGAAAGCATATAGTTAATATATCTAATCTTTTCCTAATTCTTCAATATCTGTTTTTAAAGGATGTTCATTTTCTTTAGCAAATTGGTTTATCTGCTGAGATTTAGTTTCGGCTATCTCTTGTGAAAATGCACCACAGAACCCCCTACCCTCAGTATGCACTTGAAGCATAATTTCAGTGGATTTTGTGTGATCAAAGCCAAAAAATTTCTGTATGACATACACAACAAACTCCATTGGAGTGAAGTCATCATTAAAAAGAACAACAGTGAACATTGGAGGCTTGTCTACTTTTAAATCTTCTTCTTGTAGCTCTACTGTTCCTGTAGAAAACTCGTCTTGTGGCATTTATCTAATCAAATTTCTTGATTAACAGTCTACCAAATTCAGAACAACTTACCTCTGTTGCATCATCAATAAGTCTTGCAAAGTCATATGTAACTTTCTTTTTCTGGATAGCTTTTTCCATAGCTTTTATGATCAGATCTGCAGCCTCTACCCAACCCATATGTCGCAACATCATTTCAGCCGAAAGAATAAGTGATCCAGGATTCACTTTATCTTGTCCTGCGTATTTTGGAGCAGTTCCATGCGTGGCTTCAAATACTGCTGTTGTATCTCCAAGATTAGCTCCTGGCGCAATACCAATGCCACCAACTTGTGCTGCTAATGCATCAGAAATATAGTCACCATTTAGATTTGGTGATGCAAGAACATCATATTCGGCTGGTCTGTGTAGAATCTGTTGCAAGAAAGCATCACAAATTACATCTTTAACGATAATATCCTTTCCGTTATTAGGATTCTTAAAGATATGCCATGGCCCTCCATCAAGTGGTTTTCCATCAAATTCATCCCTTGCTAATTCATATCCCCAATCTCTAAAAGCACCTTCAGTAAATTTCTGAATATTTCCTTTGTGAATAAGTGAAACTGAGTCTCTATCGTTCTGAATAGCATACTCAAAAGACTTTCTTATTAATCTTTTGCTACCTTCTTCAGATACAGGTTTAATGCCTATTCCACAGTTTTCAGTAAACCTAATTTTCTCAACGCCAAATTCTTTACCTAAAACATCAATAAGTTTATTTGCCTCCGGCGTATTGGCCTCAAATTCAACTCCTGCATATATATCTTCAGAGTTTTCTCTAAATATGACCATATCAACTAGATCTGGTCTTTTTACTGGACTTGGTGTTCCAGCAAAATATTTAACTGGTCTTAGACAAACGTATAAATCTAGCTTTTGTCTAATTGCAACATTCAGTGATCTTATTCCGCCACCAACTGGAGTAGTTAATGGCCCTTTTATAGAAACGTTATATTCCTTACAGGCATCAAGGGTTTCTTGTGGCATCCATTCATCACCACCGTAAACATCTACTGCTTTTTCTCCACAGTAAATTTCCATCCAACTGATTTCTCTCTTGCCTTTGTAGGCTGATTGAACAGCTGCATTCACAACATCAATCATGACAGGTGTTATATCTACACCAATACCATCACCTTCAATGAAAGGTATGATTGGATTATCAGGTACAATTAATTGATTATCTTTGTAAGTTATCTTTTCGCCTTTTGCTGGAATTTTGATTTTTGATGAAGTCATAGCTAAAAATTTGGCTTGATTATACTTACATTTGCATTAAATATTAAGACTCTTAAGACAATAAGTATGGGAAAACAGAAAAAAGTAATTGTAGGTGTCTCCGGAGGAGTTGATTCTTCCGTAACAGCATTGCTACTTAAATCAGCAGGATATGACGTTCAAGGCATTTTTATGAAGAATTGGACCAACAATGCTCCTAATATTGAATGTACATCTGAGGAGGATTTTGCAGACGCTGAAAAAGTTTGCGACCAAATTGGCATTCCACTTCATCTTGCAAATTTTTCTGCAGATTATTGGGACAAAGTTTTTAAGAAGTTTCTCTCTGATCACCACGCTGGTTTAACACCTAATCCAGATATTCTTTGCAATAAAGAGATAAAGTTTGGTGCATTTTTAGATTATTGCTTAGAAACAGGTGCTGACTATATTGCTACAGGCCATTATGCAAGAGTTGGAGTTGACAATGATGCAAGATTATTAAGAGGTCTCGATAGTTCAAAAGATCAATCATATTTTTTACACCAAGTAAGTGGCGTAGATTTAAGAAAAACGCTTTTTCCTTTAGGGGAATTAACTAAAGATCATGTCAGAAAGATCGCCAAAGATAACAAACTAATAAATGCTGAAAAGAAAGATTCAGTTGGAATATGCTTTATAGGTAAAAATAATTACAACGATTTCATATCAAATTTCTTAGGTAAAAAACCTGGAATTATTGTTGATGACAAAGGCGTTAAGCTAGGCGAGCACCAAGGACTCATGTATTTCACATTAGGCCAGAGGCAAGGCATAGGAATTGGTGGTGTTAAAGGCAGAGATCAAAACTCTTGGTATGTTGCCCATAAAGATCAAAGTAGTAATGAGTTAATAGTTGTACAAGGCGGTGATCATGAGCTTCTTTTCAGTATTGGTTGTTATACAGAAAGCATGCATTGGGTAAATGAGGAAATAAAAGATGGCTCAGATTGCGAGGTTCAAATTCGGTATCAATCTGAACCTATAAAAGCCAAAATCTACAAAACCTCTAAGGGTAATAAGATTATGTTTAATGAGGAAATATCAGCTGTTACACCTGGACAGTCAGCTGTAGTTTATCAAGGTGATGAATGTCTGGGAGGTGCAGTTATAAGAGAAAGAATTTCAGAAAAATACTATAGCTGGGCAGAAAATAGAGGGTATAATTACGAAGTCTATGAATGACGCCCTTAACAACCTATCCCCCCTGGATGGTCGATATCGAGAAAAAACCCAAGATACCCGCGCAAATTTTTCTGAAAGTGCGCTCATAAAAGCTCGACTAATAGCAGAAATTGAATGGTTGGATTATTTTCTTACCAATTTCAAACCTGAGTGGAGAGACCCTGAGACAACCAATAAAATTCAAGAATTATCAAAAAATATACCCGATAGCTTGGTTGAAAAGGTTAAAGAAATTGAGAAAACAACAAACCATGATGTTAAAGCAGTTGAATTTGCGCTAGCAGAGGAATTCAAACACTCAGAATCAGTCCAAGCTTCTTTACATATTTTTTTAACTTCGGAGGATATAAATAGTTTGAGTTACGCCTTGATGTTAAAAAAATCTCATAACAAATTATTAAAGTGGGTTGAGGAAATAATTGCTGCATTAGAGTCTTTAGCTAGCGAAAATAAAAATATCGCAATGATGGCAAGGACTCATGGTCAACCTGCCTCCCCTACTACGCTCGGTAAAGAAATTAACGTATTTGTAGCAAGGCTAAAGAAAGAGCATGCAACACTTTCTAAAGCGAAGTTTTATGCAAAATGGGGCGGTGCAACAGCTAACTATAATCCTCATAGTGTTGCATTTCCGCAAGAAAATTGGGTTGAGCATTCAAAAAAATTCCTTAATCATCTCGATATAGAGCTGACCGTTGTATCCACTCAAATTGAACCACACGATTATATGTCTGAGATTTTCCATAATATCCTCAGAATTAATAACATACTTATAGATTTAACCAGAGATATATGGAGCTATATTTCTCTCGATTATTTCTCACTGAAAATGAACAAAAATGAAGTAGGTTCATCCACGATGCCACACAAGGTTAACCCCATAGATTTTGAAAATGCTGAAGGTAATATTGGTTTATCCAATGCACTGCTTTCTCATCTTGCTGAAAAGCTTCCAGTTTCAAGGCTTCAAAGAGACCTTTCTGACTCTACGGTACTTAGAAATATTGGATCTGCTTATGGGTACATGGAAATTGCAACTAAATCTGCACTCAAAGGACTTGAAAAGCTTGAAGCCAATACAGATGTAATAAGTAGAGATCTCGAGGATAGGTATGAGTTGCTTGCAGAAGCTTTACAAAGCTTCATGAGGCTGGAAGGCAAGAAAGATGGTTATGACCAGGTTAAACAGTTATCACGAGGCCAAAAAATGAACAAAGACATGTATTTAAAAGCAGTTGAAGAGTTGATTGATAATGAGGAATACAAAGCTATTTTGAGTAGTCTTACGCCTTCAAAATACATAGGTATAGCAGCTAGTCTTGCTGAAGAATAAATATGAAGTTTAATTTTGATACTCCAGAAAATGCTCAAATTATCTTTTCAGATGAAGCAAATAAATTTGTCCAAGATTTACACAGTAAATTCGGAACCAAGATTCTTGATTTGTTAGATGAAAGAGTAAAAAACCAAGCTGAGTACAATGCAGGCAAACTTCCAAATTTTCTTGATGAAACAAAAGAAATAAGAAATTCTGACTGGCAAGTTAGAGACATACCAAATGATTTGAAAGATAGGCGTGTAGAGATCACAGGGCCAGTTGACAGAAAAATGATCATTAACGCCTTGAATGCTGATGTAAAAGTTTTTATGGCTGACTTTGAGGATTCTTTAAGCCC
>MDTA01029233.1_pt1 | contig 13859 bp, 14 predicted proteins | sample 811151 | NCBI WGS metagenome assembly MDTA01 (sample SAMN05326648, study PRJNA326480) | marine metagenome | isolation source: seawater | place: Indian Ocean: South | collected 2010 | reverse complement strand
TTTGTGTTGACAAGTTTAAGCTTGAGTCTTTTAGCAATATCTTTGCTTAATTTTAAGTTGCTAGTTCCAGATAAAATTTTCATGAAATGTAATTATTTATACAGTTATTTTTTAATCTTTTCCAGTTGTTTAATACTTTTATTGTTGTTGAAGATTCTTCGTTAAAGAGCTTTAACAATTCTTAATTTAATCATTAAATTTGGCTAAACTTTGGCATTTAATTATTTATTTTATTTATTAAACTAATCACAGAAATACATCTCCCGTAGTCTTTCTGACCAAGTTTGGTTGATCTTCTATAGCTGAAAAATTTACTTTTTTCCTTAAAAGTATCAAAATTTATATGATCTACTTCAACTTTTAAATTTAACAACTTGTCAGATACATATTTTCTAAGGTTAAATAATTTTTTATTTTTTTTACTGTCAGAGAAATAAATCTTATTCAACTTAGATTTGGATAAAAATTTTTCATAAAACTTTAAGTCTACCTCATAACTCCTTTTACCAATACACGGCCCCACACAAGCAAATATTTTGTTTCTTGTATTTATTTCTCTAAATTTTTTTATTGTATTTTCGATTATCCCTGACAAGGCTCCCTTCCATCCTGCATGTGCACATCCTATTATTTCATTTTTAACATCGTAAAGAATAATTGGTATACAATCAGCTGTAACAACACCTAAACCTAGGCCTTTTACTTTCGTTATCATAGCATCTGAATTTTTTTTTCTTTTATCTTTGTTTTTATTATTTATCACTATTACTTTATTACTATGTGATTGATTCATGGTGATTAAATTCTTTTTATTAACCTTAATCTTTTTTGCGACTAACTCGAGATTCTTTTCAATTTTATTTTTTTCATCTTTCGATCCTTTTCCACAATTCAAACTGTAATATATACCTTTAGAAACACCTCCTTTTTTTGAAAAGAAACAATGATTGATAGCCTTAAATTTTATTAATTTTTTTGAATAAAACATCAATTGAACCCTGGAAAATCATTTCTATTAAACTTATAAGCAAAAATTACTTTAAATAAATCGCCCATAAATTTTTTATCAAGCAGTCTTTTTAACCTAAGGTACAGATTAGCTTGTTCATTGAAGTTCATCTTTTTACTTAAAATATTAGCTCTTTCAACTATTCCCATTTTTTGTAGAAAAAATCTTTGAGAAACAACTTTTTTAACTTTTAATTTATTCTTAATAAAATATTCCCTTAAAAATTTAAAATTTACGAGATAAGTAATATCTGCTTCTCCTAAATTTTCCAATAAATCATTTCTTCTGTGCTTAAATACTGACTGAATGGTATTTTTATTTTTTTGCTTAAGATAACCATAATCAATCAAAAGGACACCACCTTTTAACTTCGAAATTATTTTTATCATTTTGTCTAACTCATTTATTCCCATTTTTGGATATTCTATAAATTTAGCTTTTTTAAAAACTTTAAATTCTTTAATTTTAGCCAAATCTTTTCTGGAAGCCTTTTTGTAAAATTCATTTATTTTATTTTTTTTGTTTAATAAATAATACTTTTCAAATAAAATCTTTTTGTTTAAAGAAAACTGTTTTATTGGTATAGAGTCAAAGAACTCATTTCCAAAAAATAAAACCGGCCCATCCTTAATTTTATCAAATTTATTTATCCATCTTACTTTAGAATTATTTAAAATTTTATTTTGTATATTTCTAAGTAACTTGCTTTTTTCATATAAGAAAATATTTATAGATTTATTGAAATCAGGAAAACTTTTAAAAGTTTTAATTAAAACTTTCATTAAATTTCCTTTTCCTGGACCAAGTTCAACAAGATTAAAATTTTTTGGTTTACCCATTGCACTCCAGATCGAAACAATCCATATACCGAGCATCTCAGAAAATAAATTAGATATATTCGGTGAAGTCAAATAATCACCTGATTTTCCAAAAGGAACTTTTGTAGAGTAATAACCTTTTTTTTTATCAAAAAGGACTTTTTCAAAAAATTTATCATTTGGAATTTTTTTTAGATTTTTGAAAATATTTTTTTTTGAGATCATTTTTTTTTTAAATAAATTATTACACCACTTAGAATCATCACTAAACTTAATATTGTCCCCATGCTTACAAAACTGAAAAAGTATCCTAATTGATAATCTGGTTCCCTAAATTGTTCTGAAGTAATTCTAAAGATTCCGTAAAAAATTAAAAAAAGATAAGAACATGTTCCAATTTTGTAATTATTTTTTTGTAAAAGAAAATTCATAATTAGAAATAAAATTAAACCTTCTAATAAAGCTTCATATAGTTGCGAAGGATGTCTTAACTTGTCATCAATTTTTGGAAATATCACACCCCAAAAAACATCAGTCGTTTTTCCAACTAGTTCACTATTTATAAAATTGGCTATTCTTCCAAAAAAAATTCCAATTGGAGAAACATAAGCAATAATGTCTAATAAAAAAAAGATCGGGATATTCTTTTTTACAGAAAACAAATATGTACTTATAATAATTCCAAGAAGTGCTCCATGAAAAGACATTCCGCCTTCCCAAATTTTAATAATATCTAAAGGATTTATTAGGTAATATTCAAAATTATAAAAAATAATATAACCTAGTCTTCCACCAACAATAATAGCAATGACCAAATAAGTTAATAAATCGTCAAATTCTTTAATATCAAAATTGAAATCAACGTTTTGAAATTTTTTAATGATTGTTCTCCGCCCTAACCACCAACCAATTAATATTCCTACAATATAAGCTAATGAATACCATCTAATTTCCAATATACCTAAGTTGAATAAAACCGGATCTAAGTTGTGAGTATACATATTTTCTTATAACATATTTGAAATTATTTTTTCTATCAAATAAGATCAATTATGAAAAATTCTGAAAAAATATTAAAAACTTTATCAACTCTAATTGAAAATGGAATTTTAACCTCTAAGGATTTAAAAAAGGAGTTCTCTAATAGCTTTAAATTTGAGAGAGATAAATTGATTAATAAATTTCAACTTGTTTCAAGAGAGGAATTTGAAGTTTTGAAAAAAGTAGTTCAAAAACAAGATAGCATGTTAAAAAAATTAATAAAAAAAAAGACTAAAAAGGCAAAGAAACCTTAACTTGTAATCCTTCATATTTACTTCTTCCTAATTGAATACTACCTCCGTGAGAATTTACTATATCTTCCACAATAGCTAACCCTAAACCGACTCCAGATTTATTTAAGCTTCTGCTTTTATCAAGTCTAAAAAAAGGTTTGAAAACATTTTTATATAGCTCCTCTGGAATCCCGGGACCATCGTCTTCAATAATTATTACTACTCTATTTGAACCTTTTTTTAGACTTATATAAACTTTTTTTCCATAAATTAGTCCATTATGAATAAGATTTTCAAAACATCTTTTTAAAGCAAAAAACCTCCCCTTTAAAGTTATGTCCTGTAAATCAGATAAAATTAAATTTTCGTTATTTAAATCTTTTTTAATTTCTTTCAATAATCCTAATAAATTTATTGATGACGTTTCTTCTTGTGCTTGAGTTTTTGCAAATTGTAAGTAATCATCAAGCATTCTTTCCATTTCATCTATATCTTTTGACATTTTTTCAGAAATATCTTTTTGATTCATCATCTCTAATTGTAATTTTAACCTTGTAAGTGGAGTTCTTAAATCATGACTGATCCCGGACAACATTTCTGACCTTTGATTTAAATGCCTATTTATCCTTTTTGCCATTCTATCAAATTCGTAGGCAGCCTTTCTTATCTCTGAAGCTCCAGATGGTCTAAAATCGTTAACGTAGTCTCCTTTACCAAACCTTTCTGCTGCTTTTGCAAGTTTAACAAGAGGTCTTGTTTGATTTTTTAAAAAAACTAATGCAATTAAAATTAAAACAATTGACGGCAAAGTCGTCCATAACACAAATAATCTTACCGAAGAAGTCGCGATCATTTCTTTTGGCACTAAAAACTCCATGACCTCTCCATCTTCTAATCTTAATTTAATTTCAACTGCGCTTTTAAACTTATGAGTATTAAACCAATAATTTTGATTTCCAAACGAGGATTTTAATTCTCTCCTTAAAGATCTATCCATTGGGCTGAATTTTCTTTCCCCGCTATATTTCGGAAAAGGATCATTATTAACATCAATTTCAAAATTAAAATTATTTTTATAGCTATCTGTAAAAAATTCCAGATTATCTTTATTATTATTGTAAACATCTGTAATTGTTTTTAATTGAGATACTAAAGAACGAGAAATATTTTTATTCGCTTTTATCCAAATACTGTCGTAAAAAACTATTGTAATTATTAATTGAAGAATAATGGTAGGAGCAGCTACTATAATTAAAGCTCTGTAAAATAATCTTTTAGGCAATATCAATTTTACAAATTTATTCAATCCAGAGAACATATCCAGCTCCTCTAATTGTTTGAAGATATTTTGGTATTTTTGGGTTATCCTCAATTTTTTGCCTTAATCTAGTTATCATAACATCAATTGATCTTTCTTGAATAATACCAGAAATTTTACCAATTTTTTCTCTAGAAAAAGTTTTACCAGGGTTTGATAGCATTTCAGTCAAAACTTTTTTTTCTGTAGAATTAATTTTTTTGCTCTGTTTACCTAATTTTATTTGCATTTTATTTAAATCGATTTCTGCTTTTCCCACGATATGTTTAATTTTTAAGTCAATTTTATTATTTTTATTGATTATATTTTTTATTCTTAACAACAATTCTTTTGGTTCAAAAGGTTTACTAATGTAATCATCAGCACCAAGTTCTAGACCTTTTATTCTATTTTCTACTTCACCTTTCGCAGTCAGTAACACAATCGGAACATCAATATTCTTTTTGATATCTTTAGTCAGTTCGTAGCCGTTTTGGCCTGGCATCATTATATCTAAAACTACAAGATCAAATTTAAATTGGGACATTTTAATTTTAGCATTCTCGGCATCACCTGAAGTTGAAACAATATAATTGTTATCATTTAGATATTCTTTTAAAAGATTTCTAATTCTATCGTCATCATCAACTATCAAAATATGTTTTTTTTTATTTTCCATCTATAATTTTTTTTAAAACTTCTTTGAATTTAATTACTGAGTCTGAATTAGAACTTTTTAAAGCATTAAATATTCTTTTTTTTTGTAAATTGTAGACTGTCTCAAAAAATATCTTCCCTTCCTTATCTAAATAAAGTTGCTTTTTTCTAGTATCATTTACATCTTTTACTTGCTTGATCATTTTTGAATTAATTAAATCTCTTAGAACTCTGTTTAAGCTTTGTTTAGTTACTTTCAATTTAAAAATTAGTTCTCCTAGGCTTATTCCGGGGTGTCTTTCAATTAGATTTAATGATCTCAAATGTGCTGGTCCGAAATACTTTTTTGACAATATTTCTTTTGGGTCAGAAAAAGTTTCTCTATAAGCGTAAAATAGAAGCTGAATAAAATCTTTTATTTGTTCATCTTTAAGGTAAAGTAAATCTCTCATAATGGTAAGTTATATTGACTTATCCTTATAAGAAATATACTTTTTTAGAGGAAAAAAATCTATATATTTACAACTTAATGGAAAGCATACCCTACGATAAAAGATCTGGAAAAATCTGGTTTAATGGACAAACCGTGGATTGGAATAAAGCAAACATCCATGTATTAAATCATGGACTGCATTATGCTAGCTGTGTATTTGAAGGAGAAAGAGTATATGATGGTGAAATATTTAAATTAGAAGAGCACACCAATAGATTATTTTACTCTGCAACCAGGATGGGAATAAAAGTTCCATACAGCGAATCTGATATTAATAAAGCTTGTAGAGATATCGTTAACATTCAAAAAGTAAGAAACGGATATGTAAGGCCGGTTATTTGGAGAGGGAGTGAGATGATGGCAATATCAGCGCAAAAAAATAAAATTCACGTAGCTATAGCTACATGGGAATGGGGATCCTATTTTGACCCTAAATTAAAGATTGAAGGTATCAAATTAAATATTTCTAAATGGCGAAGACCAGCGCCTGATACTATTCCCTGGGATACAAAAGCTGCAGGACTTTATATGATTTGCACTCTCTCAAAGCATGAAGCTGAAGCGCAAGGCTTCACAGACTCGTTAATGTTAGACTTTGAAGGGAATATTGCAGAGGCGACTGGCGCTAATATTTTTTTCAAATCTAAAGATGGTCAGTTACATACTCCAGTACCTGACTCATTTTTAGATGGTATTACACGTAGAGCAGTAATAGAAATCGCAAAGTCTAAAAATATTAAAGTTAATGAAAGAAAAATCAAACCTTCTGAGATGAGTGAGTTTGTAGGTTGTTTTTTAACAGGAACTGCCGCAGAGATCACACCTGTAGCAAAAATCGATAAATATAATTTTAAAGTTTGTGACGTAATTAAAAACTTAAGCGACAGCTATCAGTTAACGGTTAGAAAAAAAACCGCTGCTTAAGGTTTGTCATCTTCACTTAAGGCGTGATCAATACCTTTTACTAAATAATCATAACCAGTGTATAAAGTTAATCCAGCAGATAGCCACAGAAGTATTATTCCTATTGTTTGAGCGTTGTAGTCTTGAAAATTAATAATCTTGTTTCCAACATCTCCCGTTAATAATACGGATATAGAAAACATTTGAATAAAAGCTTTAATTTTGGCTAAACTTGTTACTGGCATTGAAACTCTACCTTTAGCCAAAAATTCTCTTAATCCTGAAATGATTATTTCTCTTGTTATAATTATAATGGCAGCAACAACCTCAAAATTTTTAATAGTACCATTCATAATAAGCAAAACTAGGGCTGTAGCTACAAGTATCTTATCAGCTATTGGATCCAATAACTCACCAAGTTTTGACTCCTCTTTAAATATTCGCGCCAATAAACCATCAAGGTAGTCAGTAAAACTTGCTAATACAAATAAAAAAAAAGGTATTAGATCTCCAAAAAATCCTGGAAGAAAGAAAGTTAATACAAAAATAGGAACTATAATTATTCTCCCTATTGTTAAAATATTTGGAATTTTAAATTTCATATTTATTCATGAAAATAATCATATATTTTTTTTGCAATATTTTCCTCAATTCCTTCTACTGATTTTAAGTCCTCAAAACTAGCTGACTCTACAGATCTAGCTGATCCAAAATGGTTTAATAGAGCTCTTTTTCGCTGTTTTCCAATACCTGTTATTTGGTCGAGCAATGATTTGCTCAGCCCTTTTTTTCTCTTTGCTCTATGTGTGCTAATAGCAAATCTATGAGCCTCATCTCTTAATCTTTGAATAAAGAATAAAAGAGGGTCATTTTTTTGCAACTTAAACTCTTTGTTTTTGTGATATATTTTTTCTTCACCAGCATTCCTGTGCTTACCTTTTGCTACGGCTAATATGGGTAAATCATGAAGACCTAATTCATTTAATAACTCTCTACTAACAGAATATTGCCCCTTGCCTCCATCTATAATTATTAACTCTGGTAGAGATAAAGATCCTGATTTTTCTTTTATCGCTTTTGAAAATCTTCTGAGCAAAACCTCTTTCATCATACCGTAATCGTCATTTTTAACTTTTTCATTTTTAATGTTAAATTTTCGATATCTTTTCTTTATAAAACCTTCGTTGCCAAAACATATTAGAGCTCCTATAGAGTCGCTTCCTTGATTATGACTATTGTCATAAACTTCAATAAGACTAATATTGTTATTCAAATCAAACATATTGGCCAAACTTTCTATTAAATTATTGTTGCTTTCAGTTTGGTAAAGTTTTTGAGTTAAGGCTTGTTTAGCATTTTTTTCAGCTAATTTAGATATATTAATTTCATCCTTACTCTTTGCTTTTTTTATTAAGATGTTTTTTTTCTCTTTTTGCGAAAAAGCTTCTTCTAAAAGTTTTAAATCTTCTACTTCAGTATTAGTTATTATCATACTTGGCACTACTTTATTTTCGTAAAATTGAGTTAAAAAAGAGGTCATTATATCTTTAACATCATCATCCGTGTCGTGTTTTGGATAAAACGCCTGGTTTCCCCAGTTTTGTTTTGATCTAAAAAAGAATACTTGAATGCAAGTTTTCCCTGACTCTTTGTAAATACTTACGACATCTGCTTCATTTAAATTAGTTTGATTTATTTTTTGTGAAGTTTGAATCTGAGTTAAGGCTTTAATTCTATCTCTTGCTATCGCTGCTTTTTCAAAATCTAATTTCTTACTTGCAAGCTCCATATCTTTTGATAAAGTTTTTTGTATTTTTCTTGACTTTCCAGAGATGAAATCTATGGCATCTGAAACTGTTTTTTTATATTGATTTTGTTTAATGTATCCAACACAAGGACCAGAACATCTTTTAATTTGGTATAAAATACAAGGTCTCTCTCTATTCTTAAAAACAGTGTCATCACAAACTCTTATTTGAAAGATTTTTTGTAAAATTTTTATTGTCCAATTTGCAGAACCTATTGAAGCGAAAGGTCCAAAATAATATCCATTTCTAGCTTTTTTCCCTCTAAGTTTAGTAAGTTGAGGCCATTCATCTTTATGACCAATATAAATATATGGGAATGACTTATCGTCTCTTAACAGAATGTTAAATCTTGGTTTATGCTTCTTAATAAGGTTAGCCTCAAGCAAAAGAGCCTCACTTTCATTATTGGTAGTAGTTACTTCAAGATTATGCGTAAGAGAGAGCATTCTTTCAGTTCTAATTGGTAAATTTGTTTCAGAAACGTAGCTTTTAAGTCTATTAGGAATATTTTTAGCTTTACCAATATACAAAATTTCTCCTGAAACACTTATCATTCTATAAATACCAGGATTTTTAGGTATGAGTGGAATTTTTTCTTTTATTATTTTCTTTCCTTGTTCTAAACTATTATTCATCTCTTTTTTTTGATACCTCTATTCCTACGGACTCAGTATTTTTAATTATATCTAGTTTCTCTAGTTTAAGATTTACTTTATTTACAATCTTGTTTTTGAAAATTAAATTAAAAATATTTTCTGCTAAATCTTCTAAAAGTTCATGGTGTTTTCCTTTTGTAAGATAAGTTATTTTATTTATAGTATCTTCATAATCCACAATAGATGACAAATTATTATTATCGGGCTTAATATTTGAGTTAGTAGAAATATTAATATTAAATCTCACTCTCTGTTTTTTCCTTTTCTCAAAATCATGAAGACCTATTGAAATTTTTAATATTAAGTTTTTAATATTTACTTTTCTAATATATTTAAATTTTTTTTTATCTTTAAATTTTATTATTTTCATTCTTTTGTATTTATAATGTCAGGTGTTAACCATGCAAGTCTCTGACCACTGTCAACATTTATTATTTCCCCTGTTACGTTATCGTTTTTTATAAGAAATTTTACTGTTTCACATATATTTTCTAAGTCTACTTTCTTCTTTAATAAAACTGATTTCCATTGTTTCTTAAAATGAGACTCTGATTGTCTTTTATTTTTAAGTGTTGGGCCAGGAGATATAGCATTTACCCTTATATTTGGAGCCAATTTCATCGCCGAAGTAATAGTAAGCGTCCCTAAAGCTGACTTACTTAACGTATAAGAAAGAAAAGAGGGGGTTAACTTTTCAATTCTTTGATCAATGATATTAATGATATTCCCATTGTTTTTTTTGACATGTTTTTTAAACTTTTGAGTCAATAAGGCTGGAGCTTTTAAATTTATGTTCATATGTTTTGAAAAACTTCTATCATTAAAACTTGTGAGGCTATCATTTTCAAAAATAGAAGCATTATTTATTAAACAATCGATACCTTTCATTTTTTTAAATGCTTCTTTTATCAATCTTTGCGTCTGGTAGGAATTATTTAAGTCAGCTTTAATTAAAAACACATTACTTCCCAAATCCTCTAATTCCTTTTTTAATTTATTAGCTAAATTCTTTGATTTATAATAATGCACTGTAATATCTACTTCGTATCCAGCTAAACTTTTTGCAATGGCAGCCCCAACTCTTGTAGCTCCACCTGTTATAATTATTTTTTTGGCTTCCATTTTTTTATAGCTTTTTTAGGCTTTGTGCCTGGCATACCCATTGTCGATCTTCCTTTAGGGTATACCTTATTTTTGAGTTTGTATTGAGAAATCTTTGGATTTAGATTTATCTCTAACTCACTAGCCTCTAGTTTTCTTATTTCATCTCTTATTTTTGCTGCTTCTTCAAATTCTAGGTTTGAAGCTGAGTCTTTCATTTTTCGATTTAGGGCTTTTAGGTGTTTTTTTAAATTTCCTCCTACATTAGAACCTTCACTAATTTTTACGTAATCTTTTTCATAAACTGATTCTAAAATATCGCTAATTTCTTTTTTCACAGACTCAGCCGTAATTTTATTTTTTTTGTTATAGTCTAACTGTTTATTACGCCTTCTATCTGTTTCTTTTATAGCTTTATCAATGCTTTTTGTAACTTTGTCAGCGTAAAGTATTACTTTACCATCTACATTCCTTGCCGCTCTACCAATCGTCTGAATTAAAGATGTTTCTGATCTCAGAAACCCTTCTTTATCTGCATCTAAAATAGCAACTAAAGCACATTCTGGTATGTCTAAACCCTCCCTTAATAAGTTAATACCTACTAAAATGTCAAACACACCCATTCTTAAATCTCTTATTATTTCTATTCTCTCAAGTGTATCGATATCAGAATGCATGTATCTTACTTTCAAACCATTTTCATGAAGATATTCAGTTAAATCTTCTGCCATTTTTTTTGTCAATGTTGTTGCCAATATTCTATATCCTTTTTTAACTATTTCTATTGACTCATGCATGAGGTCATCAACCTGTGTTTTAGCTGGCCTTATTTCTACGGGTGGATCAATTAATCCAGTCGGTCTTATTATTTGATCAATGTATTGATTTTTAGTTTGTTTTAGTTCCCATGGCCCTGGTGTTGCAGAAACAAACACAGTTTGTGTTCTCATTAAATCCCACTCTTCAAACTTCAATGGACGATTATCCATACAAGAGGGGAGTCTAAAACCATATTCTGCTAATGTTTTTTTTCTAGTATGGTCGCCTTTATACATTCCATTTAGTTGAGGAACTGTAACATGACTTTCATCAACAAAAATAATTGCATTATCAGGAAAATATTCAAAAAGGGTTGGTGGCGGTTCTCCTGGTTTTCTACCAGACAAAAACCGAGAATAATTTTCTATGCCTGCACATGTACCGGTAGCTTCTATCATTTCTAAATCAAATTTAGTTCTTTCTCTCAACCTTTGTTCCTCAAGTAGTTTATTATTTTCTCGATGTTTCTTTAATGTGTCTGCTAATTCAGATTTTATTTGCCTTATAGCTTGGTCAATTGTAGGCTTTGGAGTTATGTAATGACTGTTAGCATAAATTTTAATTATTGAGTAATCATTTGTTTTATCTCCTGTTAAAGGATCAAATTCTTCAATTTTTTCTAATTTGTTGAAATTAAACCTTAATCTCCAAGCTCTGTCCTCCAAATGAGAAGGAAAGATTTCTAAATTTTCTCCTCTAACTCTGAAAGTTCCCCTAAAAAAATTTTGATCGTTTCTTTTATACTGTAAATTAATGAATGCTCTAATTATTTCATCTCTTTCATAGTCGTAATTTTTTTTTAGAGTTACTGTCATCTTAGAATAAGCTTCAACTGATCCTAAGCCATAAATACAAGATACACTGGCTACAATAATTACATCATCCCTTTCTAATAAAGATCTTGTAGCTGAATGACGCATTCTGTCTATTTGCTCATTGATAGAGGCTTCTTTTTCAATGTATGTATCTGATCTTGGCACGTAAGCCTCCGGTGTATAATAATCATAATATGAAACAAAATATTCAACTGCGTTATCAGGAAAAAAACTTTTGAATTCTCCATAAAGTTGGGCCGCTAGTGTTTTATTTGGAGCTAAAATTAAAGCTGGGCGATTAGCTTTTTCGATTACCTTAGCCATTGTAAAAGTTTTACCCGAGCCAGTGACTCCTAATAAAACTTGCTCATGTTTGTCTTCTTTGAGATTTTTAAGTAATTTTTTAATAGCATCGGGCTGGTCGCCGCTAGGTTGAAAATCAGTTTTAATTTTAAATTTGATACCTCCCTCAAGCTTGTTTTTTTTACTAGAGTTGTCAACTTCAAAATTATGTGTTTTTTCTTGATAAGTATTTTCCATTTTATGTTAATAATAATTTAAAATATAAACTATAAATTTCAATGAGCATAGTTTCCAACAATTTAAAACGTATAAAACCGTCGCCCACTATAGCTGTAACTACAAAAGCAAGGGAAATGCGTGCAGCTGGAAAGGACGTGATAGGTCTAGGAGCTGGCGAGCCAGATTTTGATACTCCAGATAATATTAAAGATGCGGCCATTGAAGCTATTAAAAAAGGGGATACAAAATATACTGCTGTGGATGGCACTCCCGCTTTGAAAAAAGCAATAATTGAAAAGTTCAAAAGAGAAAATAATTTAAGCTACACAACTGATCAAGTGACAGTTGGTACAGGAGGTAAGCAAGTTATATACAACACATTTATGGCAACTTTAAATAAAGGAGACGAAGTTATCATCCCAGCACCTTTTTGGGTTTCTTATCCAGACATGGTTTTACTAGCAGGAGGTAAACCAAAAATTTTAAAATGTGAAGAAAAAGACGGCTTCAAACTTACACCAAAAAAATTAAAAAAAGCCATATCTAAAAAGACGAAATGGCTCATTTTAAACTCACCCTCAAATCCAACAGGAGCAGGTTACACAAGACAAGAAATTGAAGAATTATCAAAAGTTTTAATTAAGAATAAAAAAATTTTTATTTTAAGTGACGATATTTATGAACACATAAGATATGATGATTTTAATTTTTTTACTATTGCTCAAATTTCGGATCTCAAAGAAAGAACTTTAACTATGAATGGGGTTAGCAAGTCATATTCTATGACTGGGTGGAGAATTGGTTATGCAGCCGGTCCTAAAGAAATTATCTCTGCTATAAGAAAAATTCAATCTCAATCTACATCAAACCCATCATCTATAAGTCAAGCAGCTGCCGTCGAAGCATTAAATGGGCAGCAAAGTTTTATCAAAGAAAGAGCAGAAGCTTTTAAAGCGAGAAGAGACTTTGTAGTGAGTAGTTTAAATAAAATTAAAGGGATAAATTGTTTAACACCAAATGGTGCATTCTATGTTTTTCCTAGCTGCAAGGGTTTATTAAATAAAAAAACAAAAATTAAAACAGACTCTGAATTTGTTAAAAAATTATTAGAAAAATCATTAGTCGCAGTTGTTCAAGGATCTGCTTTTGGTTTAGATGGATATTTTAGAATCTCTTACGCCACATCAATGTCTAAATTAAAAAAAGCATTGGATAGAATTAAATCTTTTTGTGAAAGTTTAAATTAAGTTATTTTTTTGAAGCTATATATTTTTCAGCTTCCAGTGCTGACATACATCCCATACCTGCAGCAGTAACGGCCTGCCTGAAGATTTTGTCTTTAACATCTCCAGCGGCAAATACGCCAGGTATGTTTGTCTCAGTTGAGTCTGGTTTTGTTATCAAATACCCCTCTTTATCCATTTTAAGTTGATCTCTAAATAACGATGTTGCTGGATCATGACCGATTGCGATAAACAAACCGTCAATTTTTAATTCTATAAGTTTATTATTTTTTACATTTTTAATTTTAATTGCACTTACAGTTTTTGGCTTTTCAGTCCCCATAACATCTTCAACTACACTATCCCAAATAATCTCAATTTTTTTATTTGCTTTTAATTTTTCTTGAAGCATTTTTTCAGCTCTAAGAGAATCTCTTCTATGTATTAATTGAACTTTTGACGCA
>MDTA01155776.1_pt1 | contig 13860 bp, 1 predicted proteins | sample 811151 | NCBI WGS metagenome assembly MDTA01 (sample SAMN05326648, study PRJNA326480) | marine metagenome | isolation source: seawater | place: Indian Ocean: South | collected 2010 | reverse complement strand
GATATCTTCTGATTACTTTCAAGTATCGTTAATAATTTATTCATTGTTTGTTTCTCACTATAATATTTATACAAAGAATCAAGTAATATGTTTTCCATTTTAATTATTACTTATAATCATCTTTAAGTATTATATCATTTTTCAATCCAATAAATTCCTTGGAGATAAGCATCAGCAAGATCATCTTTTTTTTTCGAGGCTGAAAATAAACTAACTTTGTCAACATCTTCATTTAGTATCATTTTCTTTGTATATTCTATACTCAACCATTTGTTTTTAGCATAGACACCTTTTTTATCACATACGATTGGTTCACCTTTATAAACTTTTAATTTATTCCTTGCATTAACCATATGTATATTATCAATGGGTGAATCATTATTCATAATTCCATAAATAATAAAAAAAGTGTATATAATCATTTGAACACTTTTCATAATTGGATTTTTAAGAGCAGGTTGATTTTCAATCAATACATGTTTTATGGATGTTAGATCAAGAGTATGAAGTTTTTTTATACATATTTGAGATAAACTACAAATATCTCTGCTTGAATTTAGTTTCTTTCCACCTTTCATTTTTTTGTAATGTGCTGAGCAATAATATTTACATTCAGAACCTTTTCCAATACTATAAGTTGCTTGTTTTTCGCAAGGTTTTCTTAAGTTAGCACAACAAATAGGGTTTTCATTTAAATTTAAGATACCCCAGTTACTTATTTTTTTCTCCGGAGTTAATTCACAATATGCTAAATTATTAATTCCAACATCAAACGACAAATAATTCATATGGTATACGTTTTTGAATGTCTTGTTAAGTATTTTATAAATCTTTTATTTTTTTTATTATATTATAATAGATAAGTTTGAATATAATGTCAAAAAAATGCTCTGTTTCAAAGCCGATTAGTAATGCTAGTCAAGCAACTTATACAAATCTTAATGATTGTAGTGGCAATGATACGGTTTTACACGCCGATAAATGTTATAAGACGAGTCGGTCTTGTGTCGACAGCAACCACCCGAGGAAAGGTAACAAATGTATTGAATTAATTAGTGGAGGAAATACGGCACAAAAATGTATTGATGCTGGGGGGAGTTTTGAAAATAGTAAGTGTTTAAAATTATCAAAGAAAAAACTCATACAAGATGGAGGATTAATGTATCGTTTTAAACCCTTACATGAAGTTAAATGTAGGACATTACAGGATATCCCCCTTTTTCCTAATAAAAATATTCAAGTCAAAAGAGCAAATCCTTCCATAGGCACTATTAAAAAAAATAAGATAGGTGGAAATCCAATAGACTTTCGATTAAATCAAAATTATATTATTCACCATACTAGTACGTCCCTTCCAGCATATGATAAATATTATAAAGAAAAAGGTGTATTAAAAAATGCGAAAACAGCAGCACCATCCCCCAACATAGATCCTAAGAAGATGGATATCAGACTACGACCATTAAATGAGTACTCCCCCACAAAAATATGCAATACAGGTAAGCCGCGCAGAGATTGTGGGTGCGCGAGGGGGGGCGTTGGTACTGATAGTTCTTGGAACAATAATTGGAACTCTGTATCCAACTCTTCTAAAATTGGCGATATGAAAGAGTGTGGTTGTGAAAGTTTCTTGACCTCTGACACAAAGCACACCGGTAGTAACTATTGTTTCTATAATAGTAAAAGTGTTGCAGAAAAAGTAGGGGCTATACAAAATAAGGAGGACCTTTCTTGTGGATGCAAAGATTATTGGCCGAATGCAGCCGAAAGCAGTGCCAACAAAAATCGATGCATAAACAAAACCAACCCTGGAAAGTATATATTGCCGACGAGTAGCTCCGGCGAAAAAGGTTTATGTCCCGCGAAGTACGGGTCTACGGCTGATCATGAATATAATAAGTGTAATGAGGGAAGATCGTGCTCGGGCGGCAACACTAATTGCCATACAAAAGACTGTTCAATTACTATTAGCGAAATGAATTCTTGTCCAACTAGATATATTGCTGCCCCGCCTGGTGAAGAGGTGAAAAATCTCCGCGATTCAGATTGTAAAGTTGGGAGCACCCCTACATTACAACAAGACCCATTCATATCGCATTACGATGATAGTATAACTGGAGCAAATGGTGGCCAAAACAAGGCTACTGACTTGGTGCGACGGGCATATATTGGAGACCCAGCGCGCTGTATGACAACGAAATTTCATACAGTGAATGGTAGAACCTACACACCTTTTGGAAGAAGTACAATATACGGTGGATACAGGTCGCATGGAGGCTGCATATCCAAGGGTGGCAAGCCATACGGCTCGTCCGCGGTGGGCAGTAGAGCATACAAATGCAAGGATGCCACCAAAAACCTAGGCGACCGAGGAAAATGGCTCGAATGTGGTGCTGACTGGGGCATCGGGCCACGAAATGGTTACTGCGAACAAAAAAGAAGTAAATCTAGAGGTGTCTGGGAAAACATCTCTACCACAGAAACTTTAGCAAGTTGTAAGTCTAAATGTAAAGCCCTTCACTCAAACTACAGATACATTTCACACGGGAGAAAGGACGGCAGAAGCGGCCGATGTTCTACTTCTCCTTCTTCTTCTGATAAATGTAAATGCTATTGTTATGCACCAAGTGAATGTGTTAAAACCTCGTCATCAGACTCCAATTACATAACGTACGATATAGGTATCGGAGATAAAGTTAATTCGCACGGCAACTATAACAAAATGCCCACGTTTAATACTTTCCGGAGTACATGCTGTACCCGAAAAAGCGCACAAGGTCCGGCACCACCCCCCTCGTGCACTCCCCGGTCCCCAACCACTAGCTGCAAGTACTCCTGTAAAGTCCAAGCGCAAAGGGAAGGAAGAAACAGCGGGTGCAACGGAGCAGGCAGCACCTTCATAAGTAAGTGCTGCTCCTGCTCGGGCTCGGGCAACATACGGGTCTGTCAGTATAAAGATGGCCGCGGCAACACCTGCCACACCACACAAACCACAGCTCGCTCGCCCTCGTGCTCTCCCTCCCCCCCGTCAACGATATACGCATATACCATCGATGCAGGAAAAGAGAACAATTCCATAGCCTCCACCACCATTTCCACTCCCGCGAAATATTGCCCAGGACATTTATACAACACGGGCAGCTGGACAATGGGCTCGACCACCACTGCCGGAAATTGTAATATAAAATCGCGATCTGTGCGGAACTACGGTAGAAATTACGGTACATTCAAAGTTTTAAAAAAAGGTGTCGGAATCCAAAATTCCATCACAGATAGTAATTCACTTACGCTAGCCAAGGAGAGCGCCGACGGCCCGGGCAGCCATATTCGTGGATACTGCTACCACGGCGCGACGGGTGGCTCGTGGGGATATTTTTTTGGTAAAGCGATTCCAAAGGCAAAGCGAAAAGAGCTGAAGGATAATGGATATGGTCCAGGTGGCGAATATGCAAATGCTGGTGGCAAGGGTCCCGTTATTCCATTTGGTGAAGTTTCTGCCAAAGCAAGTGATTGTAATTATGGAATGACACCTTTTGTTAAAGGTAGTAGTGAAAATAGTGGGGCGATGAGTGCTTTTGGGGGACATTCTGCGGCGAAATGCCAGCGGAACAGTCGTGCTGCTCACACTCAGTACCGGTGGAGAGTAGGGAATAGGGCGGGGAGCGGAGATCGTCGGATGGGGAATTCCTCATCAAAAACCTTTCACCCACCATCATGGTCTGCAGGCCCGTACTGGAGTCAGCTTTCTTCCACGCAAACTGATTTACGTGACCAATCAAATGGCAGAACTTTCTCTGACTCATCCGACGCAAAAACAACAATCCCTTTAGATGAAAACGAGGAGGATGAAGAAGACGCCGCTTACATAACTAAAGCTAATGTCCCACAAGGATCCAGAGGGTCTTACTCCCACGCATACGGTGGTTACTGTATTATATTAAGAGGTACGAATAATGAATTTTTAAAAAGGAAAGATATAACTGCTAAGGAAGCAAGACACGCACTTCTTTTGGCTAAACTTTGGTGTGAGAAGTTAGGGACACACTGTCAAGGATTTAAAGCGTATCTTGGTGATGAGAGCGCAGCGGGAAGAAACTCATCCAGCTGGGCGGAGATATGCTTTAATGGTACTATGGGTACCCCCTCAATTTCCCCCGCTTCCAATTGGAAAAAAGGACCCCTACTATTAGGAATAGGACGCGAATGTGATTCTGTTGAAAGCGGTGGAGAGCGATGGAGACCTAATAGCTTCGGCGCGAGCGTCAAAGATGGCACCACCCCAACCGTGCGTGGACCATGGCAAGAAGATGGCAACCGCATCACTTCATTCACCACTAGCGTCTTGCGAAACCCGAAGACTTGGATGACACTCGATAAATGTGCTGCTTTGTGTAAGGGGAAGCACAGGGATGTTAGCTTCATTAGTCACGGAAGGAAAAAACCCGCATCATTAGATGGAAGAAATCGTGGGTCAGCTCAGTGTACTCATCCAAATGATAAATGTCTGTGTTATTGCCACAAAGGCTGTAGCTACGCTAGTGAACAGAAGTTGTCTCTTCCGACAGCGAAAAAGAGAAGCGATGACAAACGCTCATTCGTAAACATCAACACGGATGGGCAGACAAATTATCCGAATTTAATTCCAATAGGTGGTGCTAACTCAGCCTATAGAACATATAAAATTGAAAGTGATTACGCAAACAACTGGGACGGAAAATGCGGTGTTTCTAAATATTGTCCTGAGAGAGAACGACACTGCTTTAATAACTTAGACTTTAATTATTATAAAAAAGAAAGCACCCGAGCCCATGTTTCCCATCAAAAAAAATGCCCTGATACAACACTATTTAGAAAACCTACGGGTCCGGTCTGTGGTGTAGATGATACTATAGAGGATAATCTTTGCGGTATCAAAGAACAATATAAACATAGAGATGATTGTAAACTTGTGAAGAACTGTTGTAAAAAAGCTAAAACTTGTTCATTCAAAATTGCTGGGAAGTGTTGTTCTAAGAAGAAGAGTTGTTGTAAAACATATAAAACGTGTAATCCAGAACCATTAAAAAACCCAGCTGACCGCAAGCCAATTTATACAGTTAAAAATAGTCCCACTTCCCCTGTATTCACACTACAATATCAAGGTACACGATCATTAAAATCGCCTGCCAATAAGAGTTGGGAGGCAGGGTCACAACCCAATCTATTGGAACCTAAATCAGGGGAAGAATTAAAATTATCAGATGGAAATACGTGTGTATCAACGAAAGAATGGACTGCTGAACCAGCATTAACACACGGAAATTATGGGACTGGTCAAGGAAAAGGAAACAAAATTCACATACATGTGAATAGTTCAAATAAAGCTACTTACAAAGTACATCGTAGTGGGTACGATTGCGGGGTGGGAACGGCTCCGATTGGGGGCAGTGGTAAGAAAATGACTTTGGCTCAATGTAAGGAAAAATGTAAGGGGTCAAAATATATAACTCACGGGAGAAAAGATGGAGGACAGCCGAAATTTACTTCGTCCAACACCACGCACTGCCCGCTCACGAACGGTGGTCGCTGCGCCACGTCTCGAAACTACGGCACCAGCACCAACGGTGGCAAATACAACGCCAATGACAAGTGCGAGCTCACGGTGAACGGCTCGCCAGCAAAAGTGAAAGCAGTAGGCAATTTCCATACCGAGGAGAAGACCCGTTTCGACTATCTTACGATCACATCCACTGGCTCAACGAGGTACGGTGGCACGAAGGGCGAAAATCCGACCCTGGTTAAAGGCGTGAGCGTGCCCAAGGGGGGCAAGGTCAAATGGAAGACCGACGGGAGCGGGCAAAAGACAGGCTGGAAGCTATGCTTGACGCCAGACAATAGTAGCCCGTGCTCCACGTCAGATAGTAGTACTGACAAGTGTAGTTGTTATTGCGGAAATACTTGTAATAATGTAAGAAACTCCGCTTACAACTCATATGTATTAGACAGTGGAAACGGGAATGATGTAGCAACGATAAGTATTCAGGATCCATTGAATAAAAACGCTTTCGGAATAAACGCATCTGACGAACTTAAATGGTGCAAAAAGGCGGATGGAAGTTGCACTAAAATAACATCTAAAACGTTCAAGCAAGATGTAAAAAACGGAGACTATCTCTTATGGACAAACTCGACCAATAAATCTTGGCAAGGCTTCGTGAAAGATGGTTATTGTAATCCAAGTGGTGGACCTTACGGTAGGGGTAACCTCGAAGGTCCATTACTAGATTCCAACGGCAACCACGATAGTATCACAAAACAACAGTGTGCTGATAGATGTAAATCTCTTCACCCAAACTACAGATATATTTCACACGGGAGAAAGGACAATCGGCGCGGGGTGAGATGTACTGGCCCTAATGATAAATGTCTGTGTTATTGTTTTTCAGCAAATAAATGTCGTAGTACCAGTGACGCCGGATCCAGTTACAAAACATACGATATAGGTGGGAGAGGATTTAAACTATGTATCCACCCTAAAAACCCCTCTACAGAATTTCAATGGGCTCAGTCAGATAAATCTATATATCAAGATAATTGTAGTGACTTACGAACTGATAACTTTTCTGACGGAAACGGTATCAATAATTTCCGAGGCAAACATCAAGGGCATTTGGAAATGAAAGTTGATAATACAGGCGTTGGGACATTTAAGGTACCTACTCGATCATCCGACATTACAATTAAAGACGGGGAATATGATGATCAATTATGGAGACGTTTATATGGAAAAACTGCGTGGTTACCCGTTTGTACAACAAAACCGGGCGATATTGGGAAAGCTGGGCAAAAAAAGATAGCACAATCATTATGTAAAACGATGGGGTATGCTGGATGGAGAAATTCCGCATGGAGTAAGGTACAATGGGGAAATCGACGGCTGGCGCAGGCGGCACCGGGATTTATTATAGATATTGAAAACATAAATATTCCCACATCCTCTGATATTCGTCTAAATAACCCTCTTACTCTAAAAAGTGGAAAAAACATTATAGGAAAAACAAACACAAGTAATTGTAGTAATAATAATGCATTAGTTTTGCGTTGTGGAGAAACTACTGATAAAGCAGTATTTAATAATAGAATACCTTACTATTGTCCATCTGGAAAAACTTGTGGGATTCTACAATCAAGAATTAAAAACGAATGTGGAGATAAAGGAAAGGATTATAAGGGATATGTTAACAAAACAATTACTGGAAAAAAATGCATACCATGGAAAGATGCAGGTGACCAAGGGCGCAAAGACTGGCCCGAAAACTATTGTAGGAACACTGATAAGAGTGGGAATGGTCCTTGGTGTTATGTTAATAAACAAAAGAAAAAAGAACTTTGTTCTATTGCAGAATGTGGGGCAATAGATATATCAAATCCTCAATCGAATTCTAATCCATATGGAGTAAACATTACGGAACATATTACTATTAACAAGGGATTAAAACCAGTTACTATACAAAGTGATCAAGGTGGATACAAAGACATAACTGGGCCTTCGGGGCACGGTATAGTACTCAACACCGCCAAAGATATACTTATAAAAGAAGAGAAGGATTGGGCTAATGCGAAAGTAAAAATAGGCGCGAGTGCAAGTGATAAAGTCAACGCTGGAAAAGCTATTTGTTCAACATTAGGATATAAAACAGGAACAGGGAAAGCTGAAGTCTTGACACCCGTCGAAAATCCAGGTATATTATCAAAAAAGCAAGTTTTAAGTAGCTCTCAGCCCACCACAAATAGTATATCAACCACCGGTGTAAGCATTGATATATCTAATAAAACAAAATTAGAAGATGGGATTGTAGATACAAAATATGGAAAAATAACAAGTGGTCACAAGGATATATTTGTTGAGTGCGACAACGTAAGCCGCACAGAGACACTACTGTTTGAGGCCCAAGGCTCAAACACCACCTTTAAAAACAATTGGAGTGGTTGGCAGAACAAAGGTACGACCGTCGGAAGCGGTCAGGGCAAACGTGCGGCATACGACACGATGCCTCTGAAGTCCATCAAGTTGGCAGAGGCCAGCGGCAACTACGTTGAGTATGCTCTGAGCGATGGCTTTGCGGGACGGACCCTGCAAAGCATCGTGCGTGGTTGTCTGGGTGGCGACACCACGCAAAGCAGCAGCGAATCGAAGTGGCGCACCGGCCATTGTACGATCGGAAGGCGCACGGCTGTACATGGCATATCAAATACCGACACGGTGCTGCGTATTGGGGTCGGGGACAACCCATCAGGCAGCTCCGATACGGGTGACTGGGCGGTGTTTGCGCCGCTCGGGGGCGCCTACAAGCATGGTAAAGGCGACTATGATGGGGAAAGGATTTGGTGCTTTGGGGGCGAGAACAAAACTAACAACGGATACAGCGGAACAGTACAGATCTTTGGCATTAGAGAAAAAATTAAAAAGACAAAAAGTGAATATAAAGAAAAAGCGGGTGAAGGAATAATTGAAATGAAGATAAAAGGGCTTATCAATAATGGAGGTAAAAATTATATATATGGTGATACAAAAGAAGAACAGGATACAATTATTTCAGTAAATAATGTAAAGAGTAATATAAATAGAGTTACATCAAAATGGGCTCCTCTTGGCGAAAGGGGAATAACTACCAAAACTGCTAAAAAATTATGTAAAGGGCTCGGGTATAGTGATTTAGATAGTGGAGGAAATAAAACTGCGGGTGTTTTGTATGGTAAATACAAACGGGATCATTGGAATAATGCGACATATGAAATTAAATGTCCAAGTGATACATCAGGGGATTTAACGAAATGTTCATATAATAATAAAGATGCTAATAAAAATCCACCACTTTCTGTTCCAACTAAAGCAGAAGGAAAAGATATCCTTTCCCTTAAATGTAAAGGGTCTAATACAATATATGAAAATACACTCTCACAGTGTAAAGGGGCAAATAATAAAAAAGAATGTAGTTTCTCTTGTGGTCAAGATTATAAATCATCAAATATTATAAAATGTGACAATGGAAAATGGATGTATGGTAATCAAGAGTACAAAGACGATTATGGTTTCAAAGGAACCAATTATAGAGGGAATAAGACCGATGCCGGAGGAACATCTTGTATTAATTGGCAAGCAGTGAAAAATTCTGATGATTTAAAATATAATCCCAAAGAACCAACCGCTGGTTGGGAACTATCTGAGAATGAAAAAAGGTATTTTCAAACGAATGATGATTACCGCCTTATTTCAATAAAAGATAAACAAAATGCTGGTTTAGGAAACCATAATCAATGTCGTAATCCATTTGGTTCAAGAGATAAACCTTGGTGTTTTATTAATAAGGATGGGACAAAAAAAGATTGTACTATTTCAGACAATAAAAAGAGAATATGTATTAAACAACGCGATTGTATTATACCAACAATATATAACAATATTGATAAGTCCGATTGTAGGAATAAAGGGTATATTGATAAAGGCTTTATACCAAAAGATGGGAAATGTGATTTAAAATTTATGGCAACAGATGGAAAAGAAGTGAAACCCCCAATAACATTGGAGTGTAAACAAGATGGAATCCTTCATATGAATAATAAAAGATATACTGGTACTGTAATAAAAAGTAGTTCGCAAAAATGTGATTTTACTAAGTCTTCTAATTCTTTAATGGACCATATAAACCAAAGTAAAAAAGATAGTTGTGAAAAAAACAAAAAAATATCATCTTCTCAAACGTGTGGACAGAGTTGTAAAGACGGATATTTGATAAACGATAAATCATATGTTCAAAATAATATCTATACCAATGATCTATTACCCAATGAAGCATTTATTAAGGGATTTTTAAATAATAGAGATAGGGTTCTTGGAGATGGAATAACTGAACAGGGTGAACCGTGTGAGACGAAGTTTGTGAAGTCCACGGAAGATACATATAAATTAAAAGGCAAAACTATTAAACTTAAGGGTTGTGGGTGGCCAAGTGCACAATATGAAGGGGTTCAAATTAAAACAGGTTCAAAGGCCAATCATTGTCTCACGTATAATAAGAATGGTATAGTAACATCTAGTGTTTGTAAAGATAGTAATCCTTCAAAACCCCGATATGAACTTATAAAAGGAGAAATTAAAATCACTGATTCAAAACTGGGGAACGGCCTGAAAAATTTAGCGGGTAAATCACAAGCAGCAATACAAAAGTATTGGGATACAAATTCTGAACCCATTAATAACGTGAAAACACGTGGTCAAAAATTTTATATCAAGGATGGATTAATTTCAGGCGATTTTACAGCAGCAGATGGAAGTCTTAAGAAAATGTGCCTTACAATTCAAAACGACAATACCGTTAAATTCGAAGATTGTGTTGAAAATAATCCAAATCAGTTCTGGTCAGCCGAATGGCCTCATATTAGAACATCTGGAAAATGTTTAACAGTGAAGAATAAGGTAAAAGTTGATACTTGTGAATCAAAGACGAGCCGTCCACCAGCAAATGCGTATACCGAAAAAACACAATTTTGGATGCCAAATGGAAAAGATGGGGGTATTCAACTCAGATTGAAAAGTAAAGGTTCTAGATCAATAGCCAAATACGATGGTTTTCTTGAGATAAAACTGCGAAATGAAAATACTTGGAAATTAGTATCAGTTTGTAATGGTAAAGTTAGTCAAGCAACTAAAACTGCTATATGTAGGAATTTAGGATATAAAAAATCAACGACGAAGACAGTGCCAACGAAACCAAGTGGACCGTACCATTTTGGTACTCCATATTGTGATAATTTAGAAAGTTCAGATACCCTTGAAAAATGTATTATGAAAGATGAAAATGGAAAATCTATAGTGAGAACCAAAGAATTGAATTGTCCTAAAGGACCATTATATATATCTTGTGAGAATGATAGTAATGATATCTTAGATTTGACTAATGAAGATAGATCTCCTAACAACGTTCATAATAATATCTTTTGTGATAACGGAATTATTAAAAATTTAGGTAAGTGTATGCCTGCCACGTGTTCTACTAAGGACGTTACAATAGAACATACTACTAAAAAAAAATCAACGGTTAAGTGTAATGCATCCAAAACAAATGATACTTGTCAAATAACGTGCCCGAAAGATGGAAATGATGTGTATCATGTTATGAATAACGACAATACGTGGTCAGGCAGTCAAAATAAAATATATAAATGTACTGGGAATAATGATGGTACATCTCATATTAAAGATCAAAGTGATCCAAGGGTATTCTCAAATAAAGTAATCTGTAAAAAGGCTACTTGCTTTACAGGCTCTCCTGTGATATCAAATGCGAAACCTCTAGATAAAAAGACAATGGGTGAACAGGTTAAGCAAAATAAATTTATGAAACTAAGGATGAATTGTTATATTCCAAAAGAGAATAAATTTGAGTTCCTTTCAAAGGAAAAATGTGATGGAAAAAAAGGTGTGTGGGGTATCTATAACAGACAAAAATGTATTAGCCAAGATAAAAAACATTATGGTATTTGTGAAAATATAAATAAAAAAGATAATTGTTCGTCTGATAATATGGGGGGTTCGACTGTTTTTTGGGATGATGATATAAAAAAATGTATTATCCAATTTACAGAAAAAACAGTAAATAAAAAGATAACTAGAACCCCTTCAGTTTGTTATTATCGTGGAACTAGTAGTAACTATAGGCAATTACTTTCAAATGATGAATGCCGTGCCACAAGTGTGATGGGTAGTTCTTCAGGTCATATGGCTACAAGAAAAGTATTAGAGCAACAGAAATGTTACGGAAGTGGGAAATGTTACTTTCAATGTAAAAAAGGGTATAGCCCATACAAAAAAGAAGATAGTGGAGGTAATCTCAAACCAATAAAAAATAGTAAAGACCAGTTTATAGAGTGTCTTGGGAAAAAAGCATTTGAGAATGGTGAATGCCTCCCTAATAAATGTAAATTAACTGATAATATAAATAAAATAATAGATAATTCTGGAACCATAACAGGCGAATTTAAATGTAAATCAACTGATGTTTCAAAAGATATGGTGGATAACGGTAAAACGTGTGAAGTAAAATGTAATTCTGGATATCGTCTCAAAAACAATGAAATAAAAAACTATACATGTGGTGTAAATGATAAAGGAGAGAATATTATGATTCCTGTAACTAGTAAAGCTATCTGTGAACCTATTGTGTGTAGTCAACCAGCAAACCGGACGGGGTATGTGGATAATAAATTTCCCAAAAAATTATATGCCCTGAATCGTAAAATAAATGTGGAATGTGATAGTACTCATATTCATGATTCATCTAATTTACATAATGATAAACCATATATTGAATGTACAGATGAAGGGACTTGGGATAGAAATAATAAAAAATGGAAAAACAAACCATATATAAATAAAGGATGTAAATTAGGTGAATGTACAATAAACGCACAAAATTTAAAAAATAAAATTAACAAAATTAAAATTGATGAAAATAGTGTCGAATGCGAAACTGGATATGAATCATTCAAACCTCTTAATAAATGTTTTGTATTAACAAAAGATAAAAGTAGAGGTAAATGTAAAAAGGGTAAATATTGGGATAGTAATCTTTTAGAATGTTTTGAAACAACAACGGCCGGAACAGCCGATAAATGTACAGGGGGTAATTATTGGGATAGTAATCTTTCAAAATGTTTTAAAACAACAAAGGACGAAACACAGAAAAAATGTAAAGGGGGTGGTAATTATTGGGATAATAAAACAATGATACCTTTCCCTTATGATAAAAGGAAAACATCTATATCGAGAAAATGCGTAAAGGAATCAAACACTAAAGCAAACATAAAAGACAGTACTGAAAAATGTAAAGTCTCTCCATGTTATTTAAAAAATTTAAATTATATAAATACAAATGAAGAAAAAGCATCACAAAACATTAATGTAGATATAAATTGTCAGGGTGGGGTGATGGATAATGATAGTAACTGTCTGGCTTCTTGTAAAGGTGGTTATGAAAATTCTCAAAAAGATCTTCGTCCATATATAAGATGCGAAAAAGGTAAAGTAAAAGTACTAAATAAATGTGTAAAGAAGGGATGTTCTATAGGAATTATTAATAAAAATAATAGAATTCTAGATAGATCTTGTAATACTGATGAAGGTAAAATGTATGATACACAAAAGTGTTCCGTAAAATGTAAAGACGGTTATAAACTTAATGGAAACGCAAATGTTACGTGTAATAAAGGGAATATAGCATCACTACCAAGCTGTAAAGCTGTTAAGTGTAATAAACTTGACTATACGATAGATAACAATAAAAAAACTTGTAAGGGAACAGATCTAGGAAAAGATTGTACCGTAGGTTCCTGTAATAAAGGTTATGTTTTCAGATTTCCCAAAAAAGAAGCGAATGGCAGTATTAAACAAGTTAATATTAACCCTAATACATTCAAATTCAAATGTGTTGGTAAACCTAATGGTAAGGCGGGGTGGATGTATCAAGGCACTGATATAAATGATGAGAATAAAAAATTAAAGTGTGTAAGAGCAAGTTGCTTTACAGGAAAAACAATATCAAATACTATTGATTTGAATACATATATTACAAGTATGCAAAAAGATGAAACACGTATGAAGCGTGATTTTAATAAGAATGGTACGACAACATGTTCTGGAATTGGAAAATGTTTCTTTAAATGTAAAAAGGGATATAGTCCACATATTAATAAAAAGATAACTAAGAGTGATCCATTTATACAGTGTGGGGGTGGCAAAATATTTACGGATGGTGAATGCCTTCCTAATAAATGTAATTTAAATAGTAATATAAATAAAATAAAGAATGGTACCTTCGATTG
>MDTA01191611.1_pt1 | contig 13865 bp, 11 predicted proteins | sample 811151 | NCBI WGS metagenome assembly MDTA01 (sample SAMN05326648, study PRJNA326480) | marine metagenome | isolation source: seawater | place: Indian Ocean: South | collected 2010 | reverse complement strand
ATTTTCTATATATTTAAGAAAATCTCTATCGCTTATAAGACCATACTTAATTACTTCTGCCATACCATTGATTAATTCATTTCTTGGCAGGGAATGAAGAAAATCTTGGTTTATTATAACATTTTCGGGTTGCTTAAATGTCCCCAACAAATTCTTTCCTTCAATAGTATCAATCCCATTTTTTCCTCCAATACTGCTATCCACCATTGCAAGTAGACTTGTAGGTATATTTATTAGTGGGACTCCCCTCATATATATTGCAGATAAAAAGCCTGTAAGATCACCAATTACGCCACCACCCAAACCTATAAACAATGAATTTCTAGAGCACTGATTTGACAGTAATTTGTGGGCTAAATCCATAATTGTGTTTATATTTTTTGATTTTTCTCCACTTTTTATAGAAAATATTCTAACATTTTTGAATACTTTATTAATTTTTTTTGATAAATCTACGCAATCACTTTCAAGATTATAATCAGTGAATATTGAAATCGACTCTAATCCCGTATTAGCATTCAAATAAATTTCAATAGGATTAATAATATTTTTTGTGAATATTATTGAATATGAAGATGAAGATGTATTAATCGGAAGTAACAAACTATTACAAAAAAGATATAATTTTGAATATCTTTTCTAGAACCTCGTATTTTAAATCAGGGTAAATAGGTAAGCACAATACTGAATCACTCAGCTTTTGAGCGTTATTAATATCTAGCTTTTTATATTGATTGTATATACTATGATTAGTAACAAGCGGATACCAATATTTTCTACATGCTATATTTTCATTCAGGAGAGCATTATAAACTTTATCACGGGTCTTTTTTCCATCAGAAAAGAAGATAGGACAATAACCATAATTATATTCAACATTTTTAGGAATATCCATCAATCTAATTCCACCTATTGATTCAAAATACTCTTCATATTTTTTATATATCTTTTTTCGTCTTAAAATATTTTTATCAAAATATCTTAGCTGTAAAATACCCATAGCTGCTTCAGCTTCATTCATTTTTCCATTAATTCCTATAGCTGAGATGTCTTCAAGACCTTCTATTCCAAAATTTTTAAGATTATCTATTTTATATTTCATTTCAGCTGATCTTGAAATAATTGCGCCCCCCTCAAAAGTTGTAAAAACTTTTGTAGCATGAAAACTTAAAACTGATAAATCACCATACTCTAAAATTGATGCACCTTTATATTTGACACCCATACAAGGTGCAGCATCATATATGAGAGGTAAATTGTACTTTTTGGCAATTTGATCTAATTCCTCTAAATCACCAGGCACTCCAAAGTTATGAACTGCTAGAATCCCACCAGTTTTCTTTGTTATAGCAGCTTCTATTCTATCGGGTAGTAAGTTTCCGTTACCTAAATCTGTATCAACAAAAACAGGCTCTAAACCATTCCATATTATAGAGTGTGAGGTCGCAATAAATGAATAAGGAGTGGTGATTATTTCATTTTTAAATCCAATTGCCTTTTGCGCAATTAGTAATGCAATAGTAGCATTGTTTAATAAACTAACATATTCTAGACCTAGATAATCAGAAAGCCTCTTTTCAAATTCATTATGCAATGCTCCATTATTTGTTAGATATTTGGTATCCCATGCTTGAGAAAGAATACTCATATATTCATTGATATCTGGCAGTTGGGGTTGTGTGACGTATACTTTTTTATCCATTTTTTTCATATCTTAACATATTCTAGAAAAATATTCTTTAAATATTCATATTCACTTTTTTTAAAAACTTCTCCAACCGTAAAGAAAATGATCAATGCTGCTACAACTTGATAAAATAATATCATGGGAGCAATGGAGCTATGAAATATTTTGCCAACAATATAAACAATCCCACTTATGATCAGTGCAAAAAAGAATGATCCAGAAATATTTTTTAATTGTTCAAATGATGAATAGTTTATTAGAGCCTTGCTCCAATAACTATTGAGGAAAAAGGAGATCAAACTGGTAAAGAATTGTCCAATTATTAGATATTCAATTCCTAATTTTATTCCAAAAAAAAGAAAAGGTAAAGCTAAGATTATTTTTATTACTTCTAACCTCAAAAAGAGATCACTTCTACCAAAGACTTTTAAGACACTCAAGTTCAAAGATTGAAGAGGATAAAGTGATGAGGAAAAGCACAATAATTGCAGATAAAAAATTGCATAACGCCATTTTTCTCCGATTAGAGTTATAATTAGAGACTCAGAGAGCGCCGACAATAAGAACATCGACAAAAAAGAAATGAACATGGTTGATTTAATTATTATTTGAAGTTTTCTTTTTAAATCGTCTTTATCATTTTGAAGTTTTGAAAGGATTGGAAATGAAACTCTTTGGACGACATTATTGAAATTTTGTGATGGAAAGTCAGAAAATTGCTTTGCTCGATTATAGTAGCCTAGTTGTGAGAAAGAAAAATATTTTCCAATTATTAAAGAATAAATATTTATAAATAAAGTATTAAATAATGAGCTGACTAACAACTTACTGCCAAATGAAAATAAACTTTTAAATGACTCTTTACTAAAAGTGAAAATAGGTACCCACTTAACTATTCCCCATAATAATAAATTTGAAACAAGCGAACGAGATATAACTAGATATACGAGGCTCAAAACTCCAAAGCCATTTACTGCTAAGTAGAGTGCAACTAAACCAGAAGTAAATGAAGAAATAATTGAGACCCTCGTTTGAGTCTTAAAGTCAATTTTCCTAATTAAAATTGTTCTTTGGACTATAGAAAAGGAATCAAGAATTATACTTAAACAAAGTATTTTTAATAGGTTTGAAATAGTAGGTTCATCAAAAAATATTGCGATGGAATTAGAGCTAATAAATAGTATAAAGTAGATGAAAAAGGATGTAAATATGTTAAAGAAGAATACAGTTGAATAATCCTCAGTAGTACATTTCTCTTTTCTTACGAGAGCTTGCACAAAACCGCTTTCAATCAGTACTTGTGCTACTGCAATAAATACTGCCATCATTCCCATAAGACCAAATTCTTTTGGAGATAATAATCTTGCCAGAACTAATCCAAAAGTGAAGTTTAGGCCTTGACCAAACAGATTATCAACGAAACTCCAAAACAAACCCATTACCATTTTATCTTTAATTGTCTTACCTCATTTTTAAATTATTATTTTTTTCTTTGAAGTGAGAATTGTTGTCCAAGGTTAACTTTACATTTAAAATTTTTATTAAAGTTAGTTATTATTTTAACCTAGAAGGAAAGTAGAGTGATTCTTCTTAACTATTATTGAAAGGGTTCATTTCATAAATGTTTTTAATTAGCAAAACCTTTGCTTTTTCAATCTTATTTTTTTCACTTTTTTTGGTTTTTTCTAATGCATCAAGAATGAATGAAATAACGATGCCAAATCCAATTCCTAAAGTGATAGCTATTATTACCATAAGTTTTTTATTTGGCTTAGATGGGGATAAGGGTACTTCAGGAGGATCTAAAACTATAACATAATTTGATTCTTTAACCTCTTCAATCTTAGTTGTTTCGAGTTGCTGCTTAAGGGTCGTAAAAACTCCAGTTAAAACCGTAACCTCTCTACCCAATCTTTGTTGTTCTAGTTGAAGAGCTGGCGAATTTTCAATACGTCTATTCCTATCCATGAATACTTTAAGAGCCTCTTCTGCAGCTATTAATTCTTTTTCTGTGTCAAGAATTCTACCCTCAATAAATTGTTTAGTATCGCTAGTTTTAGCTTTATTGTATTCTCTTTGATGGGAATCAAGTTGCTCAATAAGAACACTATTTATTTCTGAAGCTAACTTAGGTTCTGGGGCTTCAACTACAAGAGTCATAATACCGGTTTTCAAATCTTCGGAAGCACTTATCATTTTCAATAATTTAGCAACTCCATATACTTGCAGTGTATCTAAACTAAAATCCGGCTTCTTTTTACCGTAGGTTAGAATCTGAAGCAGTGTTTTTTGTTTACCAAATTTATTAGTATCAAATCTCTGCTTTAGCATAGATCTAGCTAGTGTTCTACTTTTAATTATTTCAGGGTATACCCATTTAGGTTCAGATTGACCTGTCGGAATATTTAATCCAAACTGCGCTGCTAGTCCTGAAGCTTGACTAATACTACTTCCACCAGATGAAGACATTATCTTAGCTGTAGATGAATAGACTGGTTTTGAAAAAAATAATAGGTAAAAAACAATAATTAAACAAAAAGTAAAAGGGATTATGATTATAATTTTCAAATGTCTTGCAAAAACAACTACCAGATCTGAAAGTGAGACTGGCTCTTCTTCAAAATAGTATGGCTTTTGCAATGAACTTTGCTTGTTTATTTGATTACTCATTAAAATATTGATATTTTATCAAATCAAAAAATTCATCCTACTGATTTACTGCTGAAATTAAAATTAACACTTGAGCTAGGTTGGCAATTATTGAGGTAATTTCTTTTGCATATTCAGTTCGATCTATAGGCTCAATTTCTTTTTCTTTGCCAATTGTGATAATAGACCCATCTCTAACTTTTTTGTTTTTGAACCACCTATGATACTTAAATGACGTTCCATTTGGATATTGAATGTAAATATTGTTTTTTTGAGCATTTTCTGAAAATCCTCCTGCTATATTTATTATATCATTGACTCTTTTTTTTGGCTCATATTTATATAGGCCTGGAACGTTAACCTCACCTAAGATTTGGATAATTTTAGGTTCATATGATATGTTAATCAGATCACCGTTTTGAACTGTAATATTTGATGGTGATCTTGGATTTTTAACAATTTTTTCAATATCCAATTGTATCCTTCGAGCATTTCTAGAGAATGTTGAACCAAAAGAGTAAGCATTAGGTCGAAAACCTCCTGCTCTTTCAATTATATCCGTTATTTTTTCGGATGATGATAAAATAGTATAACTACCAGGATATAGGACTGCTCCTTCAATTTTCACCTGTTTCTGGTTTGTAAAATAAGGATCAGGTCTAACTGTGATTAAATCATAGGGCTCTAGAAAAAAATCACTTGCACTAGATAAGTTTTTATCCATATCAATTGTTAGCAACTTTGCATATTCCTGCAAATTATTATTTTGTGGGTCTATCCGAGCTATTTCAATCCTAAACCTATAAACGTCCTCATCTAGACCTCCTGCTTCTAAAATTAAATCTTTTAGAGACATATTTGTTTTCAACAAATAGGATCCTGGATTTTGGATAACTCCATTAATTGATATACTTTTATTATCAATGAAAAGATCTTTGCTATATATTCTAATTAAATCATTATTGCGAAGTTCAAGATTATCAGCTGACTCAGGAAACTCAAGAAGTTTTCCCAAGTTAAAACTTTTTATAGATCTTGTAATATTATCTTCATTTGATCTAACTAAATCTGCTCTATCTAAATAAGTCCGATTTAAAAATTCTTCATCTATGAAACCACCAGCCTTGAAGATTAAATCATGTAGAGTCATGTTTTCCTGGATCCGGTAGCGACCAGGACGTTTCACATGTCCAATTATAGAGGCAAAAGTTCTTTCAACCATCTCTGTAGTACTATATACCCTCACTCTATCCATACCTTGTAAAAGCATATTGTCAGTCAAGCTACCTTCCAATGCTTTGCCAAGATTTAATTTAATCAACTCTTCATTAAAGTCCGGTTTAATACGAACGATATCTACCCTTTCCAAAAATGCATCACCTAAAAGACCATCTGCTTTTTTAATTAATTCACTTAATTTTAGAGAATCGCCTATGTCATAACTGCCTGGCCTTGTTACCGCACCACGAAGGTCCACAACATTTTGACGCAAATCTAGAATGGAAAAAATTTTTATTCGATCACCATCTTGTAAAGGAAATTCAACTTTTGAAGTTACAATCTGTTCTAAGTTTAAATCAGTGTACATACGATCCATTCCCAATTCTTCTCTTTTATCAAATGGGACAATACGATCAATTTGTGAGCGCTCTAGGTATGCTGTTACTTTTAAATCGCCAGCTATTGCCAGAAGGTCTAAAATAGTCTCATTGGACTTCAACTCGTAAATACCTGCCCGATTAATTTCTCCTTCAATGGTAACAGTTTTGAGTCTACGAGGAATATATATTACATCATCTAATTGCAATTTTAAATCTTTGGGTTTTTTACCAGTTAATAAATAATCGTAAAAATCAATTGATACTATTTTTTCACCATCGCGGATGAGTTGTATATCTCGAAGTGAACCCAAAGTTGTAGGTCCATTAAAATAGTATAAAGCTGAAAAGAGAGTTGCCGATGGACTTACAGTATAGGCTCCAGGCTGCGCGACTTCGCCAAGCACCTGGATTCTTAAAGGACGTAAATTGCCAAGACTTATATCCAAGAAAGTAGTGGGCGCCTGGCCATTCGGATTAAGACTTGCATAGGATTGTGAAAATACTCGAAAAAGTTTTGATTCTAAAAGACTTAGGTTTAAACCATTAACAAAAACCTGTCCTATTTCAGGTATAAAAACAAACCCTTCCCTATCAACTCGAAGTACTTGGCGAAATTGAGTCTCACCCCAAAGCATAACAATAATTTCATCACTAGGACCAATAAGATAATCTGGATCTACAGCCCCGACTGATGTTGCCTGAAACAAGGCAGGATCCCGTGCAAATATATCGTAACCAAAATATCTTGGTACTGCTATTTCAGTTTCACGATATGAATCAATTTGCAATTTTGTTTCATCAACTATTTCTAGAACCTCTTCACCAGTGTTTTGAATGCCTTCATTTCCGTTAACATCTTGCTCAAAAGCTGCATCATTTTTTGGGTCATTTACATTAACATTTTCAAGAGTAGGCAATGAGATGGTTTGCTCTAGATCCATTTGAGATTTTTCCCAATTACTTTCTGAAGTTTCACTTTTCTTGGCTATAGAATTTATTTCACTGTCTGAATAACCCTGTTTTTTGGCTATCTCTCTAGCCTCAGTTTTTGAAATATTCATCTGTTTTGCTAATCTTTTTGCTTGCGAAATATCACTAGGACTTTGACTAAGAACCATCCCCAAAAGAAAAAGTTTTAAAAAAAATTTACATTTCATAATAAAATCCCTGTATAGTAACTATATTTACAATCCAAGATAGCTTGTTGGGTTTTCATCAAAATATTCACCCTCAACAATATTATATGTATACATTGCTAACCAACTGTCTTTCTGATCTTCAATACTAACTGCCTCGTCAGCACCATTTGCAAGATTTTTTCCTGCATCATTATCAGAATAGAGACAAATCACAATGTTTGAGAAATGATTATAGATTTTTGAAAGTTCTTTACATAAAAGTTTTTGACTAGAATTCGATTCATTTTTGTCAATCGTTGCATAAACTTTTACCTGTTTGAAAGCATTAGATAGTTCTACTACCCTTTCAATAGTATAAAAGGGGATAACCGATGAAGGCAATATATCAATTGCTCTTGAAGTATCCTTCTGAGCTTTTTTTACTTTATCAGAAATAGATTCGTCATCAATAAAAGTGCTATCATCAACTTTATCTTTTGTTTCTCTATGCACTTTCAATTCATGAGAAATATTGATTTCAGATGGTATCTCATACAATTCAGCATTATCAGTATTAAAGAGCGTAAACTTTATAATTATAATTGAAATTAGACAGGATGCTAAGAATAAAAGATTTCTTTTCGTAAATCTAACAAATGAGTTTTTCAAATGAAGATTAGAATTTTCTGCAGCTTCATACTTTTGATCAAATTTTTTCTGCATTTTTTTAGCACTATCATAATCTTTTGTTCTTAAAGCATGAAAAATACGCTTGTCTTTCTTTTTGCTTTCATTATTGAAAACATAGGTTTGATAATAATAATAACCATCCCTACCCTTTTTATATATACTACTCATGAATGTAAATATAAACAATGCAATATATTTATTCAACTACCATAATAACTACCTTAAGAAATAAGATTGTTTTAGTCAAAATTAATAACTACCATTAAAAAATCATTGATCTAATTAATGATTTGTTTATTTGATGGTATTTATATATAGAGTTAAAAGAAAAGTAAAAAAACCTAGCCTATTTGATGGTAAGATTTATACCATCTTATAAACTTTGGTATTCCATTTTCTATAGATATTTCTGGTTTATAGTTCAACTTATTTTGAGCACAATGAATATTCGCAAAAGTTTTTTTTACATCTCCTGGCTGAATTACAGAAAATTTTATTTTTGCATTTTTGTTTAACTCTTTTTCAATAAAACCAATCATATCTACCAAATTCTCACTACGGTTGTTGCCAAGATTAAAAATTTCATATGGGTAATTACAATCAATACTCGTTCTTACGCCTTTAATTATATCATCAATGTATGTAAAGTCGCGTTTCATTTCTCCATTATTGAAAACTTCAATTTCTTCATTTTTACATATCTTGTCGGCAAAAATATACGTTGCCATATCAGGGCGACCCCATGGACCGTAAACTGTAAAAAATCGTAAACCAGTAGTATTAAGGTCATATAATTGGTTATAAGTATGAGCAATTAGCTCATTTGCTTTTTTTGAAACTGCGTAGATTGAAATTTGTTTGTCTGTTCTATCTGTTATGGAAAATGGTGTTTTCTGATTAGAGCCATAAACGGAGGAACTAGATGCATAAATTAAGCCCTCAACATTATTATTTTTGCAAGCTTCTATGATATTAACAAATCCACTAATATTCGTCTGAACGTAAGCAAATGGGTTCTTAATGCTTTTTCTTACTCCTGCTTTAGCTGCAAGATTCACCACTTTATTAGGTTTGAATTTCTTGAAAACATTTTCTACATCTGAAGAGGATAATATGTCAATTTTTTCAAAAATGAAGTTTTCATACTTTAATAATTTCTTCAACCTCTCTTCTTTTAATGTAATACCATAATGATTTTCCATATTATCAATACCGATTACTTTATATCCATCATTTAAGAGGCTTTCACACAAATGCATTCCAATGAAACCTGAACTACCTGTTACTAATATACTTTCCACTTTTTCTTAAAGCGACCAATACCTAATTTGGGTCTCATTAAAATAATCTAAGCTATAAACTGATTTGACATCAATGACCACACCCCTTTTGATTAATATATTATCCCAATCGCTCAATGAAAACTTTACATAATCATCATGACAAACTGCTAAAATTATCGCGTCTTGGCTTGTAATATTTTCAAAGTTTACAAGATCAATATCATATTGGTTTTTTGCTTCTTCAGGTATTACCAGAGGGTCAGTTATTTTCAATTGACATCCATATTGCTCTAACCTATCTATTATAGAAACAACTTTTGTATTTCTAATATCAGGGCAATTCTCTTTAAATGATAATCCTAATATTGTAATATTTGCATTAAGAGGACTTATATTCTGCTGTGCTAGCTCAGAAATTGTCTTATCAGCAATGAAGATTCCCATGTTATCATTTATTTTTCTACCGGCTAGTATCATTTCGGGATGATATCCAACCTCCATAGCTTTATGTGTAAGATAATATGGATCTACGCCAATGCAGTGCCCCCCTACCAAACCTGGTTTAAATGGTAAAAAGTTCCATTTAGTTCCAGATGCTTTTAAAACTTCATTTGTATTAATGTTTAACTTATCAAAAATTATTGAAAATTCATTAATCAAGGCGATATTCACATCTCTCTGAGTATTTTCAATAACCTTAGATGCTTCTGCTACTGCAATTGAGGAAACTTTGAAAGTACCAGCGGGGATAATGCTTTCATAAAGACTATTTACTTTGTCTAGAATTTCATTGTTAGATCCAGAAACGACTTTGATTATGCTAGTCAATCCATATTTACTATCACCAGGATTTATTCTTTCAGGACTATATCCACAAAAAAAGTCTTTATTATAAACTAAGTTAGATTTTTCTTCAAGAACTGGTACACAGACCTGTTCCGTGCATCCTGGAAAAACCGTAGATTCAAAAATGACAAGATCATTTTTAATTAATAGTTCTCCTACCATAGCTGAAGCAGAAAGGAGAGGTTCCAAATTTGGAGTATTATTTCCTTCTACTGGAGTAGGGACTGTGACTATGTAAATATTAGATTTTTTTATATCACTTTTATCTGAAGTTGCTTTAAAGCTTTTTTGTTCTAGTATTTTTTTCTCTGAGATTTCATTTGTGCGATCAAATCCATTATTTAATTCTTCAACACGAGTCTTGTCTAGATCAAAACCGATAGTATTGTATTTTTTACTAAGTTCCATAGCTAAAGGAAAGCCTACGTAACCAAGGCCAATTACTGCAATATTTACATTTTCATCTAGCATTTATTATATCGTCCCACTATTTTAACTTATTTCCTCTTTTATCGACTTTACCGATAACTCTAGCTGGATTACCTATAACCAATGAAAAAGGTGGGACATTTTTTGTAACAACTGCTCCAGACCCAATCATTGAGTATTCACCTATGGTAACACCACATATTATAGTAGCATTTGCACCAATGCTTGCAGATCTCTTTACAATTGTTTTTTGATAGTACTGTGTTCCCTTTTGCGGGAACTCAGAGCGAGGCACTTTAATATTAGTAAAAACCATTGAAGGGCCGCAAAATACATAGTCCTCAATTTCAACTCCCTCGTAAACAGAAACATTATTTTGTATCTTTACGTTACTACCAATTCTCACATTATTACCAATATTTACATTCTGTCCAATGGTACAATGGTTTCCAATTATAGCTCCAGATTGGATATGAGAAAAGTGCCAAATTTTTGTATTCTCCCCTATAGTCACATTATTATCGATATATGCAGATTCGTGTTGAAAAAAAGATTTCATCTTATAATTCAACTTAATATTTGGTCACTGGCCTCAACCAATATCTTAACAACTTCCAAGCCTTGATTAATATTAGAAATTTTTGGTTTTGAATTATTTAGGTTTTTTAAAAAATACTCAAGCTCAATATCTAGAGGCATTCTTTTTTCAAATGGTATCATCTTTATTGGCCCGTCAATTTTTTCAGGAATACCACCCCTAATATTAACTTTTTTTGAATAAAACTTTAATGGTTTATCATCAAAAGAATCTTCAAAACTAATCATTGCCTCTGAGCCAATTACGACGAGTCGATGTTCTTTAAAAGGATGAAGCCAGCTAACGAAAATATGGCCCTCCACTCCGTTTTTATATTCTATTTGAGTTATGGTTGAATCTGGAATGCCTTTTTGTAAAAATGTGCTTCCGTTAGCATTTATTTTTTGCGGTATGGAATCAGTTAGATATTGAAAAATTGCAATATCATGAGGCGCTAAACTCCAAAAAACATTTTCTTCAAGACGTACTTTACCAAGATTCAGTCTATTACTATACAGATATTGTAAATCGCCTATATCTCCATTGTTAATCATTTCTTTTATCTTGACAATTGCAGGATGGAATAGGAGAACATGCCCAACCATCGCACACACTTCTTGTTTTTCTGCAAAATCTACCAAGGTCTTAGCATCTTCAATTGATAAAACCATTGGTTTCTCAATGAGAATATTTTTTTTATTTTGAATCAGAGTCTTTGCAATTGCAAAGTGTGTCTTTGCAGGTGATGCAATAATAAATCCATCATAATCGTCAACAAGGGCATCATTAAGGTTTGAATATCCTTTTACATTAGGATACATTGTTAGAACCGATTCTAAAATAGTTTTGTCTATCTCAACAATTCCATTGAGGGCATTTAACCTTTCAAGGGTAGTTATATGATTTTTGCCCCAATAGCCAGCCCCAATAACACAAATTTTCTTATTCAATTTTAAAGAACCTTTATTTTTGATCAGTTAGTCGAAGCAGGTATTCCCCATAAGAACTATTTCCAAATTCTTTGCCTAATAACTTCAATTTTTCAGAATTAATATAACCCATTCTATATGCAATTTCTTCAATACATGAAATCTTCATACCCTGACGCTTTTCTAGCGTATGTACAAATTGAGATGCTTCTAATAGTGAGTCTTCGGTTCCAGTATCAAGCCAAGCAAAACCACGACCCATTTTTTCAACTTTTAATCTTCCTTTTGCAAGGAATGACTTATTAACATCTGTTATCTCAAGTTCACCTCTGGATGATGGTTTTTGCTCTTTTGCAATTTGAACAACATCATTTGGATAAAAGTATAAACCAGCTACCGCATAATTACTTTGGGGGTTATTTGGTTTCTCTTCAATTGAAATTGCCTTTGCATTTTTATCGAAAGTGACCACTCCATATCTCTCTGGATCATTCACATAGTATCCAAAAACAATTGCCGTTTGGTTTTCTTTTACCTTTCTTACACATTTTTTTAATTGCTTGGGTAGTCCGCCTCCATAAAATACATTATCCCCAAGAATTAAACATACGTCCTCATTTTGAATAAAGGATTCACCAATAATAAAAGCTTGTGCTAATCCGCCTGGGTCGGGTTGAATTTCATATGATATTCTTAAACCAATTGAGGAACCATCTCCTAATAAATTTTCATATCGAGGAGTGTCATCAGGAGTGGATATCAATAAGATATTAGTTATACCTGACAACATTAAGGTTGATAATGGATAGTAGACCATTGGTTTATCATAAATTGGTATCAGTTGCTTACTTACTATTTTTGTAGATGGATACAGCCTAGTTCCACTTCCCCCTGCTAATATTATACCTTTCACTATTTTATTAATCCCATTCTTTCTTGGTTATATACTTTTGCTTGAATATCCTTCCACCAATCTTTATTGTTTAAATACCAAAGGATTGTTTTTTTGATTCCAGTTTTGAAACTCTCTTTAGGCTTCCAGCCTAATTCCTCTTTAATTTTTGATGAGTCAATTGCATATCTAAAATCATGCCCTGGCCGATCTGTAACAAATTTTATTTGCTCAGCGTATGGATTACCAGTTTTCGATGGGATCTTTTTATCAAGAATTTCGCATATTGATTTTACAATTTTAATATTTGTAATTTCATTATTACCACCAATATTGTAGGTTTCACCGATTGCTCCTTTATCAATAATAGTTTGAATTGCTTCACAATGGTCGCGAACATATAACCAATCTCGAATATTTAGTCCCTTCCCATATATCGGGAGATCTTCTCCAGAAATTGCATTTATTATCATTAACGGAATTAGCTTTTCTGGAAATTGATATGGACCATAGTTATTGGAACAATTGGTTATAATCACAGGGAAGTTATAAGTCTTAAACCATGATCTTGCCAAATGATCAGAAGAAGCTTTTGATGCAGAATATGGTGAAGTTGGTTGATAAGGAGAATCCTCAGAAAATAAACCTGACTTTCCTAAACTTCCATATACCTCATCTGTAGAAACATGGATAAATTTGAATCCTTTTTTAAATTTTTCCCCCATACTTGTTAACCAATTGTTTGATTCATTTAAAAGATTTAAAGTTCCAACAACATTTGTTTCAATAAATCTCACCGGCCCATCGATTGAACGATCAACATGACTTTCAGCAGCAAAGTGGACTATGACATCTGGTTTATATTCATACAGAATTTTTTTTATGATTTGCCTATTACAGATATCGCCCTTTACAAAATGATAAATATCATAATCTTCAATGGGGTTGAGATTTTCTTCATTACCCGCATAAGTAATTTTATCTAAATTGATAATTTGATTTGAAAGTCCTTTTTCAATTAAAAAATGGATGAAATTCGAACCAATAAAACCACAGCCTCCTGTTACTAAATATGTTTTCATAAAGGATATGCCATCAAATATCATTTAAAACTTCAATAACTCTATTTTGATCTTCTAAACTTAAATAGGGATGCATGGGTAT
>MDTA01063044.1_pt1 | contig 13866 bp, 13 predicted proteins | sample 811151 | NCBI WGS metagenome assembly MDTA01 (sample SAMN05326648, study PRJNA326480) | marine metagenome | isolation source: seawater | place: Indian Ocean: South | collected 2010 | reverse complement strand
GATTTCTAGTAAAGACTACTCCAGCAATATCAACATTGTCTATGTACTCTTGAACAAGAACTTGATCATTTTTATTTTTAAATTTTTTTAAAACTAAATTTATATAATAATTTAATTTATCTCTATTATTTGATACGTTTTGAAAAGAATCGTACTTTCCTGCCATGGTTTTATTAATTTGATCTTCTTCGTTAGAAGATGATCTTATAATTAATTGACACTTGCCGAATATTTTTAATATTTTCTTTAATATATTTTCTTGATTTTTATTATAACTTTCTTTTGTAAAGTAATAACTTTTTGGAATTTTAAAATTTAATGATTTTTGATATCTCTCAAGATAAGCAAGCGTTTTTGCTTTGGTTGAAACGTCTAAATTAATCAAAATTTAGTTACTCTTATCATCTTTTTTTTTTGAAAAGAATTTTTTTACTTTTGAAAAAATAATTCTAATTTTAAGGCTTAAAATAGCGAACATACTTATAATAGCTGTTAAAATTATACTACCGGTGCCTGGATCCAAATAAGCGTAAGCACTACTTTGAAAACTTAAAAGGTATATTATTATAATATAGATATATTTATTCATATAAAGTTATATTAAAATTAAATTTATAACTATTTTTGTTAAATTTAAATTACTTATTTTCTTTATATTTTAAAGTTAAAAAATAAGGATTTTTAGCTAAAACTTTTTTTATAGTATTATAAAAACTTAAACTATTTATACATAAGATTTCTCCTTTACCTAAACTTGTGTATTTTGCAATTTTTTTTTTTTTAATATAATTAGTAATTGGAAAAGGGTTATGATATGTATTTCTGTCTGAAATTTTTTTACTAAAAACAAGCCATTCAGTTTTTTTTGTCCCACTTATTCCATAGAACTTCTTATTATATCTATATTTTATTTTTAATTTATTTTCATAATAATGAATAATAGTTGATCCAGGAAAATTAAAGTTAAGAACTTTGCCATTCGCTCTGTGAAATTTACCAAAAAAATTATCTTCCGAGTAAGTATTATTTTCTATTGTTTCGGTAAAATAATTTTTTTTTGGACCTATACAAGATATTGAAAAATTTGGATCATTACTTCGTTTACTATTTTTTTGTTTTCGTATCCATTCTGAGAAAATACCCATCTCAGATTTCGTTATATTATTTATATATTTCTCACTTTTAAAGAAACTATAACTAAAGGTAGGTACTATTAAATTACCGTTTTTACCTATAATTTTAAAAATATTTTTTAAAAATACTTCGCATAATTGATTTTTATCATTAATGCCTTTTAATTTACCAAAAAAACCTAAATTAGAATGGCAAAATATATTGTCATTCTTTTTTAATCCTACTTTTTTTAAAGCTAAATAAATGTTATTTTCATTATAGTCAGTCATTTAATTTTTTGAAAATTAAATTTACAATATTATTTATAATCATAAATTTCGGATCTTGAAATTCGTTAGAATTAAATTTTATTTTAAATTCATCTTCTAAATATGAGATAAAATCAATTACTTCAAAAGAGTCTATAATTCCCTCCTTAAATAAGTTTTTATTGGCTTCTTTTTTTTTATTTTTTTTAATAAGCCATTTTTCAACAATTTTTTTTATTTCATTTTTATTCATTTTCATTTAAGTAACGATTGATTTAATTTCAGTGTAAGTCCTAAAGCCTTCAAGTCCACATTCTCTGTTAAAACCTGACTCTTTGAATCCTCCTATTGGAAGGCTAGGATGAGACTTGCTAATTGAATTATTAATCCAAATTCTGCCACTTGTAATTTGCCTAGCTACTGTCTCAGCTTTTTGTTTATTTTTGCAACAAATAATAGACGACAGGCCATAATTTGTATCATTTGCTAATCTGATTGCTTCTTGGTCATTTTCGAAGGTTAATATACTTAAAATAGGTCCAAATATTTCTTTAGTATTTATTATATTTTTCTCTGGTAAACCATAATATACAACAGGCAAAATATACTGATCTTTCCTTATTTCCTTAGAACCAAAAATAATATTTTTATCATAAGAAGAATTTAATTTTAAGACTTTATGAATATCATTAAATTGTTTTTTAGTAGTAATAGGACCTAAAATTTTTTTAAAATTTCTAATTTTTTTCAGTTTTTTTATTAATAAATTGACAAAAACATTAGATAATGATTTTTTAACTAATAATTTTGTTGTTGCAACACAAGCCTGACCAGAATTTGCACAAAAACTATCAATTACGATTTTAATATATTTATTTATATTTTTATCGTCTAAAATTAATATTGAATTTTTACCCCCTAATTCCAAGCTTAACCTTTTAATTGATGATGAAGCAGCATTCATAATTTTCTTACCTGTTGCGGTTGATCCTGTAAAAGAAATCATATCAACCTGTTTATTGCTTACTAGGCTGGATCCTATTTTATGACCTTTGCCATAAATTATATTTATTGTTCCTTCTGGAAAACCAACTTTCTCAATTAATTTTATAAAATATACTAATGATTTAGATGCAAATTCACTAGGTTTAATAATTACTGAATTTCCTCCCGCAAGTATAAAAGGCAACCTTTCCGACATGACAATGAATGGATAATTCCATGGAATAATTAAAGCTACAGTGCCAACAGGTTCATAAAAGATCTTGCCAATAACTTTTTTATTTTTTCTTATTGTATTTGCTTTAATAGAGTCAACATTTTTTGTTACATATTGCCATATTTTTAAACTATTTTTTATCTCATTTTCTGCATTAAATAATTTTTTTCCCGTTTCTTCAGTCTCATATTTTGCTATTTTTTTTATATTCTTCTTTATCAGACTTGCTGCTTTTTTAATTAATTGAGCCCTAGTTCTTAAATTGTAATTCTTATATAATTTATGCCCAAGACTAGCTGATTTTATAACTTTATTTAAATCTTTTTTATTACAATCTGGGTAAAGTATTCTTTTTTTATTTAGAAATGACTTATTATAAAAATTTTTTTTTGAACTACTATTAGACCAAATATTATTAAAATAAATTTTATTCACGTTTTTTTACAAATAAATTTTTTCCAAAATATCTTTTTTTGGTTTTCCATTGTACGTTCTAGGTATTTCAGGTACTGGAATTAATTTGTCAGGTATTTCAATTTTTTTTAATTTTTGTTTTATGTAGTTTTCTAATTTACTTAACGTTTTATCGATATCCTTAAATTGATTAAATTTAATAAACATAAAAATTTTTGATCCTTTGGTTTGATCAATTTTTGATATCCCCACAACCTCGTCTACATTTGTATTTTTTATAATTGTATTTTCAATAAAAGCTAATGATATAATTTCTGCTCCTTTTTTTATAATATCTTTTCTTCTTCCAATTATAGTAAGCTCACCATTTTTATATGAACCTATGTCTCCTGTATCAAAATAACCATTTTTAAGCCTTGGTTTAGTCAATTTTCCAAATTCATCTACATAACCATCCATTATATAAGGGGATTTTATATAAATATGTTTTTGATTTTTTCCAAAAATTTTAATTTTTATTTCTTTTGAGTGATATCCTACTGACCCCTCTACAAAAGTATTTTCCCAATTTTGAATTGTTAAAGGACCACCAATTTCGGTCAATCCATAACAAGATAGAATTCTGACGTCATAATATCTTTCAAATTTATCAACAATATTTTGATGTAAATAGCTTCCAGTAGAAATGATTTTAATCTTTTTTATTTGATCTTTTAAATTACTAGAAATTTTCAACTTTGTTAAAGTGTTAGCAATTTCAGGGGTTAGATGTAAAGAATTAATTTTCTGATTATCTATATTTTCCCAAAAATAATAAATATTCAATGCTGATATTTTTTCTATCAAGGTAATTTTTGAGCCAGAGAAAAAACAAGAATAAAATGTATTTAATATTCCAGCATTATAATACATTGGTAAAAAATGAAGAAGATTTGTATGCTCATCATATCCAGCAAGCTTAGAGTATGAAATAGAGGATCCAATATATGAAGAGTTAGAAATTTTTATACCTTTTGGTTTACCTGTAGTTCCCGATGTAAATATAATTAAGTAAGGTGATTTTTCTTTAGTTATAGGTTTAGTTTTTTTCTTGAAAAATTTTACATTATTTTTATTTAGAATTTTAATTTTTGGTTTAATTATTTTTTCAAGATCTTTGATCTTGTCTCGCTTCATTTCACTATCGATTGGACACAACACATAGTTTCCTAATAAACATGCAAAAAATAAATATAAATATTCAATTGAATTATCTAAATTTACCAAAATTTTATCCCCTGGTTTGATGCCCTTTGATCGTAAAAAACTCAAAACTTCTAATGATTTGTTATAAAATTCTGAATAGGTAAGAGTGTTTTTATCTATGTCATTTTTGATGAAAACTTTATCACCATATAATTTTATGATTCTATTAATTTCCTTACTTATGTTCATTTATTTATAAGAAAATAGAATTTACATAAATCTGTCGTAGTCTGAAATTTTTTCTATATTTTCGCCAGAGGCAATTTTTTCTAAAAGGATATTAGTATTGTGTCTAATGCAATGGAATTGGCAATGTTTTCTTGGATCTAATTTTTCCATAATTTCCTTTCTTGTTTTACCTTCCCAAATTTCCTTAAAACTTTCAGTATTAGCATCTCCAATTTGTAAATTTTTATTTCCTCTATGATAGGGACAAACATATACACCACTCGGGGAAACAACAGTTCTCATTTCTGCAGTTAGACATCTAGAATATTTTTTTTCTTGTAATTTCTCTCCTTCAAGCGTTCTATCTAATGTATAAGGAGATATAATTTTAAATTTATCATCAATTAAATGACTACTTTTTCTTAGCTCATCTTTTATTATTTCCGCCATAATATTTGATGTATCATTTAAAAAATGAAATGGATCAAATGAAGGCTTCACTTCAAAATAATCGCAACCAATGTCTTTAGCTAGTTGTGCTGCTTTATATATGTCTGTTGCATTTGTCTCGACATAATTTTTACCTTCTTCATTTCTCGTTCTATCTGATCCAACTTTTTCTAATACTAAAAATGAAAAACCAAGTTTTGTAGATCTTGATTTTGATAGCTCCCTCATACCATCAATAACTTTATTAAACTGGGATTTACCACTTGCATGAGGTCTGTATTGTTGAAAAACTTCTTCACATCCTGCATCAACAGATATTCTTACCCATTTTGTTCGTTGAGCAAGTGAATCAAGATATTTATGTATTAAAGTACCATTAGATGTAACACCAACATGAATATCATTCTCATAAAAATAGTCTACAAGTGTTCCAAACTCAGGATGAGCCATCGGTTCACCACCACCAATAAGAACAACAGCCTTAACACCTATTTCAGCAAACTCTTTTGCCATTTCTTTAATTCTTTCTCTTTTAAATCCACCTTGATTTAAAAGACTAGCACTAATACATCCATGGCAAGCTAAATTACAAGCAGTTGTTGGATCTAGTTCTACAACCCAAGGCTTAGATAAACCGTTTTTATTATCTAGAAAACTTTCAAATCTATTTTGAAAACTAGTTTGTCTAGCTTTATCTTCTAAAGAAAGTGCTTTTTCCTCTAATTTCATAGTTTTTATTAAGAAAATTGACGTTAAAAGTCAATCAAATAACTATAGTTTTAATATCTTACTTAATATTTCCATGGTTTTGATGCCATTTTCATTAAAGGTGTACTTTCTCAATCTGTTATTTCTTTGAAGTATTTTAACAAAATTTTCCATCATTTTTTTATGTAGTGGTAAATTATAATTGAGTCTAACTTTTTTGATTTTATTATTAATACTTATGTATAAATTATTATCCTCTGAAAAATTAGTAGAAAATTTTATAGTTCCTTTTAATCCATAAATCTTAAAGTAGTCTTCTTTATCTGGAGAAATAGAACACCATGATCCCAAACCGATAATACCATTTTTTAATTTCAAGTTAATTACAGTTGTATCCTCAACATTAAAAATTTTTTTATAATTATTATTAAAAGAACTTACAGCATCTATTTCACCAATTAAAAAATCTATTAAATCTAGACTATGGATTCCCATATCCATAATATTCCCACCTCCACTTATCTCTTTTTTAAACCTCCATGGGATTACTTTATTTTTTATTTTAGCAGTGGGATGATTATTATGGTTGTGAAAATACCTAGTTTCGAAAAAAATTATTTTTCCAATTGCATTTTTTTGTAAAAGTTTTTTAATATAAATAAATCTATCTAAATATCTTCTGTAGAAGCATGTTAGGAGATTAAATTTATATTTTTTTCTTAATTTTTTTATATTTGTTATTTCTTTTTTATTTTTTACCAAAGGTTTTTCACAAATAATATTTTTTTTAAATTTGCAAAATTTGTTAATATAATAAAAATGATAGTTAGGAGGTGTAGCTATATAAATTGAATTAATATTTTTATCATTTTGAATTTTTTTTATATTTTTTGAAGTATTTAAATATATTTCTCTAACATTAATTTTTTTTGCAACATTTCTTGCTTGCTTAGTATTATCACTTATAATTGAAATAACTTTAGAATTATTTTTTATATTTAGAGAGTTTCCTACAAGTCTATCAACAACATCGCCACTACCTATAATACACCATTTAAGCATTTAATCTTAACCAATTTAGATATTTTTTTATTCCCTTATTTAAATTTGTTCTTGCTTTAAATTCTTTATCTTTTGAAATTAGAGGGCCTCTAACAACACTACTGTTTGACCAAGGAGATGCACCTTTACCAATTTTGTATTGAATTTCTTTTTCTTTTTGAAGAACTTCAAATATTTCCTTAATAGTATTATTTTTACCTGTACCTAGGTTAAAAGTTGAAGATTCAAATTTTCTCATCTTTAAAAGTTTAAAAATTGCATTTGTGACATCGTCCACGTATGTAAATGATGCTTTGAAATCTTTTCCACTTTTCAATTTAAATGATCTTTGACCTTTAACGTATTTATAAAGAATAATTGGTATAGGTCCCCTCTGTATATTTAAATTTTTACAAATCATAGGTGGGCCATAAACCCATGATACTCTCAAAGATGTACAATTTTTGTCAAAGTTTTCTCTATAAAAGCTTACAATTATCTCTCCTAATCTTTTAGATCCCGAATACATTGAAAAGGGTGTTGGAGTAACATCTTCATTAATTTTTTTTTGATTTTTAATATCTTGATAAACTGAACCTGTACTCAAATATATAAAATTAAATTTTTTATTTGCCAAAGAAAGAATATTTTGAACCCCGATACAATTTACTTTCAAGGTTTTACTTGGATCTTTTTTTGCATATATTTCATGCGAAACTGCTGCAGCGTATACGCAACTCTGAACTCTATTATTCTTTATTATTTTTTTTAGGTTTGTAAGATTCTGTAAATCATTTTTAATTATTTTGACCTTTTGTTTTTTTAAAATCTTAACTTTATCTTTAGCTATGGATTTATTATATATACCAATTACTTTATAGTTATTTAAACTTGCTATTCTTGCAAATTCAAATCCAATGTGGCCCATCACCCCACAAACCATAATAGTTTTCACTTATTTTCTCAACTTATAATTGTTTAATACGGAAATTACATATATACGTTTTTTCTATTATTACCAATTTTAAATTTTGTTAAATTTATAAGTTAAATATTTAAATAAAATGCAAAAAAAAAAAGAAGGATTAAAAATATTTAATCTTTCAAAAAAACTATGGCCATATAATCGAAGTATAACAGGAGAGGGTAATAGAAAAACCTTAAAAGATTTAAAAAGGGTTGTAAATAATTTAAAAATTAAGAGTTTTAATTCTGGAGATAAAGCTTTTGATTGGGTTGTTCCACCTGAATGGAAAATTAACGATGCATTTATTAAAGCAAGTAATGGAAAAAAAATAATTGATTTTAAAAAAAATAATTTATCGATAGTAGGATATTCTAAGCCAATTAATAAAGTAGTTAAACTAAAACATATTAAAAATAAAATTTATTACTTAAAAAACAAACCTGATGCTATCCCATATATAACTTCATACTATAAAAAAGATTGGGGCTTTTGCTTATCTTATAACAAATATAAAAATATTAATAAAAATGAGAAATTTCATGTAAAAATTGACAGTTGTTTTAAAAAAAATGGTAAAATGAATTATGGTGAATTACTAATAAAAGGTAAATCTGATAGCGAGATTTTTATTTCAACTTACATTTGCCATCCATCTATGGCTAACAATGAATTGTCAGGTCCATGTTTAAGTATATATTTAGCTGATTTTCTCTCAAAATTAAAATTAAATTACAGTTACAGATTTATTTTTATTCCAGAAACAATCGGATCTATTGCTTATCTATCAAAGAATTTACAAAAATTAAAAAAAAAAGTGATAGCAGGCTTCAACATAACATGTGTAGGTGGAAAAGATAAAATATCTTTTTTACCTACTAAATACGGCAATAAACCAATAGATAAAATTGTTTACAGCATTTTGAAAAAAAAAAAAATAAAATTTAAGATTTGTAACTGGTTACAAAGAGGTAGTGATGAAAGACAATACCAATCTCCGTTCATAGATATTCCAGTTGTATCGATTATGAAAAGTAAGTATCACGAATATGATGAATATCACACTTCATTAGATAACTTGAATTTTATTTCGCCATCAAATTTACAATTAAGCTTTAACATTTATAAAAATATTATTATCGATATTGAAAAAAAAAAATTTCCTAAATCTTTAATAATATGCGAGCCAAACTTAGGTAAGAGAAATTTATATCCGAAGTTAAGCTCTACAAATATAAATAAAAGTAAGAGTAAATTAATACTGAATTTTCTAACTTATTGTGATGGTTTAAATTCCTTGGATGATATAAAAAATAAAATTAATTGCTCAACAAAGGAAATATATAATTTATACAAATTTTTAATATCAAGAAAAATTATAAAATGAGTAAAAAAGTTAGCATTTTAAAAAGTTACCAAATATTTTTATCTTTAATCCTAGAAAATAAAAAAGCTTTTCTAAAACTTTGCTTTGTTCTTTTGTTAGAAATAATTGTTTTGTCTTCATCAGTTGCGTTAACTATTCCATTAGCAGAATTTTTAATGAATATTGATAATAGCAGTTATAGCAAAATTACTAATTTTGTTTTTAAATTCTTAGAAATTATAAGTATTAAACCTGACTTAAGATATTTGTTACTAATCTTCATCTTTTCGCATTTTCTAAGAAGTTTGATATCAACATTTGTAACATATTCCATTCTACAAATTAAATATGACCTAACATATAAACTATCTAAAAACCTTTTCTCTAAATCACTAAATTATGAATATAAATATTATGATAGAAAAGACAGTGGCTATTTAATTAATACATACACTTCCATTATTCAAAAAGTCAGTTCAGCATTTTCAGATATAGCATTGCAAATAGCATTATCATTCAAATTTTTTGCTTTTTTAACAATTCCATTTTTATTAAATTGGAAAATTACATTAGTAACAATATCCCTTGCCGCTATCTTCTCACTACCATTCAAATATTTTAATTCTCTCGGTTACTCTTGGGGAAAAAAAAATACTGATTATGACAATAAAATATTAATTGATCTTACTGAAACTTTTCAATCATTAAAATTAATATATAGCTTTAATTTAAAAGAATATTTTTCAAAAAAATTTTTAAATGATTTAAAAGGCTCAATATTTTTTGCAAAAAGAAAGTTAATTACTGAAACAGCTATTTTAAATTTTTTTCTTCCTTTAGGCTTATTATCTGCTTCAATCTCTTTCCTTATTTTTTTTAAACAGCGATCAGATTTGTCAGAATTTGCTGCAATTTTTTATAGTTTGGTATCAGCGGTACCGATATTATCTAGTTTGTTGAGGGGTAATTTCCATATACAAAATTTAATTCCATCTTATGATCAGTATAAAAAGGTCTTAGAAAATACTAATTATGATATTAAATTAAATATAAATCCTGAAAATTATATTTTTAAAACTAATATTAAATTTAATAATGTTAATTTTAGCTTCGAAGAAAACAAACCTATTTTAAAGAATTTAAATTTAGAAATACCAAAAAATAAAATTTCTCAATTAATCGGTGTTTCTGGTAAAGGCAAATCAACAATAATAGATTTAATATTAGGACTTAGAAAACCTGATTCTGGCAACATTCTATTTGATGACATAAACTTTAACGATATAGACATGGTATCATTTAGAAAAATTATAGGCTTTGTTCCCCAAGAACCATTTCTTTATGCTGGATCAATTTATAATAATTTTGAAATCTTCAAAAAAAATATATCAGAGGAAAAAGTTAATTATTTATTAAAAAAATGCGCATGTGAGGATTTTGTACATAACTTTAGCGAAGGTATACATTATGATGTTGGCGAAAGAGGAAAAAATTTGTCCGGTGGGCAAAGACAAAGAATATCCATAGCAAGGGCATTAATAAACGATCCTCAAATTCTTATTTTAGATGAGCCAACTAGCTCCCTCGATTTAGAATCAGAAAAATTGATAATACAAACTTTACAAGAATTAAAAAAATATCTTACAATTATTTTAGTCTCACATAATAAAAATGAAAACTTAATCGTCGATCAAGATATTATCCTCTGAGATAAATTTATAATATGTTAATTTTTACTTTTCTTTTCATTTTATTTAATAGTGTTTTTTTTATTTCAAAAACATAATTTGGATTCATTACTAAAATTAAATCTACTTTAACTGTGTTTCCAAACAGTTTATTCGGTGAATAAATTTTAATTTTTGTTGATGGTGTAAATAGCCCTTGTTTTTTTTTATTTATATCGATGACTCCAGAAATTTTTTTAAATAAATCTGGACGCAGATCTGATAAATGTTTTAAAAACATTACTCCTTTAGTCGATCCTCCCCAAATCCAAATATTATTGTAGTTTTTTAAGTATTCTACTTTTTTTTTAAAAGATTTAATATGATTTGATAAATTAAACTCATTCCAATTTTTTTTATCTTCATATAATTTTATATCTTCATGTTTTAATTTATTTAAATTTGCAATACAAAATTGGTATTGATTTTTAAAAATATTTCCATGTAATTTAGTTTTTGAAAAAAGTGAACGTAAAGATTTTGATGTAAAATAATTTACATGTTCATATGTAAAATCAAATAGCACCTTATTTTTTACAATCCATTCAAATTGAGGAACTTCTATAAATATTGAGGAATTTTCTGGAAATATTTTTTTTAAAAAATTTAAAAACTTTAAAGGTGAGTCGATGTGCTCTAATGTGTGTCTCAAAACAATAATATCAGCAAAAATCTTTTCTTTAGCATTTAATTTCCTAGGATGAATATTTTTGTCTTTACCTTCATATGTTTCATCGAACCCTTTATAATTAAAATAATTATCTTTTTTAACAATACTTAGAAAAGCTCCCTTTCCACAACCTACCTCTACTAAATTGCTTTTTTTTGGGAAATTTTCTTTTAATATTTTGTAAACAAAATTCATATTTTTTTGAAATGTTAATGAGTTACTTTGATCATTTTGGTACTTTTTATCATATTTTACCAAATCATTTCTAAATAAAACATTTTTTACATGACCGTATTTATAAAACTGCTTTAATAAAAAATAACCTTCCTTTGTCTTATTTTTTTTTTTAAAGGTGTATTAGGTAATACCGGTAAAGTTATTTTTTTCATTTATTATAATTGATGTTAAATTTATTTAAAAATTTTATTAGTTAATATCTTTTCTATTATAAATAAATAATTCTTGATATTATTATTTTTTCCCTTTAATCAATAATACAATATGTTCTTTATAATTTTTTTCAAATAAATTAAGACAAAATGAGAAGTAAAAAGATTTCGGCTGGGCAAAATATTAAAGTAAGAGACGGAGAATGGTCATTTTCTAAAATTGAAAAAAAATTTGACCAACATATAAATACTTCAGTTCCATTTTATGAGGAAGGTCATGAAATCATAAAAAATATATCGACTTTTTTTTTAATGGAAAAATCTAGTTGTCTAGATATAGGATGCTCGACAGGAACACTTCTTAATAAAATCAGCAAAAAATTAAATAACAGAAAAATTTTTTTTACTGGAATAGATACGCAAAAAGGAATGATTAAAGAAGCAAAAAAAAAGAATAAGAATATACATTTTTATAATAAAGATTTTTTTAATTTAAAACTTAAAAAGCAAGATATGATTATATCTTATTACACTGCACAATTTATACAACCAAAGCGAAGACACATTTTTTTTAAAAAAGTTTATGATAGTTTAGATTGGGGTGGAGCATTCATTTTATTCGAAAAAATTAGAGCACCAGATGCAAGATTTCAAGATATTTTTAGTCTAATTTATCAAGACTTCAAGATTGATAAAGGACATGACTACGCTTCTATTGTTGCCAAAAGTAAATCACTGAAAGGTATCCTTGAGCCTTTTTCGGATAAAGGGAATATTTTTTTATTAAAAAATTCTGGATTTAAAGATATAACCCCTGTATTTCAATGGTTATCTTTTAAAGGCTATCTATGTATAAAATAAATCTGAACAAAATTTCAAAAAAATACTTAAAAAGTCTGGGTTTTAAAAAAAATTACAATTTTAATCTCAGGACATGTGAGATTTGTAATTCAAAAAAAAATAAAATTATTCAAAAAAAAATATCTATTGGAAATGATAAATTCTTAGATTTTCCTATAGTAGTTTGTGAAAAATGCGGATTTGTATTTCAAGCAATTAAATACGAAAAAAAATTTTACCAGGATTTTTATGGAAGACAATATAGACAAAATATTTATAAAGATATTAAGCCATCATCCGGTTTTGTCAAAAGACAAAAAATAAGAGCAAAAAATTTATATAATTTTTTAAATTCGAATTTTAAATTAAAAAAGAATGGGTCAATTTTAGATGTTGGATGTTCAGTTGGAGAATTTTTGAGACCATTTATGCAAAATGGCTGGACTTGTTTCGGCAATGACCCTGATAAAAGTTTCGTTGAGTACGGAAAAAAATATTTAAAATTACCTATAAAGTATGAAATGGCTGAAGATATGAAACTTAATTCAAAATTTGACTTAACAATTATAATTGGTTCATTGGAACATTGTTATGACCCTAATAAAGTATTAAACAAGATTTATAATAGCTCTAATAAAAACGCACTAATACTAATTTCTGCTAGAGGAATTCCAAGATCTAGTAAAAAAATTTATTTTAATCATAATCATCACAGATATTTTTCGTATAATTCTATGGACTTGATATTAATTAAACATGGTTTCAAACCAGTTTTTTCAACTATATTTCCAATTACAGGAGATGTTGCAGAAAGAAAAAATGAATTATTTTGTATTGCAATCAAACAACCAAGTTATTTAGGTAAATTAAAAAAATTTTTAAATTTTGGAAAAATTGAAACTTTTAAGACGATTGATTTCTTTTATAAAAATTTTGAAAATAAAAAGTCTAAAAAATACATTTTTTAGTCAAATAATTTCTCTAAATCTTTTGATTTTAGCTTTTTTCCTAAAAACAAATAGATTGAATAACAATCATATAATCCAGTGTGAGGTTTATATTTATTGTTACCTACCTGCCTATATAAATTTGAACTTATAATATTTTTTTCGTCTTTCTTTAAAATTTTACTAAGTTTAGGTCTAATATTTTGAATTTTTCTAACAAAATTAGGTGGGCTTACATTGTGATATCCACAATTTTCAATCAGAATTTTTTTATCTAAGCCATTGACTAATATTTTGCTTACACCTAAAAAAAAACTATCTAATTTCAAAAGAGCT
>MDTA01134947.1_pt1 | contig 13868 bp, 11 predicted proteins | sample 811151 | NCBI WGS metagenome assembly MDTA01 (sample SAMN05326648, study PRJNA326480) | marine metagenome | isolation source: seawater | place: Indian Ocean: South | collected 2010 | reverse complement strand
GAATCAGAATTTGAACAAAAGGTTTTATTTATTGTCCTGCTATCAATTTTAATGGTCATGAAAATTCCTATTTTTTATGCAGTTATACCCGCATTAATATTTTTGTTTTATAAGGATTACAAAATTTTCATAAATAGTAGATATATTTTCTTTTCAATTCTAATTTTCTTGAATTTACTAATAATTTATATCACTCCAATTTCTGAGCAAATTAAATATCTAACTGTATTTTCAATTATTAACCCTTTAAATTTAGATGAATTAAGAACCATAGCAGGCATATGGTTCGTAGAAACTAGGATGCTAGAATTCTTTTCTGACATAACAAGTATTAATATGGATGGCACCTTTTTTGGTGTTACTTTTATTGAATTTAAGCAATTTTTGATTAAATTGTTTATAACACTATTTTTCTATTATTTTGTTTTATTTGTCGCTTTAAAAAATAATAAATCACTAGATCCTATAGTAAAAACAAGCTTTTATATTTATTTAATTTCTTCATTATTAGGGTGGATTTTTTTAAGAAATAATGGAAATTTAGATTCTCAAAGTCATTTATTCTTTTTAATCTCTTTTCTATCTAGTTTCTTTCTTATTTATTATTTTTCTACTTTGCAAGCTAGATTTAACTTAAAAACTTTATTTTTTATATTTGTAATTACAATAAATATAAACGATTTGATAAGCTATGATTTTAAGATATCTGGAGCTGCTTTAGACTATAGGGTCAATAATTCCATATCTTACTCAGAAATATCTCATAAAGAATATGTAACAACAGATAGGTTTAATTTAATTACAGATAAACCATTTTGGTATAATGAAATTGTTTCACAAATAGAAGGAAAGAGAATCTATAAGGAAGATATAGTTTCTAATAATTTTGATACTTCTGCTTCGCACTTAATAGAATATGTCATAGAGGAAGATGATTAATTTCCTTTGTACTAAATTTTCATTTCTTATGAGATGAAAAAAGAAATTTAAAATAAGATTATGTACTTACAAGATTATTTAACTGTAGATTTCCCTGATGACGGAGTTCTTACTCTGCTGGAAGATGAATATCATGATAACTTTGGTTATCAATGGAATAGGTTTAATAAACTACAGCTTGATTCTCATAACGGTTCTGACGAGTCTGAATCTAGACTTTTAAATCAAAGTGAACTCTGTTTAGAAGATTTCGCAGGTAAGGTAGTTTTAGAAGTAGGAGCAGGTAATGGAAGATTTACAGAGATATTACTTAAATACGGAGCTAAAGTAATTGCTATAGATTATTCTTCAGCAATATATGCGAATTATGAGAATCATTTACAAAGCGCTAAAGAAGGTAGTTTGTTATGTATGCGAGGTAATCTTTTTGACTTGCCTATAAATAAATCAAGTTTTGACATAGTCTTATGTTATGGAGTTATACAACATACAGGAAATAATAAACTTGCATTAGAAACACTTTCTTCTTTCGTAAAACCAGAGGGCAAATTATTGATCGATATTTATTCTAATAGCCTTAAACATTACAATCCATGGGTTTATTTAATAAGACCAATTTTTTCCAGGTTTGTGAAGGGAGATGAAAAAAGAATTCAGGTCGTCGAGAGGTTTGTCAATTTAGTTTTTCCGATACAAGTCAGGTTATTAAAATTTCTACATAATAAGAAAGGGGTACTTAGATTCTTAAGGTATTTTATAAATAGGTCCCCCAATAGTGTTTATGGAATTAATTTGTTTCTAGATGGAAAAATTTCTATTGAGCATGCAAAGGACTGGTCTATATGTGATACCAATGACGCATGGACGCCTCAACATGACGATCCAGTATCATTTTCTAAATGGTCAAGTTTGATTTCTGAAGTAAATGATAAATATAATTTTTCTACACTAGTAATCAAGGATTGTGGGCAGGGAAGTTGCGCTGTTCTAAAAAGGAATAAATAGTAAAACTTCACTATGAAAGTATTTAGTTTTGACGTAAGTTCAGATTTACTTTCTGATATTAGATTTATCTATTTCCTTTGTGCTTTGATATCGGTATCTTATTTTCTTTTTAATTTCTTAGATGTTGAAGATAGCAACGTCTATTTCAGTAGATTAAATTATCTCAGTGGAGGGAATGTCTTTATTTATTACAATGGCCAGATGGCTTTTTTATCACAATTAGTCGCCTATCTTTTAAGTATTTTTCCACTTTTTATTCAGGCCATTGGGTACATGGTCTTCTCCTTAATTTCATTTCTTATATTTATCAATTTATTGAGTAGAGTTGTACAAAATAATTTACTAATACTCTTATTTGTTTGTTATATAGGAGCTTTTTTTCCTTTATTGTTTTATAACTTAACAAATTCAATTTGGCCTGGTTTACTTATAACAGCTCTTATCCCAGTAGTTGCCCTGAAAGAAAATAGAAATTTAACTTGGACCGAATTTTTTCTTGTTATAATTTTTTGTACTTCTCAGGCTCCCGTTTTAACAACCTTGCCTCTTTATTTATTCCTACTTAACAGAAATGTGTTTGATCTAAGGATATTATTTCTAATCTTTTGGTTATTGATGTTTTCTTTATTTGTTATGCCAAATTGGGACAGTCAAAGAGCTGATATGTCACTTATCATGAAAGAAAATATCGTTTTTTTATTCTCCAATCCAGTATCTTTTTTCGTACCGAATATTATTCTTAAATCAGATTTGCCCTCTCGACTAATTGAATTTATTAGTTTCTTTGGGATGATAACTATATTCTTAATAAATCTATTCAAAAAAAAGTTAAAAGACTTTGATATTGGTCTTATTTTATTCGCTTTAGGTATATTAGCATTATCTTTTGGAAGTAGAGTTTCTGAAACTTTTTTTATAGGTCCTAGATATTTTTTACCATCCATGATTTTCTTCATTATCTTAATTCAGCCCTATTTACTTAATTTGAATAAGTTAATGAATTTAACTTCTATAATGAGTATTGTTTTAGTTTTTGTAGTTTTTAGTGAGAGATATCTTGTAGACGAAGGCAGTAAAATTAAAGATTTTAGAAGTCTCATATTAGGTCAAGATGCTAATGTAGTTATCGATAGAGGAGGAGGTTGGGTTGTTCCTTTAGGTCAGTTTTCAAGAGATAAAATAGAATGTTCTAATTTAATAAAGAGGTCTGCAGAAGACAAGTTCCTTATATTTTGTGGAGAGGGAGAAGGCGAAATCCTTCTTCAAAAATAGAAGATAATTTTAGAAATGAACATTTTAGTTTTTGGTAAATTTGGTCAATTATCTTCAGAGTTGGGTCTTCTATCTCAGCGAGATAAAGGAATAGAAATTACCCTTATAGATAGAGAAATAGCTAATCTTGAGATTCCAGAGCAGTGTGCAGAGATAATACTCGCTAAGAAACCTGACGTTATTATTAATGCTGCCGCTTATACGGATGTTGAAAAAGCAGAAGAAGAGGAAGAATTAGCTAATACAATTAATGGAGATTCTCCTAAAGCAATGGCAGAAGCTGCAGAAATAATTGATAGCCCTTTAATTCATATATCTACAGACTATGTATTTGATGGAACCTTTAATGAACCTAATCTTGTAAATACTAAAACTAATCCTATTAACGCTTATGGAAGGTCTAAATTGTTAGGTGAGGAAGCTATAAAAAAAACAAATTGTGTTTATGTTATCTTGAGAACTTCTTGGGTTTTTTCTAAATATGGGAAAAATTTTGTAAAGAGTATCATAGGAGCATCCAGAAATTCTGAACAAATAGAGGTTGTTGCAGATCAGGTAGGAGGACCTACACCAGCAAAACAATTGGCTAAAACTTGTTTAAAAATTTCTTGCAGACTTATAAATGATGAAAGCCTGAAAGGCATCTATCACTATTCTGGAAGTCCAGATACAAGTTGGTCAGACTTTGCACGATCAATCCTTCAAAATGATGATAAGATTCAAATAAAGGACATTAAGACTTCTGATTATGATTCAAAAGTTAAAAGGCCTCTTAATTCAAAGCTGGATTGTTCAGCTATTGAAAAGAAATTTGGGATTAAGAGGCCTTCATGGAGCAATGATCTCAAGTCAGTCTTGAATGAGTTGGAGAGAAAATTGTGAACGAAAGAAAAGGATTAATTTTAGCTGGAGGAATTGGATCTAGACTGTATCCCTTAACTATAGAGACATCTAAACAGTTATTACCTGTTTATGATAAGCCCATGATTTATTACCCTTTGTCTATTTTGATGCTTTCTGGAATAAGAGAGATTGCGATAATAGTTACTCCTAAGCATAGGACACAATATGAAAACCTTTTAGGGCATGGAGATCAGTGGGGCCTATCCATACAATTTATTGAACAAGACAAACCTGAAGGAATTGCACAGGCATACACTTTATCTAAAGAATTTCTTGGAGGTTCCTCTTCTGTTTTAATATTAGGCGATAACATCTTTTATGGACAGGGTCTAATTAAACAGCTGAAGTCTGCGTACAAAAAAACTTCTAGAGGTACTGTATTTGGATATCAGGTTTTAGATCCTGAAAGATACGGTGTAGTTGATTTTGACTCTAAAGGTAAAGTAATTTCAATTCAAGAAAAGCCTAAGAGTCCTTCCTCTAATTTTGCTGTCACAGGACTTTATTTCCTAGATGGCAGTGCACCTGAAAGAGTTGAATCCATTACTCCCTCTGAACGCGGAGAGTTAGAAATTACCGATCTTCTTGAATCTTATCTCTCGGATGATTTATTAGATATTGAATTAATGGGTAGGGGTTTTTCTTGGCTAGATACTGGAACACAGGATAGCTTAATAGAAGCATCTGAGTTTGTAAGAACAATACAAAAGAGACAAGGCTTGAGCATAGGCTGCCCTGAAGAGATCTCTCTGTCGCAAGGATGGATATCTAAGGAAAAATTTGAGCAAAGCATTAAAAATGTTCCGAATAGTGATTATGGTAGATATCTCAGGTCTCTTTTAAAGTAGAGTAGTAACTCATTTAGTTTGAAAGAAAAGGAAGAAGAGGAATGTTAATCATTAATCATAGAGTTAATTCAATTACTCAACTTATATCAGTTCCTTTTGATCATGGAGCAGAGATAGATATTCGTTATCATAATAATGATTTAATTATTGATCATGATCCTTTTGAGCATCAAATTAAAAATCCTGAATTGCTGAGTAATTTTTTAGAGCATTGGAAACATTCTGGTCCATTAATTCTTAATCTTAAGACCGAAGGGATTGAAGAGGAATGCATATCCTTGATGTCGATTTTTAAAATAAAAAACTGGTTTTTCTTAGATATGTCTATGCCTTTTTTGGTGCGATATTCTCTTATAGCAAATAATGAAGGATCCAACATACTACCTAGGAATTTAGCAGTCAGATTTTCAGAATATGAACCGATAGAATACGCTTTATCTTTTTCCGGAAAAGCCCATTGGGTTTGGGTGGATTGCTTTAATGAGTTACCGCTTAATTTAGATAATTATAAAAAGTTAAAGAATGCGGGATTTAAGATATGTATTGTATCCCCTGAGTTACAAAACCATCTGCTAGATAAAATTATAGAATTTAAGAAACAACTTAAGAATATGGAAATAGATGCCGTTTGTACAAAGAGCCCTGAATTATGGTTGAAGGACGATAACTAAATTGAATAAACAAAAAAAACGCAGGATCCTTTTTATAATTGTAGAGGATAGGGCTTTTATTTCTCACAGACTACATTTAGCCAAGTTTGCCTTAAAGAAAGGTTACGAGGTAGGATTAATATGTAGAGTTTCAAAACATAAAGAATTTTTAAAGGAAAATCATATACAAGTTTTCAATTGGTCCCTAGTTCGAGGATCATTTAATCCCTTTTATGAATTAAAAGCGTTTATTCAATTATTTCAAACTTTTATTAAGTTTTCTCCATCTATAATTCATGCAGTTGCTCTTAAACCAGTTATCTATTCTTCTCTAGCAAGCAAATTAGCTTTTATTAAATCTAGAGTTTTTGCTTTGGGAGGTTTAGGTTTTATATTCAGCTCTGATAAGGTTTTGGCGAGGTTTTTACGACCTTTAGTAGTTATACTCCTTAAATTTGCTTTTATAGGACAAGGAACTCGTTTAATTATACAAAATAGGGATGATTCTAAAACTTTGATTAGTCTTGGAGTAGTTAAGAAAAATAAAATTGACTTAATTAAAGGTGCCGGAGTAGACACAGAAGAATTTTCCTTTGTAGAAGAGTATTCCGATATTCCAGAAGTTGTATTACCTGCAAGATTATTGTGGGATAAAGGGATTTGTGAGTTTGTTGAGGCTGCAAGAATACTAAGCAAAAAAGGAGTTAATGCGGTTTTTTCTTTGGTAGGAGAAATAGATCCTCATAATCCGGAATGTATATCGCAGCAAACAATAGACGAATGGAAAAAAGAAGGGATCGTTAATATTTTAGGATTTAGAGATGACATGATTAATTGTATACAAGATAGCTCTATAGTTTGTTTACCTTCTTATAGGGAAGGCTTACCGAAGTCCTTACTCGAAGCAGCTAGCTGTGGTCGCCCTATAGTAACAACAGATGTCCCAGGCTGTAGGGAAATAGTTAAAGATGGCATAAATGGCTTCCTAGTGCCCTCTAAAGACTCCGTTCTACTGGCAGATTCGTTACATAAATTGATTATAGATAGAAATCTAAGAAAAAAAATGGGCAGAAACGGTAGGGAGTTAGTTGAAAGGGAGCTTTCTGCAGAAATTGTTTCGTTTAAAACTGAGCAAGTGTGGAATAAATTATTAAATTTAAGTTAATTTAAAAGATTCATAATGATTCTAGTATAATTTAATTTAATACATTAAAAATTTGTCTAAATTTTATTTCGTAATTATCTTTTAATTTAAGGAAATGACTTTTGACGATCCTATATGTTAGAGAATAAGAGAATAGCTGTTATAGGTCTTGGGTACGTAGGCTTACCTTTGTTTGTTGAATTATCAAAAAAATTCGAAACAATTGGATTTGACCTATCAAAAAAGAGGATTAAAGAATTACAAAATGCTAAAGACAGCACTAATGAAGTAAATTCAAAAGATTTATCAAATCTCAAAGATTTTTTTACTGAAAATACTAATAAACTTAAAGATCGAAATGTTTATATTGTTACTGTACCAACCCCAATAAAAAAAAATAAAGAACCTGACTTAGCTCCACTACAAAAAGCTTGTAATACTATTGGAACTTTTTTAGACAAAGAAGATCTTGTTATATTTGAGTCCACCGTATATCCAGGTTTGACAGAAGAATTCTGTATCCCGATTCTAGAAAAGATATCTAGTCTTGAACTTAATGTAGATTTTATGGTGGGATATAGCCCTGAAAGAATCAACCCTGGAGATAACGATAGGAAATTAACAGATATAAAGAAGGTCACTAGTGGATCAAACAGAAAAGCTTTAAATATTGTTGATGCAATCTATAAGGCTATTGTTTCAGCAGGAACTCATCCTGTAAATTCTATAAAGATTGCTGAGGCTGCAAAGGTCATAGAAAATACACAAAGGGATATAAATATCGCTTTGGTTAATGAGCTGTCTCTTTTATTCAGAAAACTAAATATAGATACTAATGAAGTTATAGATGCAGCAGCGACAAAATGGAATTTTCTTGATTTTAGGCCAGGTTTAGTTGGTGGCCATTGTATAGGTGTCGATCCTTACTATTTAACTTATAAGGCGAAGCAAGTTGGATTTGAGCCTAAGATGATTTTGTCTGGAAGACAGACAAATGAGTTTATGCCTAGTTTTATTTCCAAGAATTTACTAAACGATTTAAAGAAAAAAAGTATCAAATTTAAAGAATCTAGAGTTTTAATTTTGGGTTTGACGTTTAAGGAGGATTGTCCTGATATGAGAAATTCTAAAGTGAAAGACATTTTTGACACTTTAAATAAAAAGGTTTCTCAAGTAGATGTTTATGATCCTTTAGTGCAAAAAAAAGAATTATTAGAGCTTTACCCCAAGAGATCAATTTTAAATGAGATGCCTACAAAGAAAAACCACTATGATTCTATCTTGTTAACTGTTCCACATAAAATTTTCAAAGACTTAGGATATAAAAAAATTAAAGAATTAGGTAAGGAAGAAGTTCTATTTTACGATTTAAAGAATGTTTTTCCAAAAAATAAGGTAGATTTTAAATTATGAAAACCGTTTGTTTAACAGGCGTAGCTGGTTTTATAGGCTTTCATCTCGCAAAGAAGTTAGGATCTGAGGATTATAAAATAGTAGGTATAGATAACTTAAATAATTACTATGATAAAAATTTAAAGCATGGTCGATTATCTGAGCTTGAAAAGATTAAGAATTTTGAATTTCTTGAATTAGATATTTCTCACGATCATGAAATGCTTAATTTAGATAATAAATTCAAATTCGATATAGTTATAAATCTTGCCGCTCAAGCAGGTGTTCAATATTCTTTAATAAACCCTCATGAGTATATTTCTTCTAATATAAGAGGTTTTTTAAATATCTTAGAGTTGAGTAAAAGGCAAAAAGTTGAACATTTACTATACGCTTCATCGAGCTCAGTATATGGACTAAATAAAAAAATACCTTTTAGTGAGGATGACAATGTTGACCATCCTATTAGCATTTATGCAGCCTCTAAAAAAAGCAATGAATTAATGGCACACTCATATTCATATTTATATGATTTACCAACTACTGGTTTGAGATTTTTTACTGTTTATGGACCTTGGGGAAGACCAGATATGGCTTTATTTATATTTGCTAAGGCCGCCATGGAGAATAAGACAATTAAGGTAAATAACAATGGAAATCATTCTCGTGATTTTACTTATATAGATGATATTGTTTCTGGAATCAGCAGTGTAATACCATTAGGTCCTGAAAGGGATAAGAGCGTAGACTCTAAACCCTTTCAAAGTGAAGCCCCTTGGAGAATCCTAAATATAGGGAGAGGACAGAAAGTTCAATTAATGGAATTTATTGAAATTATTGAGAATTATTTTGGAAAAGAAATAAAAAAAGAATTTGTTCCTTTACAGGTTGGAGACGTACCTAATACCTATAGTGATACAACTAAATTAAAAGATAATTATAATTATGATCCAATAATTACAGTCAAAGAAGGAGTAATAAGATTTTTAGATTGGTATGTTGAATACTATAAAGATTAGATAAGAAGATAGTTGTGAACAGCATAAAGTACTTAAAGATCTTTTTTGATGATAAATCACTGACAGTAAATATCGTTAGCCTTCAGTTTTTATTTATCTTTTCTTCATTATTGGAACTTGCCGGTATATCTTTGATTGGTCCATTATTCTATGTTCTTTCTACAGGACAAGACTCTTTAAGTAATGAGTATTTGAGTTACTTCTATGGTTTTCTAGATTTAGATAGTTTTAATGAATTTTCTCTATTTTTCTCTTTAATCACAATAACAATTATCATACTAGGCGGAATTTTTTCTATTCTCAGTGTTATTTTACTTACTAGAGTGGCTACTTATGGTGGAGTTTATTTAGGCAATAGGCTATTTGATCTTTATTTAAAAAAGAAATGGGTTTTCTATTTAAAGAATAATAAATCGATGATGATTAACGAGATATATCAAGAAACTTCTCGAGTTACTCAAAATGTCCTAATACCCGCATTAATGCTTAATAAGGCTGTTTATTTGACTGTTTTTATTTTAACTATGTTAATGGTTGTTGATATTGTTCTTACTATAGGTTTTTTTCTGGGACTTTCTGTTATATATATGGTTATTTATTTTCTTTTTAGAAAAAACTTAAATAGGAATAGTAAAAATCTAACCGAATCGCATGAAGCAAGGTTTAAATACTTAGATGATACTTTCTCTTCAATAAAAGTAATACATATATGGAAGAATAGAAATATTTTTCTTAGAGGTTTTGATGAGGCCAGTAGGAAGTGGTCGATAGCTCTCCGTAATAATATGAATATTACTAATTTACCTAGGTATATAGTTGAAACATTTATCTTAGTACTTATTTGCTTATCTTTTTTAATTATCTCTCTTAATTCTTCTAACTTAAATGCATCATTGGCAAGCTATTCTGTTTTTTTCTTTAGTTCCTTAAAGCTTCTTCCTGCCATACAGCAAATTTATTATGCTAGCTCAATGATTTCTGGTAACAGTTACTCAGTGGAGAACCTCTATAATATTTTTAATAATCAGCCAGAGGAGAAAATTAACAAGACGAAGTTCAATTATTATATAAGTTCTATCGACTTAAATAATATTGGTTATACACATCAGGAAAGTGGCTTTTCTTTAGAAAATATTAGTCTCAATCTAAGATCAGGAAACATTTATGGAATCACTGGATTTTCTGGTAGCGGTAAATCAACTTTGGTAGATATATTGATGGGCTTATTAAATCCAGAAAAGGGTTCAATTGCCGTCAACGATGTTGAGAAACAGATATATGAAAGTGATGATTGGTTTGAGAAGATTGCATATTTACCACAAGAAATAACTTTGACTGATAATTCTTTAGCTCAAAATATACATTTTAAGGATGTAGGTGATATAGATTTTGAAAAATTTAGTTTGGCCTCTAAACAATCAAATATAGAAGACTTTACTGATAAGATAACTGAAAATAACTTCAAAGAATTAAGCTTTGGTAATCTAAGCGGAGGTCAAATACAAAGAATTGGGATAGCGAGAACACTTTATAAAGAGGCAGATATTATCTTCTTTGATGAACCCACTAGTGCTCTTGATAATATAAATAAGAATTATTTCATAAAACAATTACAACAGTACAAGAAAGATAAAATAATAATAGTTGTAACACATGATATTGAACTCCTTTCAGAGGTTGATAACTTAGTTGTACTTAATAACGGTTCTTTAGAGTATTTAGGGAGTTTCTCTGGTTCAGTTGAAGATTCACAAACTATGAAAAATTTGCTAACAAAAAATGACTGAACAGAGTGATTTTATTTTCGTTATTCCTAACAATGAAATTGGTGGAGCCCAGAATTTCTTCAAACGTCTTTATCAGAATATTCCTTTAAAGAATAAATCTTTATATATTGAATACAAGAATTCATCAGAAAATCATAGTTTATTTGATAGAGTCATTAAGATTTATCAATTAATTAAGAACTCTAGTGGTAGTGTAATAGTTTTTTCTACGGTTAATTCAATGGTGCCGTGCGCATTATGCAAACTTCTTTTTATAAAATTTTTTTTAGTATCTAGACTGGGTAATACTTTAAGCTCAGAATTATCTTTAAAGTTATTTGTAATTCATAAATTAGTATTTCTTTTTTCAGATTTGGTTGTTTTTCAGTCTGACTCTATGAAAGAAGATGCTTTAAAAGCTTTGAAAATCAAGGATTCTAAAAAGTATATAGTTATCAATAACGGTATAGATTTCGAAGAGGTCTTCATAAAGTCTTCGCAAGAAGATACGACTATAATTGATGATTCTTTTACTAACTTTATTTTAGTTGGGTCATTTAAAAGGCAAAAAGCTTATGATATCTTTTTTGAAGCAGTTCGACTGCTGCCTGAGGTAAAATTGCGTCAAATGAAGTTTTATATTTGCGGTCATAATGCTTTTGGCGAAAAATTATTTGAGAAGTTTCAAGAAGATATAAAAGAAAATAACTTATCAAATACTATACTTTTATTAGGTTGGAAAGAAAATCCTTATCCTTTAATGAAGAAAATGGATGCTTATATCTTACCTTCAAGATATGAAGGTTTCCCAAATTATTTAATTGAGGCTCTATCTTTAGGTCTACCTAGTATAGTTTCTAGATCACCTGGTGCTAATGAAGAAATTATTACTGATAACTTTAATGGCATTACTTTTGAAAATGAGAATTCATTAGATCTTTCTAAGCAGATTTTAAATATGTACGAAAACATTAAAAAATATAATTCATCTGCAATAATTAATGATGTAAGAGATAGATTTGAAATTAGGAAGATAGCTGATAAGTATATAAAAGCAATACAATGAAAAAAATAATCTTCTTACCGATAGAAACAGAAACTAGAGAGCTTGATGCTAAATTGTCACTGGCCTCTAAATTAACAGATAAAGAAACTATCTGCTTAGTTGGTCAACACAACGTATTAAATGATTTAGTACATCTTTTTGGTAATGGGGGCTGCTATATAGGAAAAAATATCTTCTTAGATGCTATGCAGTCTACTAATGAAATTTATAATTCTTACAAGGAACAAAATTTTTCTATACTTTGGTATCACGAAGAAGGCGGCATCTATAGTGGAGATAAGGCTAAGTGGGAAATAGTTTTAGAAGAGCTTCTTGATCCCTCTAGATTATCTCAAGATGATCATATCCTATGCTGGGGCAGTTTTCAGAAAGACTTTTTTGATTCTTCAAAATCTGGAGTTCCTTCAACTGTAGTAGGTGGTTATAGATTTGATTTGAGGAAGAATTCAACACTAAGGCAGTTATTAGATATCACTTCAAGAGTAGAAGAAGAAGAATTTATATTAGTAAATACGGCGTTTTCAAATGGAAATCATCACATTCCTAACCAAGTTTTATATAAACAGGACCAGGAATCTTTTCGAAAAAATAAAAATTATAAGTTTAGACTGTTAGATGAATACTCAGATGACATAAAAAAGATGGGTTATTTTTGTGAGATGTTGTCATATGTTATGAGGAATAATCCTGATAGAAAATTTGTTTTAAGACCGCACCCAACAGAGTCATTAGAATTTTATCAAAATGCATTCCATGAGTTTGACAATATATTGATTAGTAATGAATTTTCAGCTGTTGAGTGGATATCAAAGTGTTCAATGCTCATTCAAAATGGTTGTACCACTTCTGTAGAAGCATACTTCCTTGAGAAACCAGTGATAGACTATTATCCTTTTATCTCTTCCCATGGAGTTGATGTTACAAGAGGCATAGGATTATTAAGCCAAACTCCTAAAGAGGTAAATAAACTATTAAGAAGTATAAAGTTTGAAGAAGAATTAACTGCCAATAAAGAAGAGCTTTGCTCTGTAGTATCTAATTTTGAGACTAACGAATCTACAATGGATTTAATCGCTAAAGTAGCTTTATCAAATATACAGAAAAAAAATAAAAATATAGTTCCTTTATTTAAAATTAAGCTTATTCTTTTAAGAAAATTCCTAATTAATTCTATAAAGTTTTATCCAAGGTTTCTCTTTGAGGAAAAGACCAAATCTTATCAAATGGCTATATCTCATTTTCCTGGATTTAGAAAAAATGAAATTGATTTCAAAGTAAAAACACTAAATAAGATTAATAAAAATAGAATGAATTTAAACTTTATAAGTAAAGATCTATTTATTCTATCCTCAGATAATTAGATGTGTGGTATCAATGGAATAATCTCATATTCTACTTCGAGAGAGGAATTAGATAAAAAAATCGCTCTTATGAATAATTTAATTATTCATAGGGGTCCAGACTCTGAAGGGAAGATTATAGAAGATGGAATAGCATTAGGATTTAGAAGATTGTCTATAATTGATCTTTCTTCCAATGGCGACCAACCTATGACCTCTCATTCTGGAAGATATACGATAGTCTTCAATGGAGAAATTTATAATTTCCAGGTATTGAAGAAGAACCTATTAAGGGATTCTAAAGTGGCTTTCAAAGGCACTTCAGACACTGAAGTCCTGCTTCACATGATAGAAAAATATGGCTTAGATAAAGCTTTATTAGATATACAGGGAATGTATGCTTTTGCACTTTATGATAGAACAGCAAATAAAATCCACCTTTGCAGGGATAGATTAGGAGAAAAGCCTCTTTATTACTCCTTAATGAATCAGAAGCTTTATTTTAGTTCCGAATTAAAGCCTTT
>MDTA01090432.1_pt1 | contig 13868 bp, 15 predicted proteins | sample 811151 | NCBI WGS metagenome assembly MDTA01 (sample SAMN05326648, study PRJNA326480) | marine metagenome | isolation source: seawater | place: Indian Ocean: South | collected 2010 | reverse complement strand
AAGAACTCAAAAAGAACTCAAAAAGAACTCAAAAAGAACTCAAAAAGAACTCAAAAAGAACTCAAAAAGAACTCAAAAAGAACTCATGGGGTCTGCGCAATCGCAACCTTCATATGGCGGAGATATGACCCCTTCATTTAACAACGAAGGAACTATCAGAAGTAATATGAAGTCTTATAATGAAAAGTGGGAGAGTCTGTTTAGCGGTAAGAGTCAAACAGAAGTATTCCGTAGTATCGTACCAACTGAAGCTGTTGACTTTACCGAAAAGTTTGAAGAATATCACCTTGATCAATTCTTTAATCCGGAAAAGGCTAAGACAGTAGTTAGACACGGTTTTAACTGTCTTCATCTATACCGGTCTACCTTTGAGGAGGTAGATATTCCTATCTTTAATAATGACCAATATACAGTCGTTCAACCACTTGGCCAACCTGGTAGGGACTTGGGAGAAAACTGTAGTTCTAAAGTATCCCATCTAATGGTTGTCAAGAATGGTAGTAGTCCGGGAGAAATTACATTTAATGAAATGCTACCTTCTAATGCTGAAGAGGTTTCGGACCTTGAAGACCGTATCACAACTGTCAATATGGCCGTAAAGCATCTTGAAGATAATGTTGAAATTTCACGATGTGGTTCTAATGTAATTGATATGGCGAATAAAATGGGGCTTCCACTTGATACGGGGATTAGAGAATTCCTTGCAACCGTTATTTCATCTCTTCCAGATGAAGTAAGGTATGCCCCCGCGCCTGGTTATAAGCTATTTAATAAGGAAAATGAAGAAGTTTCTACGGATAAGGGAAAAGTCCTTCAGGCAATTAATGAAGTCTATGACAATAAGGAACTTTCAAGTATCAATTGTATTCAGCCGCCATTTAAAAATACTCAGGTTCTTTCACACATCCACACATTTACGGTTTCGGAAGTACCAAGGGGGATTCAAGAAAACTATATCGATTGTAATGTAATCCTAAAGATTAAAAAGGAAATGCTAGATGCTGAAGGACAAGAGCTTACCAGAACAATGACGTCGCGTTAATATCTTCTAGTTGTATTGTAAATTTGATTTTGTATTTGTATCTTTTTTTTTAACATTAATTATAAAGGGATTATGTCTCAAAAAATGAATGAAAAAACAAACAATCTTATGAGTAGACATGAAGAAATTAAAAAAGTTTTCCTACAAGTAGGTAGTATGTTCGGGCTACCAAATGAGATCATTAAAACATTGTATCTTATATTTAAATATAGTAAAGAAGAAGAAGTACAAAAAATAAGAATTGTATATAATAATTTATTATTGTTAAGGACATTATATCCAGTACCAAAAACCAAACCACGTAAATGGTCAGATACTTCTCCACCTAAATTGGTTGAGGAAAGGGAAGTTAATCGTATGAATAATCCAGCGGAGCCGGAGCTGGCGTGGATTGCGAACAATGGATTGGACAAACATTACAATAACTTGTATTCCTCAAAAGATATAAATTGCGAAGATTTCTTAAGATATCGTATTCCAATTGGTAGAGGGCCTGAATGGAGTATTTCAAGATCTATCAATAAAAAACATCGTCTTAATGATATGAACCAGTATTCCTATACTGATATAAGAGAAAAATTAATGCTTGAAATTAAAATATTGGGGGAAAGATCATATCTTTTCCAAAGGGAACATGAAATTAAAACAGAAGATAAAGAAAAAGCAATCAAGTTATATAAAAAAAATGAGGGTAAATATGATACTCAATCTATTGAAGGTATTGCAGAATTAACAGAATATAATTATGAACACGAAAACGAAACATTACATTATTATCGGGCAAATAGAAGGTCTAAAATCTTGTATCTAAATACGAATTCTTATGAAGAAATATATCTGGATTATAATAATTATATTGAATGGAAAGGTTTTCCACAAGAATATGAATGGTGTTTAGTAATTGAACCAACTGGAGATACGGAATTCATTAACTGAAATTTGAAACATAAAATAAAATGAAGGTATATACTAATATATGATAGAAAATGGAATACTATACTACTGAAGTGCTAAGAATTATGCTAAATCAAGCACGATCGCCACGGGAAAAATGGATTATCCTTCAATTTATAAAATATAAAATCAACAAATAATGTTTTTAATAAATGATATTTTTTTATTTAAAAGATTAAAAAATAATCTTTCTATGGAACGTAAAATAAGAAAATTTAAAAGACTTCATAAAAAAGAAGAATATGTCGGCGAAAATTTTAAAAAGCAAATGGAAATAGATAATTTCAAATACAAACGGTATAATATACTAGAATATGAACTCCGTACAGAGATTTCGAAGAGATCAAAATTAAGGAGAAAGATAATACAATTACCTGAAGAAGTACAAAGAAAGATATATCGCCATGCTTTAAACATGTATTGGAAAGAAGATTTATTAAATAGAAAATTAAAGCCTATGTGGTGTGATTATAAAAAGTATATTGATAACGAGTATAGGAAATGTATTATTCAAAATATCCATTTCTTACATCTAGATTTTAATACTTTACCTGAAAATAAAAAATGGATACCTGGTTGTCAATGTAATTTTTGTATTCAATATCATAATAATGAGGAAAAATTAGAAGAATATGCAATGATTGTAGAAGAACCAGATTATTTCTACGAAATTATTAATTGTAATGTATCTTCACTAAATTTCTGGAATTTGTATTTATTAGATTTACCCGTATCTTTAAGAATTTTCGATCCATTGTGTGGATATATAAAAGATGTTAATTACAGAATTAAAGAATCTCCGCATATTAATCCGATTGACTTCACAAATGAAATAAAAGAACTTTATAACTAAAATTTGAAACCTAATAAAATTTAATTAATAATCATAAAAGAAAGAAAAGAAAGAAAGAAAAGAAAAGAAAAGAAATAATGCAGATCTTCGTAAAGACTCTTACCGGGAAGACAATCACTCTTGAGGTTGAAGGGAGTGACTCGGTTGAAAACGTTAAGGCTAAGATTCAAGATAAAGAAGGTATCCCACCGGATCAACAACGCTTGATCTTTGCTGGAAAACAACTTGAAGACGGAAGGAACCTTGCTGATTATAATATTCAAAAAGAGGCTACTCTCCATCTAGTACTAAGACTTCGTGGCGGGGGTGAAGATGAAGTCGATGTCTCCAAGGGTGAAGATGAAGTCGATGTCTCTAAGGCTGACGATGTTGTCTCTAATGATGGAGATGAAGTCGAGGTCTCCAAGGGTGGAGATGAAGTCGATGTCTCCAATGGCGACGATGTTGTCTCTAATGATGGAGATAGTGTTGTCCCGGGGGACGATTCTAAATCAAAAAGCCAGGTTAGTATTACAATTCCTCTTTCAATTGGTAAGGATGATATTGGTGGATTTATTGGGAAAGGCGGTTCTAATCTAAAGAAGTATATCATTGGAAAGACTAAGAAGGAAACAAATAGTGATAGTATCTACTGTAGTATTGAAGTAGATGATACACAAGATCCACCCGTACTTGCTGTACTTAGATGTCCTTCGTATGGTGTATTGGAAAAACTAAAGGCTAATACAATGTTTCATGAAGAAATCTTTATGAAGAAGAAGAAGAATCAGAGGAGGTCAAAGTATAATACTAAGTTTGTCTTTAAGGCTCCAATGGAGGAACATATGATCCCTAAGTTTATTGGAAAGGGTGGTCAAAATATTAAATCCCTTAAGTCTGATATTCTTAACTGTGATAACTACCATACAGATGAAGAAATGAATATTAATATTTGTAAGGACCGGAAAATTCGGATGAAGTTCCTTCGTTTTGAACACCTGGTTTTTGAAGAGAATAATTCTTCAACAAATAAGGTACTTGTTTCTGTTGAAATGAATACATCAGACAGGGATGAAAGCTTCAATACAGTTAAGGGACTTGTCAAACAATATATTGAAAAGACAAACTATAGTAATTATTCGAATCGAAGGTTTCATCCGGAAGAGGAAAGTGGATTCCTTGAAGATCTTTCATAAATTATTTTAATACAAATTATATAGATGAATAAAAATATTTTATATTTAATTATCCTGTTGGTTATTTATTTTTTATTTTTTTTAAGAAAAAAACATAAAATTTATGGGAAAGTATCTAAAAATAATAATGAAATAAAACGGGGTTTAATGTTCAGAAGGAATAAATTAAGATATAATGAAGGTATGTTATTCAAAATGCATTACCAAAATAATAGTATGTGGATGAAAAATACATATATACCATTAGATGTTATATTCCTAGACCATAACATGGTAATTGTAGGTTATGTTGAAGATACAGTACCATTATCATTAATACCAATTAGTATTAATAAAAAATCAAAATATGTATTAGAAATGAATAGTGGATCAATACGTTTACATAATATGAAGATTTCAGATAGAATAATGTTTAAAGAAATTTAGAAACAAAATAATATATAAAGTAAATATATGGAATCTGAAAACGAAGTAAGTTTAAATAGTTGTCCTATTTGTTTTGAAAGTATCAGTGATGAAGATTTATGTATTACAAATTGTGAGCATTCATTTTGTAAAAGTTGTATGAGGAGATTTTTTGCGACATCGCAACATAACAATAATACAATCATTTGTCCGATATGTAGAGCTGATATTAAAGAATATGTTAATAATGAATCAACCCATTATATAGTCAAGGTAATTGTTAATAATCATAACCATAATCAGGACACAAATAACAATATGTTAAATATAATTAGAGAATTACGTCAAAAGAATGCTTATTTTAAATTAATTATATTCCTTAATTTACTCTACTTAATATATTCATTCTATCATTTTAATGAAATTACATCTGAAATATTCTATTATCGTAAATTATATAATAATTGTACTGATGAATTAGAAATATTAAATGAAGATGAACAAAAATTAATAAATTATATTAATGATATGGGATGGACAAGCGATTCGAGGCTAAATCCTATAAATGTTTATTTAAATAGTAATATATATCAGTGTTATTTCCCTATATATTATATTAATAAATGTTTATCATCAACTCTGATCTAAAAGTCAGAATGATTATTACTAAATATTGTACCATTTTCAAAACCTATAATTTCCCTTTCTTCCCCTTTACCTTCTCCACATTTTATATATCCATTATCTAATCCTAAAAAATCATTTTCACCACATACCTTATAATTATCTTTACTATCGTGAATTGTATCAACAAAATGACCCCTTTGCCAGTTTCCATCTCTATGACGACCCCTCCATTTTTGAATACATTCTCCTTTTTCATCTTTTTCATATCCATCGTGACAACTACCTTTGGGTATATATGAAACCCCACCCCCATTTGATGCATTATCTGATGAAAATCCTTCTTGAATACTCATATTGATAGATCCTTTATTTTTTACAGGATTAGATTCATTTGGATTATTAATACATGATCGTAAAATATGGTGCGCATTTAACTTATCAAAATCTATATAATTACATTCAGCATCTTTTTTAAGGTTTTCTTCATATGATAACTTCATTTATTATTAAACAATATTAAAATTTGATTCATTCAATAGAATAAATATGTAATACATATGGAGAAAGGTATCTATTATGAACAAGTAAATATTTCAAACAAAGTATATAATAATTTCGTATCATTATATAATAAAGAAAAGCAAGAAATAATTAAGGATTTAAAGAAAATAATAAAAGAAAAATATAATATAGATATAATAGAACATGGCTTCTCGATTCCCACCCCCCGGACTGCGGACCTCAATGACAATGGAAAGCCTACTTGAAGAGGTACTAAATAACCGTGTAATCATAATACCCCGGGTTGAAAATATATTTGAGGAATCATTAGATGAATTAAATGAAATAAAAGAAATAATATCACCTTTATCTGAAGATTTTAAAAGTAAATTAAAAATTATTGAAATTAATACAGAAGATGAATTAAAATTATCTTGTGCAATCTGTCAAGATAACTTTAATAAGGGTGATTTTGTTATAAAATTACCTTGTAATGGTGGTTCACACTACTTCCATAGAGGGGATAAGAAAGAAGAATGCGAAGGAATATTGCCGTGGTTTAAAAATAATAATACTTGTCCTATATGTCGTACTGAATTTCCAACTGAACCAGAACCTGAACCTGAACCTGAACCAGGACCAGAACCAGAACCAGAACCAGAACCAGAACCAGAACCAGAACCAGAACCAGAACCAGAACCAGAATCTGAAATAATAAGTGATTCAAATATATTTATGCAACAAATAGAACTACCCCATTCATTAATTCCGACTTCAGTAACTGCTCTAACACCAGAACAGATAGCTGGTTTAAATAGAGAAGGGATCCAAGATATTACAGAAAGTACAAATCGTTTTGATGAAGTTATTGATCGTGTATTATCGCCTCTTAATAGAATAATGAGAGAGATACAAGATGAAGAAGAAGAATTCCGATCCACCCTTCTAAGATCTATTACTGAAAAATAATAAATAATATATTATATATGAAACACAACAAACAGAATATATTCTTAATAACAATAATAATATTTATATTATATAGAATATCATTCCAGTATATAACTAGGAATAATGTAATTTATATACCAGATTTCCTTACTAAAAAAGAACATAATTATATAAAACAATTAAATACGGATAAGGAAGGTTTTATATTTGAAAAGTTTAGGTATATTAAACCATTAAATAACCCTACAATTAGTAAAATTTTTTATTCTCCTCAAAAAATAAAAAGAATAAATAAAATTTTAAAAAAAAAGGTATTTAAGTCAAATTTCCCCATTGAACATCGTATTTATTCAGAAGATTCAAATGGTATGGATTGGCATATAGATACACTTCTTTATGATAAACCTCAATATGAAGCTGTATATACAATCAATAATGAATCGAATAGTTTTACTGAATGGATAGATTTTGATGGAAGGTTACATACACAATGGACAGAACCGAATTCATTATTACTTGTTAAAGCAAAAGGATACAAACATCATGTTTCACCTACAATTGATGGAGAACGGCATATTTTAAAATTAATTTATACACAAAGCAATGAAGAAAATAGTAATTATCATAAAGAACTAGAGCGTTTTAAAAAAATTAAATAAAAATAACCCTTACATAAATATGGAGGGAATCCAAGGTGCAGATAGTCTCCCAGAATATATTAATGATTTTATACAACAAAATATAGATCAATTATTAAGAATATATGATGAACATAAAGAAGAAACTCGAGCATTAGGGTTCAAATGTGACAGAAAGAATAATAATATGGATGTATTTTTTATGAATGAAGAATTAATTATAAAATTGATTAAAGAAGATATTTGGAATCAGATAAAGGGAGAACACGAAGGTAAAAAGATTTTTATTATTCAAGATATTGATATTAATAGTATTTTTTTAGTATATAAATAATATAAATAATAAATAGTAATAATATAATGGATATTAAAGATATTAAACTAAGTATTATTGTATTATTAATAGTATTAATATTTTACTTCTTATTTATTAATCAAAACAAAAATGATAAAATAAACCTTCATAAAGACCAAAAGAATATTATTGAAGAATATAGTAGCAATAGATCAATTAGTAATAAAATCAAAAAAGATCACGAAAAATGTCCCGTTACAAATATGAGGACACACTTAACAGGATGTGTACATTATCCTCCATTAAATAGAGGTTTCATTATTTCAACATCTAATAAACCATCTATGTTAAAAATACAACAATCTTTTAAAAAGGCTGATAATGAATATAAGATAGAGTCTAATATACTTTATCATAAAAATAAAAAAAAACAAGAAGTTCTAGATTGTAGTGTAATAAATATTCAATCAATACTCCCTGAAATAAAAACTAAATTATTATAATATATATATAAAGAATGGACAAAAAGGGTCAAAAAAAAATATTGCTATTTTTTGTTTTGGTATTGTTATTTTTGGTATACAAACGTGTAGTGGTGGATAAGAGTGCCCTGGTTGAAGGGCAGGATCAGTATGACCAGATGGATCGAGACTATGCGGAAGCTCAAAGGACAGAAATCGAACAGAGTGGTGTTAAAGTATGCGGTCCCCATTTAATAGATGACGAATGGTTTGATGACCCATACAATACCCAGAGGGTCGGTGGGAATAATGCTAGCGGATGGTGGGGACAATTTAATCATAAAAATCCGAGGTGGTCTGAGAATCGGCGAAGATTAAGTTGGTGGGGGGTTCCACGGTGGCAAGATAGGTATGATATGGCTAAAAACGGTAAACCTACACACGATGGTAAAGGTATTGGTGAGTGTAAATGTCACCAAGACAATGGATTGCAATTAGACCATTATCACCAGCGTAGTACAGGAAAGGCGTTGTTAAGGTGTCGCCCTGTTATGGACCCTACTGGAACCGACAACCGAGGAAGGAAGTTGGGGAAACTAGGGCTTACAGCACACGCCGAACCCAATCCTAGTACGGTGAAGACAGTCGACGAGATAGATCCTACAACCGGTCGCACCGGGAACTATGTTACTTTAGGTCGGGGGAGAACAGTACCACTTAGAGGGGCATTAGGGATTATCAATGCCCAAAGACCTCGACCATGCGCCTGGGGTTGGCGTGGTCGCAATTGTCGAAATCGCAATGCGAGGGTGGCGGCCAATAAAAGACACGAGTTAGGTAGGTATAATGCTGCGAAAAAGAAATGGGTAGAAAACTTTTACGATCAACAAGAAGAACATTGGACTGATGGTACGAATGGGGTAGGGGTCAATGTATTACGCAACGGTGAAACAAACGAAGGTGCTGATAGCGAAGGAAAATCTTGCCATTGTGTAAGTGATGATACCAGCATGAAGGAATATAAAGGTAGGACTTCGGCCTGGTACAATTCTTTCCCGGATTATGGTTTGCCCCGGCTTTCCCTCAGAGATCCTGGGACCGGTTGGCGTGATAGTCCTACAAGCGTAAAATCTTTGGCAAAGAAATGGTGTCAAGCAGGTGCCCTTAATCGTCTCCCACCACAGAGCCCCAAACCTCTCGTTGACCCCCGCAACCGCGTGGCGCGCGAACAGGGTGATTACAAGCTCGGCGGTGGCCCGGGATATTCTCAGATACCCTACTTTAATAGAAGCGACAATGCCGCTGAGCTCAGCAACGGTCGTCCCGGCTCCGTCTGCTCCGAGGCCTCGAAGGCTGAATGTGGAGCCGACATGCAACCTGCCCCCAATCTTGAAGCTGCTGGTCGGCATAACAAAAGGGCCGCCAAAGCACAGTTCTGTGAATGGGGATGGGATCATCAAAACTTTGAATTGACTTCGGATGGAAAATATTTTAAAAATTTAGGTATTAATTAATTTTATAATTTTTTATACTATTATCTGAATTATCTAGAACAAAATATTCAGTAATCATCCAACTTTTCCCTAATTGCCAATGTTTAAGAGCATATGATTTAGGATATTTTTTACAGGGGAATTCAATATATCCTTTTTTTGATTTTAGACGAAGTTTCTTTTTTTTAGTTTTTTTTTTACCATGACATTTATTTTTACTTGATTTACGATAGGGTGGATCTTGACCTGGAGAATACTCTTCAACAAATGGATAAAAATAAGTCGATGGAAATATATAATAATTATCATTTAGATTAATACCCGATCTTAAATAACCTGGTCCAGTTTGAAAATCAACTGCCATATCATAGAAATTAATATTATTTAATTTTCTTTTTGTTAATAATCGTTTTAGTATTGGATTTTTTTTTGTTGCACCAAAAAATGAATTGGATAAGATATCAGCATTTTTAAACCGCGGATATTCATTACACCCTACAAACTTAATTTTATCTTTATTTAATAAATTATAAAGGGGTCTTAATATCTCAAAAGTAGTATCAAAATAATAACCCCCATGACTATAAATTATTTCTAAGCGCATTAAATCTGTTATTTGTGCCCATTTTGAGTATTTTAAGGGTTCTAATTTAAAATTTAACATTGCTTCTCCATATTCATCTATCATTGGTTTACCGTGTAATTTCTTAGCTTTTTGAATATAATCATATGTAATAGGGAAGTTTTTACGTGTTAAATCTTTATTACCCCATATTTTAATATCAAAATCAGGCATAAATTGTTCATATGTTTTTAGAAACGATTTAAAATAATCGGGATAGTCTTGATTCCCTATCCATATAAGGTTGACCTCCATTGGTATAGGTGATACCCATTCTTTCATATATTATAATATAATATTTTATTATTTTTTAAAGGTGTTAAGTATAGATACTAATAATGGTTTTGTAATTTTTGTCTTTTCTGTTATCTTCATATCAAAGAATAATTTATCGATCCTTTTTTCTGGGGCTTTAATATGTCTCTTTAATATATCTTTCAATATACTATTCTTATATACTGGTTTAGTTTTAACTTCTTCTTCTTCGCTTTCATAATCACTTTCACTATATTCGCTTTCACTATATTCGCTCCCACTACTTTCACTTTCGTCTAATGTATTTTTTTTATTTTTTTTTGATAGTTCTGTATATTGTTTATGAATAATTTTTTTTAGCATATTAATTTCACCTTCTTTGTCTTTAGTTTCCATTCTTGACTTTTTTATTTTATGTTTTAATTCAGTAATTTCTTTTGTAATATTGTATTGTTCATTTAATTTTAATTTTAATAATTTGTTTTCTATTTCACTTGAAACGGCTTTCTGTTGTTCTTTTTGTATATCATTAAGTGATAATTGTAATTTATATAATTCATTTTTATACTTTTGAATTTCTTCATCTTTATTCATTAATTCTTCTGACATATATTTAAACTTATTAATTTCATTATTAAAATTAATTAAATTATTATTTCCATAAGGTATCATTTGTGAATTATTTTCCTCTTTTGGTAGTAGATCATTCCTTAAATTTCTACCTGGTATCGTTTGACTATCATTTCCTACGCCCATGCCTATGCCTTTATTCAATTGAACCAGTTGGTTATTATTTCCCTGAGGAGTAAAATTATTATTAAACTTAATTAAATTTGGATTATTTAATTGTTGTAAATTATATTTCTGCATTTTATTAATCGGTTGATTAAAACTTAATGTATTAAGGGTTGTATTATATCCAGAACGTATTGGATCTTTATATAATAGATCATTATTAGAATACCTTTTCATATTTAATGATTATTATACAAAAAAAATTTTAAAAAAACTAATCATTGTATTATATTTTCTTTTTTGTGCGTTTTCTATTTTTCGATACCTTTCTTTTTTTTTTGCGTTTTTGAATTGATTTTTTCCTTATACTTTTTTTCTTTTTTGTGCTTTTTTTCTTTTTTGTGCTTTTTTTCTTTGATTTCTTTTTCTTTATACTCTTTTTTTCCATATGGGTTTCATTAAATACATAATCAGGATCATTTTGAATACCTTTGATAATTATATTTGCCTTTTTAATTTTTTCATTAAAGACTTTATTCATATAGTCATATACTTCATGATTTTCTTTATCTTGTTCTCTAAGTTCTTTTCTAAGTTCTTTTGAATGTAATTCATTTTGTGCTATAAACTTTTTTTCCGCATTCTTTTTATATTTACGAAGGGATTTTTCTAATTTTAAGACTATATTAGTAAGGTTTCTAATTTCTTCTTCTTTTTGCTTCATTAGTGTTGAATCCTTAAAACCTTTTATTCTTTGAGATTCTTTATATTTTTGAAATTTACTTTCTATTTGATTATTTCCATCAACTAATGATTTATGATCTACTAATAGATTATCTATTTTTTGAATATCTTCTTCATCAATATCTTTAATTTCAGGAGTATCTATTGATGATTCTAAATAATTATTAATTGAATCTACCATTTTATCTTCTTCTTCTTCTTCCTCTTCTTTTTTTGAAAAAATAGATTTAATTTTTCCAAGTATACCAGGACTTTTTTCCTTTTCATCTTCTTCTTCTGTAGACATCGGTTGTTGTGTTCTTTCTTGTTGTATTGGTTGTTCCATTCTTTCTTGTTGCATCGGACGTTGAAATTGTTGAGGTTGTTGAAGTTGTTGAGGTTGTTGAGGTTGTTGCATAGGACGTTGTTGTTGCATCGGAAGTTGTTGAGGCTGTTGCATAGGGCGTTGTTGCATCGGACGTTGTTGATCCTGTAATGCGAGTCCATATTTCATTGCAAACTTCCTTTCATTTTCTTCGTGTTTTTTTATTTGTTTCCTTTTTTTATCTTCTTCTTGTCGGATGTATTTTTCATTACATCTACGTAATTCTTCTAATAAATTATTTTTCTGTTCACTAATAATTTCTCTCGCCTCACGATCTTCCATTTCTTCTTCACTTGGTTTAATTTTGATTGCATTTTTAATTATTGATATACATTTCCCCCAATCCCTTTCTATCATCAGCATACGTATTTCATCAGAAACCTCATGTAATTTTTTTTCTGTATATGTTGCTTCCGAACGTAAAGGCGTAACTTCTGGTTCATTACTTCTTGAAGGAGAGTCCCTTCCTAAAATTGAACGAAAACGTTTACCCCACGATGGACTTGAGGGTTGTCCTTCACCTTCTACTTGTCCTTCACCTTCTACTTGTCCTTCACCTTCTACTTGTCCTTCACCTTGGTCTTCTTCACCTTGGTCTTCTTCACCTTCTTCACCTTGTTCTTCTTCTAGATCCGTATATTCTGTATCAAACAGTTGTATTCTTCCTGTTAATTTTTGAATTTCTTTTTCAATTGTTTCCATTTCTCTTTGTTTTTCCGGGTCTAAATCCTCTAACTCCTCTAAAGGGCTTATTTGATCTAATTTTATTTTTAATATATTTAGTTCTTTTAATGATTCTTCTTTTTTTTTCTGAATTTCCTTTTGTAATTCTTTATTTGTCGATTTTGATTTAATTTCTTGAATTAAATCATCAATACGTTGTAATTTTTTACGAATAACCTCAATATTAGCACCTCCTTTTTGTAGAAAATCTGCTGGATCACCGATAGCCCTTCTCTTACTGAGGTCTGACGAACTTGCCTCGGGGGTTTGTAGGTATTCTTCTTCTGTTTTTAATGTTTCATCATCTTGTGGTATTGACCTTGATACACCGATGTTAGGTTCGTCTAGATCAATCCTTACATTTCCATTTTCTTCTACAGTACGGACAGTTCCAGGATACCATGTATCATTCTTAGAGTAATATATTACATCACCTACATTATATTTCCCCTCTTCTGTCTGCTCCGCTTGTTCTTCTCCTTCTTCTCGCGTAATCTCTCGTTCTTCTCCTTCTTCTCGCGTAATCTCTCGTTGTTCTACTTCTAGTGGCGCCTCCACTTGTTCTACTTCTGGTGGCTCCTCCACTTGTTCTACTTCTCGTGGCGCCTCCACTTGTCCTTCTTCTTGCTGCGCTTCCATTTGTAATTGTGTTAATTGTTTCATTAATTCATTCCTTAGGATTATCAAATCTGGGTATCTACTTGGAGATATTCTTAATTTTGTATCTAATGTTGGTGCTAATGTAGCACTTTCATTTCCTTCTCTACCAGACGATGATATATCTGGTAATGATGGTAATGATGGTAATGATGGTAATGATGGTAATGATGGCGATGGCAATGATGATTTAAGTGATTGTAGTTTTTTAGTTAACTGATCGATTTTACTTTGTGACCCCTTTTGTTGTTGTTCTTCTTGTATTTGAGATTGTAATGTTTTAATTTGTTCTTCTATTCTAATTAGAGGTGGGGGAGGTGGTGGAAAATTTAATATATGAAGTATTTCTTTATTTTCTGTAGGATTTTCTTTT